>Ga0187893_10001849_pt1 | contig 48691 bp, 46 predicted proteins | sample MA1701074metaG_FD_139574 | JGI IMG/M metagenome (GOLD analysis project Ga0187893, IMG submission 139574) | White microbial mat communities from a basaltic lava cave in the Kipuka Kanohina Cave System on the Island of Hawaii, USA - MA170107-4 metaG ... | reverse complement strand
GGGGCGGGGGGGGGGGGGGGGGGGGGGGGGGGGGGGGGGGGGGGGGGGGGGGGGGGGGGGGGGGGGGGGGGAGGGGGGCAGGAAGCGCTGGGCGGGCAGAAGGCGCAAGGCAGAAGCCACGGACACGGGCACGGGAGCGGGAGTCGGAGCGGGCACGGGCACGGGCACGGGTGTGGGAGTCGGCGTGGGTACGGGCACGGACACGGGCACGGGAGTGGGAGAGACGCAACCATGGGGAGCCAAGAGGACCCACGAGACGCGGGCGGAGGCGGCGCGCCCATCGGAGTCCTCCAGGTCGTCCTGAGCCTCGACCCCGGAGGCACCGAGCGGCTCGTCGTCGAGCTGTCGAAGCGCCTCGAGGGGCGATGCCGGACGCTCGTCTGCTGCCTCGACCGCAAGGGCGCGTGGGCCGCCGAGCTCGCCGAGCACGGGATCCCCGTCGTCGCCCTCGGGCGGCGGCCCGGGTTCCGGCCGGCCCTCGGGCTCCGGATCGCGGCCCTCGCGCGGCGCCACGGCGCCCGCGTCCTCCACTGTCACCACTACTCGCCGTTCGTCTACGGGACGATCGCGACCCTCGCCCGCCCGAGCCTCAGCCTCGCCTTCACGGAGCACGGGCGCCTCTCGGACGCGCCGCCCTCGCCGCGGCGCCGGCTCGCGAACCGCGTCCTCGGGCAGGTGCGCGGCCGCTTCTTCGCCGTGTCGGCGGACCTCTCGCGCCACCTGGTCGCCGAGGGCTTCCCCCCCGACCGCCTCGAGGTCGTGCGCAACGGGATCCCGCTCGGCCGGAAGCCGGACGGTCCGGACTACGAGCGGGCGCGGTTCCTGCTCGGCGTCCCCCGGCACAAGTTCCTGATCGGGACGGCCGCGCGCCTGGACCCCGTGAAGGACCTCGGCACGCTCCTCGGCGCCCTCGCCATCCTCCGCCGCGTCGTCCCGGACGCCGAGCTGGCCGTCATCGGCGAGGGGCCGGAGCGCGAGCGGCTCGAGGCCGTGGCGCGGGCGGCGGGCGTCGAGCGGGCCGTCCGGTTCCTCGGCTACCGCGCCGACGCGCGCCTGCTGCTCCCGGGGCTCGACGCCTACGCGAACGCGTCGACCCACGAGGGGGTGTCGCTGACGGTCCTCGAGGCCATGGCCGCGGCCCTGCCGGTCGTGGCGACGCACGTCGGCGGGACGCCCGAGGTCGTCGTCCACGGCGAGACCGGGCTGCTCGTCCCGCCGCGCTCGCCGTACCTGCTGGCCCTCGCGCTCCACGCGCTCGGCGCCGATCCGGACCGGGCGCACGAGATGGGGCTCCGGGGGCGGCTCAGGGCGGAGAAGCGGTTCGACATCTTGCGGATGGTGGAGGAGTACCACGAGGTGTACCGCGGGCTGGCCGAGAGGCCGGGAGGGTGGCGGCGCGGGCGGTGGTGGAGGAGGAGGGGAGTGGGGGCGGGGGCCGGGACCGGGGTGGGGACCGGGGAGGGAAGGGGGGAGGGGACGGGGGAGGGGCCGGGGGAAGGGACGGGGGAGGGAGGGGGCAGAAGGCAGAGCGCACAGGGCACGGACACGGGCCCGGGTGAAGCGGGCTCGGGCACGGGGACGGGCACGGGCACGGGTTCGGGGCACGGACACGGGCACGGGCGCGGGTTCGGGCTCGGCGCCCAGCCCGACCGGGAGAGGTCCTGATGTGCGGCATCTGCGGCGCCGTCGCCCTCGACGGCCCGCTCGATCCCGCGATCCGCGCGGCCCTGCCGGAGATGACGCGGGCGCTCGCCCACCGCGGCCCGGATGCCGAGGGCTTCCACCGGGACGAGCGCGCCGTCCTCGGACATCGGCGCCTTTCGATCATCGACCGGGCCGGGGGCGCCCAGCCCCTCGCGAACGAGGACGGCTCGATCCGGATCGTCTTCAACGGCGAGATCTACGGGCACGAAGGGCTGAGGCGGGAGCTCGAGGGGCGCGGGCACCGCTTCCGCACCCGCTCGGACACCGAGGCCATCGTCCACGCCTACGAGGAGTGGGGCGAGGGCGCGCTCGATCGGCTCGAGGGCATGTTCGCGTTCGCCATCCACGACCGGCGCACGGGCGAGCTGTTCCTCGCCCGGGACCGGCTGGGCAAGAAGCCGCTCTTCTACGCCGTCCTCGGCGGCGCGCTCCACTTCGCGAGCGAGATCCGGGCGATCGCCCGGAGCCCCGCGTTCGACGGGACGCTCGACCTCGCCGCCCTCGAGGGCTACCTCTCGCTCGGCTACTTCATCGCGCCGGCGACGGCCTACCGGCGCGTCCGCAAGCTCGAGCCCGGCTGCTGGCTCAGGCTGCGCGCCGGCGGGCGGATCGAGCGCGGGCGCTGGTGGGACGTCCGGCGCTTCGACGACGACCGGCGCGAGGCGGCCGCGATCCGCGAGGAGCTCGAGGCCTCGCTCGCGGCGCGCGTGCGCGAGCGGCTCGAGAGCGAGGTGCCGCTCGGCGCGTTCCTCTCGGGCGGCGTCGACTCCGGGCTCGTCGTCTCCTTCATGGCCGAGGCGGCGCGCGACGGCGTCCCGAACGGGCCGGTCGTGACGACGACCGTCGGCTTCGGCGACCGCGCCCACGACGAGCTCGACGCGGCCCGGCTCGTGGCGCGGCGCCTCGGGACCCGGCACCACGAGGAGCTCGTCGCCCCGGCTCCGGGCGAGACGCTCGACCGGATCGTGGACGCCTTCGACGAGCCGTTCGCGGACTCGTCCGCCATCCCGACGTACCACGTGTCGGCGGCGGCGCGCCGGCACGTGACGGTCGCGCTCTCGGGCGACGGCGGCGACGAGGTCTTCGGCGGCTACGACTTCCGCTACGTGCCCCACGCCATCGAGGCGCGGGCGCGCGCGACCCTCGCGCCCGGGGGCGGCGGGCTCGGGGCCGCGTTTCGCTGGCTCGGGCGCCGCTGGCCGCGCTGGCGGCGGCTGCCGCGGCCGCTGCGCCTCGCCACGCTCCTCCGGAACCTCGGCCTCGAGCCCGAGGCGGCCTACTACGCCGACCTCTGCTTCCTCGAGCCGGCCGCCGCCAGGGCCCTGCTCGGGCGCGACCCGGACCCGGACCCGCGCCGCTCGCCCGTCTACGAGGCGGTCGTCGCCCCCTACCGGCGGTGCCCGTCGTCGAGCCCGGTCCAGCGGGCCCAGTACGCGGACCTCAAGGTCTACCTCGCCGACGACGTGCTCGTGAAGGTCGACCGCATGAGCATGCAGCACGGGCTCGAGGTCCGCTCGCCGCTCCTCGACCGGCGCATCGTCGAGCTCGCGTTCCGGGTCCCGACGGCGACCCGGATGCCCCGGCTCCGGGCGAAGCACCTGCTGCGGCGGATCGCCCGCGGCCGCCTGCCGGGCGCCGTCCTGCGGCTCCCGAAGCGGGGCTTCACGGCGCCCGTCGGCGCCTGGCTGCGCGGCCCGTACGCCGGGCGCTTCGAGGACGAGGTCCTCGGCCCGGACGCGGGCGTGGCCGCGGTCCTCGACCGCGCGCGCGTGCGCCGGCTCTTCGACGAGCACCGCGCCGGGGCCGCGGACCACGCGTACGCGCTCTTCGCCGTCCTCGTCCTCGAGCGCTTCCTCGGGCGGAGGCGCGCCGGACCGCTCCCGGCGGCCTCGTCCTTCTCCGCCGCCAGCCCCGTTCCTTCGGAGGTCGCCGTCCCGTGACGATCCAGGGCGTGCACGAGATCCGCGAGGCCTACCGCGACTCGTCGGTCGCGAGCCACTACATCGACGCCCGGTTCCTCGAGCCGCTCGGCGCGATGCTGCACGCGCGCCAGGTGGCCGAGCTGCGCCGGGCGATCCGCCGCGCGCGGCCGCGGCGGATCCTCGAGATCGGGCCGGGGCCGGCGCGCCTCACGGTCGAGGTCGCGAAGATGACGGGGGCGCGCGGGGTCCTCGTCGACGCGAGCGCGGCCATGCTCGAGCAGGCGCGGCGGCGCCTCGCGCGCGTGACCCGCCGGCCGTGGGCGCTCGTCCACGGCGACGCCTTCGCGCTCCCGTTCGCCGCCGCCCGCTTCGACTTCGTCTACTCGTTCCGGCTCATCCGCCACTTCGAGGCGGCCGAGCGGCGGCGGCTCCACGCCGAGATCGCGCGCGTCCTGCGGCCGGGCGGGACGCTCGTGTTCGACGCCGTCAACGAGGTCGTGTCCCGCCCGCTCCGGACGGGCGCGCGGCCCGACGAGTACGCGCACTTCGACGCCCTCCACCGGGCCGACGCCCTCCGGGCCGAGGTCGAGGCCGCGGGCTTCGAGGTCGTCTCCCTCCGGGGCGCGCAGCGACGCTACGGGCTCCTGCGGGCGCTCCAGATCCTGCTCGCCCCGCGCTCGCGGGTCCTGGCGCGCCTGGCGATGGAGGCCGTCGACCGCATCGGCGACGGCGACCCGCTCGAGTGGATCGTGACGTGCCGCCGCCGCGGGTGACCTTCTGGACGGGCCTCTTCGAGCCCTCGCGCGAGGGGCTCTCGAAGGAGGTCGACGCGCTCCGGCGGGCGCTCGCCGCGCTCGGCCGGCGCCCGCCCGTCGTCTCGTTCTCGGCCGGTCAGGCGACCTCCATCGCCCAGGCGCGCGACGGCGTCGTGCGCCTGGCCGGGCGGCGCTGGCTGACGCTCGCGGCGCTCGCCGCCGTCCTCGAGCGCCGCGGCGACGTCACCCACGCCTTCGGCGGCCTCGACGCCTGGCACTTCCTCCGGGCGCTCGGGCGGCGCCCCGTCGTCTTCACGGTCGCGATCCCGGGCGAGCCGCTCGACCGGCGCCTCTACGGCCGGGTCTCGGTCTTCGCGGCCGAGAGCGAGGCCCTGGCGGCCGCGCTCATCGAGGCCGGCGCGGCCCCCGAGCGCGTGCGCGTCGTCTACCCGGGGGTGGACCTCGAGGTCTTCTACCCGACGCCGGCGCCGCCGCCGCGCCCCTTCCGCCTCCTCTTCGCCAGCAGCCCGCCGGGCCCCGCCGAGCTCGAGTCGCGCGGCATCCCGCTCATGGTCGAGCTCGCCCGCGCCAACCCGGACGTCGAGGTCCTCCTCCTCCTCCGGCGCATGGGGGACCCGGACGGCACGCGGCGCGCGCTCGAGGCGCTCGACCCGCCCGCGAACGTCCTCGTCTCCGCGGACGAGGTCTCCGACATGCCCTCCGCCTTCGCCTCCGCCCACGCCGTCCTGGCGCCCTTCGCGCCCGGCGTCGGCAAGTCCTGCCCGAACTCGATCGTCGAGGGCCTCGCCTGCGGCCGCCCGGCGATCGTCTCCCCGGCCTGCGGCATCTCGAGCCTGCTCGTCCGCGAGGGCGCCGGCCTCGCCCCCGCCCGCACGGTCGCCGCCCTGGACGGCGCCCTCGAGCGCCTGCGCATGCGCTACCGCGAGTACGCGAGCCACGCCCGCGCCCTCGCCGTCCGCCGCTTCGCGCTCGACGGCTTCGTGCGCGGCTACCTCGCGATCTACGAGGAGGTCGCCGCCGCCCGCCGGGCCCCCGCCGCCTGACGCGAGGGCGGGGCGCCCGCCCGCTACCGCGGCCGGAGCTCGTCGAGCTCCGCCCGGGCCCTCTCCCTTAGCGTGGGCGGCGCCGCGGGGTCCGACTCGACGGCGGCGAGCAGGGCGCGCGCCGGCTCGATCTCGCGGCGACGGAGGCGGACGACGGCCTCGGCGTAGCGCCCGCGGGCGGCGGCGGCCGGGAAGCGCCCGGCGACGGAGGAGGCGATCGCGAGCGCTTCCTCGTAGGGCCACGGCTCGAGGCGGGACCAGCGCGAGTCGCCGTCCGAGACGAGGACGTCGACGAGGGCGAGGGCGTCGTCGGCGGTCGCGTCGGGGCGGGCGTAGAGGCGGCCCAGCAGGCGGGCCAGGCGCTCCCGCTCGTCGCGGGTCGCCGCGAGCGTGATCCCGCGGCGGAGGTCGACGATCGTCGCATCCGGGGACTCGGCGGCCCGGACGTACCTCGCCGACACCTCCGGCCAGCGGTCGAAGAGCTTGAGCGACGCCATCACGGCCCGGGCGTCCTCCTCCGTCAAGGGACCGCGCCGGGCGACGTGCACGTCCATCAGCCGGTCCGCCGCCGCCGGCACGCGCGCCGGGTCGAGCGCCCAGGTCACGAGCCGCCGGGCCCGGCTGGCCGTGAAGAGCGCCCGCGGGGCCGCGAACTCGAGGAACGGGCGGTCGTCGACGTTGAGCGCGCCGGGCGTGACCGCCCGCCGGACGTCGGTCGGACCGAGCAGCTCGTGGGCGTAGAGCTGGAGGGGCCGGCCGATCCCCTCGGGGGCGAGGTCCGCGAGGACGTCCGGCTGCGCGAACCGGGCCTCGATCCGGTCGAGGTCGACCGCGAGCGGCTCGAGCGAGCCGACGAGGATCAGGTCCGCCTGAGTCGTGTTCGCGAAGATCCGCATGTGCGGGAAGACGGCGGCGTAGGTCCGGATCACGAGGTCGACGATCGCGTCCGAGACCTCGTAGACCTGGACCCACTGGACGGCGATGCCGCCCGGGGTCAGGTGGCGCGCGAGCGTCCGGAAGTACTCGACCGTGAAGAGCGACCCGTTGCCCGCGACCCAGGGGTTCGACGGCTCGCTGATGATCACGTCGTAGCGCTTGTCGGCGATCGTCAGGAACGTGCGCGCGTCGTCGACGATCAGGCGGCAGCGCGGGTCGTCGAGCGGCGCGCCGGTCACGTCGTCGAAGAGGCGGCTCGCCCGGACGATCTCGGGCGAGATCTCGGCCACGTCGCACCTCTTGACGCCCGGGTGCCGCAGCGCCGAGCCGACCGTCATGCCGCTCCCGAGGCCGACGACGAAGACCTCGTCCGGGCGCGGCGCGAGCAGGAGCGGGATGTGAGCGATCAGGCGCTGGGTGACGGCGTCCGGCCCGGTGCTGGCGTCGGCCTTGCCGTTGACGAAGAGGATCCGCTCGCCGCCGCGATCGCCGGTCACGATGACGGTCGCCGAGGCCCCGTCCTCGTCGAAGAGGATCCGCCGCCCGGCCGCGAACCGCTTGAACTCGGCGAGGTCCCGGACCTCCATGCCCGGCCGGAAGAGCTGCATCGTCAGCGCGCCGCGCGAGATCCCGGTCGTCGCCGTCAGGAGGAGCGTCGCCGCGGCGGCCGCGAGCGGCGCGCCGACGCGCCAGCCGCGGCGCCCGCCGGCCGCGGCCGTCGCCGTCCCGAGGAGCGCGATGAGCGCGGCGACGAGGTTCAGCGCGATCCCGGCCGTGAACGTGTGCCGGACGCCGACGAGCGGCATGATCGCCAGGCCGCCGAGCGTCGCCCCGAGCACGGTCCCGGTCGTGTTGGCCGCGAACGAGGCTCCGACCGTGCGCCCGGCCTCGCGCCCCGACGCGGCGGCCGCGCGGGCGACGACGGGCAGGGCCATGCCCCCGAGCACCGTCGGGCCGAGCATGACCGCGAGACAGGCGAGGAGCTGGAACGCCTGGAAGACGGGGAAGGCGCGGTCGGTCCGGGCGAGCAGGTCCGTCGCCCGGCGGAAGAGGTAGGGCAGCTCGTCGGCGATGGGGAGCACGAGCGCGACCGCGAGCGCCGCGCCGACCTGGAGCCAGGCGAAGAGCGCGAGCGGCGGCCGGCGCACGACCGCGCGCGAGGCCGAGATCCGCGCCCCGATGGCGATGCCGCCTATGAAGCCGGCGAGCATGACGGTGAAGGCGTACGTCGACCCGCCGAGCGCGATCGCGAGGAGCCGCGCCCAGGCGACCTCGTAGACCATGGCGGCCGCGCCCGTCAGCCCGGCCCCGAGGACGGCGATCCGGGCGGCGCGGATGGGAGGCACGCCGGGGTCGAGGAAGGCCTCCTCGCCCTCCGCTCCCTGCCCCGCCCCCGCCCCCGCCCCCGCCCCCGCCCCCGCGTCCCCCTCCCCGGCCCTCGCCGCCAGCCGGCTCCCGATCAGCAACGCCACCAGCCCCACGCCGGCGTTCAGGACCCCGGCGACCGTGATCCCGGCCTTGAGCCCGAGCCCCGGCACGAGCCCGTAGCCGGCGACGAGCGTCCCGACCACGGCGCCGAGGCAGTTGGCCGCGTAGAGCCGGCCGATCGTCCGCCCGAAGCCGCCGCCGAGCCGCGTGAGCCCGGCCGCGAGCAGCGGGAGCGTCCCGCCCATGAGGAAGGCGGGCCCGATCAGCAGCGCCGCCGCCGACACCAGCTTGGCGGCGAGCAGGGCCGAGCCGCCCGGGTCGAGCGGCCGCGCCGCCGCCAGGAAGGCGTCGCGCGCCGGCCCGAAGAGGACCGGGAAGAGGACGGCGTAGCCGGCGAGGGCGACCTCGAGCCAGCCGTAGGCGGCGACGGGCGCCCGCAGCCGGTCGGCGAGGCGCCCGAAGACGATGTAGCCGAGGGCCTGGCCGCCCATGAAGGTCGCGAGGACGATCGTGTGGGCCTGGGTCGTGTGGCCGAGGAAGAGCGCGAGGTAGCGGGCGAAGACGACCTCGTAGACGAGGGCGAAGCCGCCGGTCGCGATGAAGCAGGCCGCGATGGCGGCGAAGGCGACGCCGCCGCCGGCGGCCGACGGAGCCGCCGCCGCCGCGCCCGTCCCTTCCCCCGTCGCCGCCCGCCCGCTCGCCGTCGCGCTCGACACCGCGAAGCCTCCACCGATCGCCCTGGCGAACGCTAACATCGGGAGACGACGGCGACAACCGGGGGGGAGAGCCACGGAGGCCGCAGAGACCGCGGAGCGACGGAGCTCTTCCCGACCCGAGGAAGGACCGGCGGGCGACCGCCTCAGCGCGGCGGCGCCGTCTCCGCCCCGAGGTCGCGCACGCGCCCGGCCACGTTCTCGCGCTCGGCGGCGAGCGACGCGTCGCCCGGGAGCCTGGAGACGAGACGATCGAAGTCCTCGAGCGACTCGCGGGCGGCCGCGAGCGCCTCGCCGCGCCGCCCCTGCTCCTCGAGGATGAGCGCCAGGTTTCCGCGGCAGCGCGCCCGGAGGTGGCGCCAGCTCACGTGGAGCGGGTCGAGGGCGACGAGGCGTCCGGCCGACTCGAGCGCGGCCCGCACGCTCGCCTCGCACTCGTCGGGGCGGCCCTTGGAGCGAAACCGGCCGGCGAGGTTCAGCCTCGCGCCCGCGAGGTCGTAAAGGAGCGGGCGCTCCCGGGATCGCGGGCCCTCAGGCGCTCGAGCGCGTCGATGGCGCGCGTCTCGAGGGCGAGCGCCTCGTCCGTCTCGCCGCGCCCGGCGAGGAAGAGCGCGGCCTGGTCTGCCATCCGGGCGAGCTCCTGCTGGAGGCGAGGGGCGGACGCCTTGAAGGCCGGGCCGTCGTCGAAGATGGCGATCGCCCGGCGGTAGGACTCGAGGGCCTCGCCGTCGCGCCCGAGGTCGGCCTGGATCGAGGCCAGGCGCGCGCGACAGACGCCGAGGAGGCCGACCTCGCCGCCCGGCGCGGCCGCCCCGGCGACGAGCGCCTCCGCGAGCGCGAGCGCCGCCCGCAGGCTCTCGAGCGCCTCCTCGAGCCGGCCCTCGAGCTGGAGGCTCTGAGCGACGTCCACGTGCGCCTCGACGAGTCGCCGCCGGAAGGTCGGCCGGCGGGGCTCGCGCGCGACGAGACGCTCGAGGGCCGCGACCGCCCGCCGGTAGCTGGCGAGGGCCTCGCCGCGTTCGCCGCGCGTCTGGAGGACGCGGCCGATGCCGAGCTCGGCGTAGCCGAGGTCGGCGAACACCTCGCGCGGCGCGCCGGTCTCGACATCGAGCCGTTCGAGGATGCGAAGGCTCGCGCGATAGCTCGCGAGCGCCTCGTCGCTCTCGCCCCGCCCCTCCTGGACGACGCCGAGCGTCACCAGGGCGAAGGCATGGCGCCGCCGTGCGGGCGGCGTCAGCGCTTCCGGGGGCGCCGTCTCGTAGTAGGTCCGGGCGCGGCGCGCGAGCGACTCGAGGACGTCGCGGCGCTCCGGCCCGAGATCCTCGACGACCTCGAAGAGCATGAAGGCGACGAGGTCCTCCGCGCGCTCGCGGTTCGTCTCGGCCGCGCGACGGGCGTCCTCGGCGGCGCGGCGCGCCCGCGCCTCGCCCCCCCGAGCGGCGACGGCCGCGCGCCGCTGGCCGTCGATCACGACGAGGGCCGCGACCGCGCCCGCCAGGCCGACGATCAGGGCGACGGCCGCCGTCGTCGTGAACGTCCGGTGCCGCCGCGCCCACTTCGCCGCCCGGCCGAGGAGCCCGTCCGGGCAGGCGGCGACGGGACGGCCCTCGAGGAACGCCTGGACGTCGTCGGCGAGGGTCTGCGCCGACGGATAGCGGTCGCCGGGCGCCTTGGCCATGGCCCGGAGGCAGATGGCCTCGACCTCGCGCGGGACCGTCCGGTCGATCGCGCGCGGCCGCGGCGAGTCGACCGTGAGGACCCTCGCGACGACCTCGGCGCTCGAAGCTCCGTCGAAGGGCGGCCGCCCGGCGAGCACGTGGTAAAGGGTCGCCCCGAGCGCGTAGACATCGGCGAGGGGACCGACCCTCCGCAGCTCGCCCTGCGCCTGCTCCGGCGCCATGTACGCGGGCGTGCCGACGAGCGCGCCCGCCTGCGTCTCGGCGCGGGCGCCCGCCGTCGCGATGCCGGACGCCGGCTCCGCGCCGGCGCGCGGGCGCTCGCCGCCGGCGGTCCCGAGCACCTTCGCGAGCCCCCAGTCGAGGACGAGGACCTCGCCGAAGGCCCCCACCATGACGTTCTGCGGCTTCAGGTCGCGGTGGACGACGCCGCGCGCGTGCGCGTAGGCGATCGTGCGGGCGACGTCGGCGAAGATCTGGAGGCGGCGGAAGAGCGTGAACTCCGCGACCGTCGGGGCGTCGCCCGCCAGCGCTTGCTCGACGATGCGCGCGAGCGTGCGGCCGCGCACGAGCTTCATCGTGAAGTAGAGCCGGTCCCGGTCGTCGACGCCGATGTCGTGGACGGGGACGATCCCCGGGTGCTGGAGCTGGGCGGTCGCCTGCGCCTCCTCGGCGAAGCGCTCGACGAGGTCGCGGTCGCGCCCGAGCGCGCCCGACAGCACCTTCATCGCGACGCGCCGGCGGAGGTCGCGGTCGAAGGCCCGGTAGACGACCCCCATGCCGCCGCGGCCGATCTCCGCCTCGACGATGTAGCGGCCGAACCCGCGCGGCGCGCCGTCCCCCAGGGCGGCGCCGGCGGCGGGACCGGCGGCCGGCGCGGCGAGGGCGGCGCGCGGCGGTCGGGTCGGGAGCGGGGACCCGGGGGGCGCCGGCTCCGGGGGCAGCTCGACTCGAACCGGGATCTGGAGCGTGGGGCTGTCGGGCGTGGCCGGTCTCACCCCGGGTGGGGCAGCGGAGGAGTCCTCTGCATCCGCTGCATCCGCCGCGGCCATGGCGGCTCCATGATCTCGCCGGTGCGCTCGGGCGTCAACCCGAGACGACGCTCGTGTCGAGGAGCCGGGTCGCAGCGGCGCCTCGGGGGACGGCCGGGCCGGCAGAACGATCGGAAGAAGCTCGTCTACGCCTCCGCGCGGACCGTCACGGGCTCCGGCGCCGCCCGCGCCGGCAGCCGCGGCGCCGCCCGGTCCGGCCGCTCGGAGAGGTCCGGCCGCGCGCACGGCTGCTCGTCCAGCCGGCGCAGGGCCTCGGCGACGGCCCGCTCGAGCTGGGGATCGCGGCCGGCCGCGTGGTCCTCCGGCGTCGCCTCGACCTCGATCTCCGGCTCGGTGCCGTGGTTCTCGATGGCGAACCCCTGGTCCTCGAACCAGAACGAGAACTCGGGCTGCGTCGTGACCGTCCCGTCGACGAGCCGGTGCCGCGGCCAGATGCCGACGACCCCGCCCCACGTCCGCTTGCCGACCAGCGGACCGAGCTTCATGAGCTTCCAGACGTGGCAGAAGATGTCGCCGTCCGAGCCGGCGTGCTCGTTCGTGAGCGCGACGAGCGGCCCGGCGACCGACTCCGACGGGTACGGCTCGGGCTCGACCCAGCGCGAGACGTCGTAGCCGATCCGGCGCCGCGCGAGCTTCTCGAGGAGCAGCGGCGAGACGTGCCCGCCGTTGTTCCAGCGGACGTCGACGACGAGGCCGTCGCGCTCGAGCTCGGCGAGGAAGGCGCGGTGGAACTCGGCGTAGCCGCGCGGCCCCATGTCGGGGATGTGGATGTAGCCGAGGCGCCCGCCGCTCGCCTCGTGGACGCGCCGCCGCTTCTCCTCGACCCACTCGCGATAGCGGGCGAGCTCCTCGCCGCGCAGCGCCCGGATCGTCACGATCCGCGGCCCCGCCGCCGGGGCCGCGGGCGCGGGCGCGGGCGCGGGCGCCGCCTCACCCGCCGCCGGCGCCGCCGCCGCCGGCGCCGCCTCCGGCCGGGCCGCGAACGTCAGGCGCACCTCGTTCCCCGCCTGGTGGACGAGGACCTCGGCCGGCCCGCGCCGCCTCGTGAGGCGGTGCCCGTTCACGGCGATGAGGACGTCGCCCGGCCGCACGTCGGCGCCCGCGCGCCCGAGCGGCGACCCGGCCTCCTCGTCCCAGGGGTCGCCGGCGGCGATCCCGGTGACGCGGTAGCCCCCGGCCTCCTCGTCCCAGACGAAGTCGGTCGCGATCAGCCCCTGGTCGTAGCTCGGCGCCGGCCGGTAGTCGCCGCCCAGCTCGTAGGCGTGCGACGTCCCGAGCTCCCCGTGCATCTCCCAGAGCAGGTCCGACAGCTCGCCGCGCGTCGTCACGCGGTCGACGAGCGGCAGGTACCGCTCGAGGGCGGCGGCCCAGTCCACGCGGCACATGCACGGCGTCCAGAACTGGTCGCGCTGGAGCCGCCACGCCTCGCGCACCATCTGGCGCCACTCGGCGGGCGGCGAGACCGACACCTTCACGCGGTCGAGGTCGACCCAGCCGCTCTTGCGCCCGGGGGCGTCCGACTCCTCCTTCGGCTTCTCGCCCGCCTTCAGCGCCCGCAGGCGGTTCCCCGAGCGGAGGACGAGCGTCTTCAGGTCGGCCGAAAGCGCGAACGAGACGACGTCCAGGGCGATCGTCTCGGTCTTCCGCTCCACGAGGTCGTACATCTTGAGCGACGCCTTGCTCGCCAGGTCGTCGTCCTTCCACGAGTCGCTCCACTCGAGCGGCTGCGAGAGGTAGAGCACCTTGCCCGGGAGCGCGCGCAGGCCCAGGTAGCGCCCTTCCGGGATCGGCAAGGCGAGGATCCGGCGCTCGATCCCCTCGAGGTCGATCTCGGTCGGCTTCGGCTCCTCGGGCTTCTTGTCGCCGCTCGCGGCACCCGGGCTCGAGCTCGAGCCCGAGCCCGCGCCCGACTTCTCATCCTTCCGATCTTCCTTCTTCTCCTCCTTCTTCGCCCCGTCCGCCCCGCCCTTGCCGTCGTCCCCCGGCGCGCGCGGCGGCGGGAGGAACGGGTTCGGGACGTCTCGCCGGAGCGTCACGAGGTAGGGACGCGACGCCCGCGGGAAGCTGAGCTCGAACTGGAGGGCGTCGTAGATCGGCTTGAACTCGCGGTAGGACAGGAAGTAGAGGTAGCGGCCCTCGGGGTCGAAGCACGGCTGGACGTCGCGCAGCACCGAGCGCGTCGCCGCCCCGCGGGCGCCCGTCTCGAGGTTGACGAGCCGCACCTCGCACCGCTTGTGGCTCGTCGGGAAGGCGTACGCGAGCCAGCGCCCGCACGGCGACCAGGCGAGGCCCTGGATTCGACCGAACCGGCTCCGGTCGAGCGGTCGCGCCTCCTTCCGCCCGAGGTCCACGACCAGGACCTCGTTCCGCTGGTTGGCGACGGCGACGAGGTCGCCGCGCGGCTGCGGCGCCGGCACGAGGTCCGTCGGCCGCCCGATGTCGAGCCGGTCGAGACGCCCGGCGCCCGCGCCGTCCGGGACCTCGGCGGCGTCGAAGACGATGAGGACCTCATCGGCCGCCGCCTCATCCGAGACGGCGACGACGCGCCGCCCGTCCGCGAGCCAGGCGGCGAGCCGGTAGCGGACGCCGTCGGGCTCGCCGTGCTGGATCGGGGGCCCTTCGAAGCCGCCGAGGGTGAACACCTTGCCGCGCGTCGTGAGCGCGAGCGAGTGGCCCTTCGGGTGGACGTCGTAGCACTCGAGGTAGCGTCCGGCGTCGACGAAGCGCCGGTTGCGCTGCGTGCGCGCGCTGGCGACCTCGATCGGCACGCGCCGGGCCGTCCCGGCCGCCGGATCGCCGTCCTCCGACGGCTCGAACACGTGGATCTCGGCGCCCGCGTGGTAGACGATGCGCCGCCCGTCGCTCGTCGCGTTCCGGGCGTAGAAGTCCGTGTGGTCCGTGTGCCGGACGAGGTCCTCGCCCGCGGGCGTGCACGAGTAGAGGTTGCCCGTGCCCTCGTGGTCGGAGAGGAAGTAGATCCGCTCGCCGACCCAGAGCGGCGACGCCAGGTTCCCCGCCAGCCCGACGAGCCGGCGGAACCGCCCCGCCCCGTCGGGGTCGATCCAGATGTCGCCCGCCGCCCCGCCCCGGTAACGCTTCCAGCGGGCCGGATCGCCCGTGTTGCGCCCGATGACGACGCCGCCGCCCCCGCCCGGGGCGAACGCCACCCGGCGCGCCGGCCCGAACGGCAGCGGGCGCGGCGCCCCGCCGTCGCGGTCGACCTCGTAGAGGACCATGCTCTTCGCGAAGGGCTGGCCGGCGCTCGACGCGTAGACCACCGCCCGCGAGTCGAGCGTCCACGCCACGACCTGGCACCCGGCGGCGAGGAACGTCAGCCGCCGCGCCGGGCCGCCGCGCGCCGGCATCCCGTACACCTCCGGGTGCCCCTCGTCGCGCCCGACGAAGGCGAGGTCGCGCCCGTCCGGCGAGAGGAGGGGGTCACTCGCCTTCCCCTCGCAGGAGGTGAGGCGCCGCGCGAGCCCGCCCGAGACGGGCACGCTCCAGAGGTCGTCCTCGCACACGAAGACGATGGTGTCGTCGTGGATCGTCGGGGAACGGAAGTAGCCGTCGGCGGTGGAAGCGGCGTTCACATCGGCGTTCACGTCGTCACCCCAGTCCAGGCATCACGGTCGTCGAGAAACGACGCGGCCCGGCGGGAGACGGGCTCCCGTCGGGCGCGGAGAGAAACGGTCGGCGAAAGGGCGAAGGCCCGCGGGTGCGCCCGCGGGCTCAGTCGTTCCGCGGACCCTGCGGCGTGTAGTTGCGCGTGTCGTCCTTCGCGATGTCGATGTAGAACCAGCTCGTGAACCAGTCGGCGAGCTGGTAGATGCTGAAGTTCACCTCGATGCCCGCGAAGAGCGGAGCGATCGTCACCTGGATGTCGCCGAGACCGAGGATGCCCGACGGCACCAGGACCACGCTGCCGGGCAGGTGCGCTCCAGGCCACGCATCGCTCAGGTGGAAGCCGTCCACCGTGTTGAACTTGTAGCGCGGGTACGTGAGGTCCTTGTCGAAGAGCGCGCTCCTCGGCGTGATCCCGTCCAGGGCCTGGAACTCCGCGACCTGGTCGAAGATCTCCTTGTTGTCCCAGACGGCTTCGAGCCGGTGGTCGGCCGGGGCGAGGAGCTCCGTCCCCGTCTCCTCCCAGACGCCCATCGCCCGGCCCTGGAAGCCGAACTTCTCGAAGCGGTAGTAGCCGAAGTTGAGGCCCGTCTTGGCCGAGCCGAAGCCGACACCCATCTTCGACCCCGGGCCCCCGACGATCTTCACGCCGAGGATGTCGACCGTGTCCTTCAGCCGGTCGCGGGCGTAGGTGCATCCGTTCGCGGTCGCGAGCAGCGCCGCGAGCGCCACAAGGACGATCGCCCTCTTCATGATATCCCCCGAGCTCCCTAACCCGGCCCCAGCCGCGCGGGATTGTATCGTCGGGGATGCGGTGTGTCAATGCGCGCTTCGCCGCCATCGCGCTACGTGGCCGCCCCGGCCGGCTCGACGCGGGCCGGGCGCGGCGGCGGGACGCGCCCGAAGTCGCGGTGGGACTGCTCGGCGAGGGCGATCATCTCGTCCTCGACCCGCCTCCGGAACGCCTCGAAGACGGCCGGATCGTCCGCGTCCTCGGGCACCCGCCACGGGCCGCGCATGTACTGCTTCACGTGGTTGAAGGGGAGCGGGATCGCCATCCGGTCCCAGGTCGGGAGGGTGAAGTAGCGCTTCGCCCAGGTCCGGACGGTTATGACGGGCCGGTTGCAGGCCTGGGCGATCGCGATCCCGCCGTGCTTCAGGTGGTACTTGGGACCGATCGAGCCGTCGACCGTGATCCCGTAGATGACCTCTCGGGTCTCGCGCATGTGGCGGATCATCTCGTCCAGGACCTCGGCCCGGCGCCGCTTCTTCCCCATGCTCGACCCGCCGCGGAAGACCGTGAAGCCGCAGAGGCGCAGGAGCTCCGTGATGACCTCGCCCGCGTCGCCGAGGCTCGCGAGCGTGTGCGGGCGGAAGTGCTTGTAGGCGTAAGCGACGGAGAAGACCTCCTCGTGCCAGAGGAGGCCGACCGCGCCGTCCTTCTCGCGGATGATGGCGTGGAGCGACTCGAGGCCGCAGTCCTCGATCCGGCTCGTCTTCCAGACGAACCACATGTAGGCGACGTAGAGCCTCGGCAGGACGATCTTGCCGACGGCGAGGAGCACCCGCGCGACCGCGTGCCGCACGGCGCGACGGATGCGCTTGTGGAGCGGGCGGTGGCGGGCCTCGGCGGGCGCCGCGGATGGGGCGGCCTGCGCGTCTTCCTGGCGGAGGTCGATGGCCGTGCTCTCCACGGAGGGCCCGATCGCAAAGGGCGGGCCGCAGGATACGCCTTTTCCGCCGGGGGCGCAAGATGCCGGTCCGCCCCCGGAGGCGCGCGGCACGGGCGTTCGCGGGTGGACGGCGCGGGCGCGGGGCGCGCAGCGCTCGGCCGGTCGAGGAAGCGCGAGGTCGCAAGAAACGCCCCGCCCGGCGCGGGCGAGGGCGCGAAACGCCCCTCCGGCTAGAACCGCGGGCGAAGGTCGGTCGTGGCGCCGCCGACGCCCGTCCGGTCGGGGCCGGGCTCGTAGAGGCGGTCGCCGACCAGCACCTTGAAGCGGAAGCTCGCGCCGCGCGGGATGTCCGTCGTCTCCAGGACCCAGATGTTCCCCGGCGACCAGCGGAGCGGCAGGGCGCGCTGCCAGCGGTTCCAGCCGGGGGCGTCGCCGCGCACGGAGAGGTAGCGGCCGTAGCCGACGTCGAAGTGGACGCGGATCACGGTCGACGCCCTGGCGGGCGCGGGGACGGGGGGAGCCGGTGCGGGCGTGGGCGTGGGCGCGGGCGCCGGGGCGCCGACCCCGCCGGCCGGGAAGAGCGAGGCGAGCACGCGCGGCAGGCGCTCGCGCCAGGCGATCTCGTTGTGCTGGTGGCCCCACTCGACCCAGTGGAAGAGGTCGGCGCCGAAGCGGTAGCCGAGCGCCGCGAGCGCGTCGCGCAGGCGCGCGCACGCGTCCGCGCCGTCGGCCGACCCGCCGCTGTCCACGAAGAATCGGGCGGCGGGCCGCGTCCCGCCGAACGCCTGGACCTGGCGGAGCAGGCGCTCGCCGTCCCACCAGAGCGAGGGGGACATGGCGCCCACGTTCCCGAAGACGTGGGGACGCGTCCACCCGGCGTGGAACGACACGAGCCCGCCGAGCGACGACCCGAGGATGCCCGTGTTGCGGGCATCGGCGAGCGTGCGGTAGCGCCCGTCCACCCAGGGCTTCAGCTCGCGCTCGATGAAGTCGAGGTAGCGGTCGGCGCGGCCGCCGCCGTACCGCGGGTCGGGCGTCGGCGTGTACTCGCCGATGCGGTCGGGCGTGTTGGCCGTGCCGACGAGTATGAGCGGGGCGATCCGGCCGCCCGCGATGCCCGAGTCGAGCGCGGCGTCGGCCTGCCAGCCGCCGAAGAACGCGTTCCGGTCGAAGAGGTTCTGGCCGTCCTGGGCATAGACGACGGGGTAGCGGCGACCCTGGGCCGCGGCGGCGTCGTAGCCCTCCGGGAGGTAGACGAAGATGGAGCGGCTGTTCCCGAGGACCTGCGAGCGCCAGCCGTCGACCCGCTCGATGCGCCCGCCGGCGACGGCGGCGGCGGGCGCGAGGAGGAGCGCGATCAGGGACGCGCAGGCGGCGGCGAGTGCGGTTCTCATGTCCGAGTGGTGCCCGGTCCGGCGAGGTCAGGACACGCCCTGGCGCGCCGCGCTATAATCGCGTTCGCCATGAAGACGATGCGAAAGACCTGCAACCTGTGCGAGGCGACCTGCGGGCTGCTCGTCGACGTCGACGACGAGCGGCGGCACGTCCTCGCGATCCGCCCCGACCACGGGGACATCTTCAGCCGCGGGCACATCTGCCCCAAGGCCTTCAAGCTGAAGGACGTCCAGGAGGACCCGGAACGCCTCCGCTTCCCGATGCGGCGCACGCGCGCGGGCGACTTCGAGCGCGTCTCCTGGGAGGAGGCGCTCGCCTTCGCGGCCGACGGGCTCGTGCGGATCCAGCGGCGCGACGGGCGCCACGCCGTCGCGACGTACCTCGGGAACCCTTCCGTGCACAACTTCGGGGCGGTGCTCGGGGCGCAGTTCCTGCTGCGGGCGCTCCACTCGCACAACCGCTTCAGCGCGAGCTCGCTCGACCAGAACCCGAAGCACGCGTCGAGCCTGTTCCTCTACGGCAACATCGCCGCCCTGCCGGTCCCCGACCTCGACCGCACGCACCACCTCCTCATGCTCGGGGCGAACCCCCTCGTCTCGAACGGGAGCCTCATGACGGCCCCCGGCGTGCGCGAGCGGCTGCGCGGGATCCAGAAGCGCGGCGGCAAGGTCGTGGTGGTCGACCCGCGGCGGACGGAGACCGCGAAGCTCGCCGACGAGCACCACTTCATAAGGCCGGGCGCGGACGCGTTCCTGCTCGCCGCCCTCCTGAACGTCATCCTCGAGGAGAGGCTCGGGCGGGACGGCCCGGTCACGCCGAAGGTCGTCGGGCTCGAGGCCGCGCGGCGGCGGGTCGCGCCGTTCACCCCCGAGGCGGTCGCCGGCCCGACCGGGATCGCCGCCGAGGCGATCCGGAAGATCGCGCGGGACCTGGCGCGGGCGCCGAGCGCCGCGTGCTACGGGCGCATCGGGACGTGTCTCCAGGAGTTCGGGACGCTCGCGAGCTGGCTCGTCGACGTCGTCGACATCGTGACCGGGAACCTCGACCGCCCGGGCGGCGCCATGTTCACGACGCCGGCGGTCGACATCGCCGCGCTCGCGCGCACGTTCGGCCTCGAGGGGCACGTGGGCGCGTGGAAGAGCCGCGTGCGCGGCGTCCCCGAGTTCAACGGCGAGCTGCCGACGGCGTGCCTCGCCGAGGAGATCCTGACGCCCGGGGCCGGGCAGGTCCGGGGGCTCCTGACGATCGCCGGGAACCCCGTGCTCTCGGCCCCGAACGGGCGGCTCCTCGAGAAGGCGATGGCGTCGCTCGAGCACCTGGTCGCCGTCGACCTCTACCTGAACGAGACGACGCGGCACGCCCACGTGATCCTGCCGCCCGCCTGGTCGCTCGAGCACGACAACTACGAGGCCGCGTTCCACCTGCTGGCGGTCCGGGACACGACCAAGTACTCGCCGGCCGCGCTCCGCGAGGAGCCGGGGACGCGCGAGGACTGGGAGATCATCTCGGACATCGCGCTGCGCGTGATCGAGGGGCGGGAGTCGGCCCCCGGCACGGGCCTGCGCGGCACGCTGGCGTGGGCGACGGCGAGGGCGGCGCGGCGGCTCGGGCTGGTCCCGGGACCGCGCTTCTTCCTCGACCTCATGATCCGCTTCGGCCCGCACGGCGACCGCTTCCGGCCGTGGTCGGACGGCCTGAACCTGAGGAAGGTCGCGGCGAGGCCGGAGGGGATCGACCTCGGGCCCTTGAAGACCGGCGCGCTCGATCGCGTCATGGCGACGAAGGATGGGCGCATCGACCTCGACCACCCGACGATCGCGCGCGAGCTCGAGCGGCTGGCGGCGCGGCTCGGCGAGATCGGGGCGGGGAACGGGAACGGGGGCGGGAACGGGAACGGGAACGGCCGCCTGCTCCTCATCGGCCGGCGCGGGCTGCACACGAACAACTCGTGGATGGAGCCGACGCAGGAGGCCGTGCGCCGCCAGGGCCTGACCCTGCACGTGCACCCGCGGGACGCGGCCCGGATCGGGGTCGCGGACGGGGACCGCGCGCGCGTGCGGTCGCGCGTCGGCGAGGTGACGGCGCCCGTGAAGGTGACGGACGACATCATGCCGGGGGTCGCGAGCCTGCCGCACGGCTGGAGCGGCGCGAGCGTCAACGACGTGACGGACGACGCGCCGCTCGAGGCGATCACGGGCAACGCCGTGCTGAACGGCGTCCCGGTCGAGGTCGAGCCGGCGCCGGTGCCCGCCGGCGCGCCCGCCGCGTCTTGAGCCACCCGAGCATCCGGGGCACCGCGCGCGAGGCCCGGTTCCCGCTCGCTCTCCTCGCCGCGCTCGCCCCCGTGCTCGTCGCGACGTTCTGGGACCCGCCCGCCGGGCGCACGAACTGGCTGCTCGAGGTCGGGCCCGGCCTCGCCGGGGTCGTAGCGCTCGCCGTCGCCTTCCCGCGCTTCCCCGTGTCGCGCCTGGTCTACGTCTGCACGTTCCTCCACATCCTGATCCTCGTGTACGGCGGCTACTACACGTACGCCAACACGCCGCTCGGCGACTGGGCCAAGGAGGCGTTCCACCTCTCGCGCAACCACTACGACCGGGTCGGGCACGTGGCGCTCGGCTTCTTCCCGGCCTTCGTGATCCGCGAGGTGAAGCTCCGGGCGACGCCGCTCGAGCGCGGGGGCTGGCTGACGTTCATCGTGCTCTCGGTCGTCCTCGCGATCGGCGCGTTCTGGGAGCTGCTCGAGTGGTGGACGACGCTGATCACGGCGCCGGAAGTCGGGTCCGCGTTCCTCGGCACCCAGGGCGACGAGTGGGACGCCCAGTGGGACATGTTCCTGGCGCTCGTGGGCGCGGCCGCGTCGCTGCTGCTCCTGTCGCGCGTGCACGATCGGTCGATGGCGCGGCTGTTCGAGCGGGCGCCGCGCGCTTAGCTCGGGGCGCGGGCCCGGCGGCTGCCGTTGCGCGGTTGCGCCCCGCCGTTTGCTCTTCCCTCCCCGATGCAGCGTCGTCGCTGCGGAAGGAGGAGGGTATGCCCCATTCAGCCGGTCTGCGTCTCTCCGAGATCCCCTTCGGGGCCGCGGTCGCCCTGGCGGCCCTCGCCGCCTTCGGCGCGAGCCCGCGACCGGCGCGCGCGGCGGGTCTTCTCGTCCCGAGCGGGTCGCCGGGCGCGCCCCTCGAGATCGTCAGCCACCGCGTCGGCGTCGAGATCGACAACGGGATCGCGCGCACGCGCGTCGAGCAGGTCTTCCGGAACCGGCGGCCGGAGGCGCTCGAGGCCGTCTACCGCTTCCCGGTCCCGGCCGACGCGACGATCTCGCACCTCTCCCTCTGGATCGGCGGGCGCGAGCTGACGGGCGAGGTGGTCGAGCGCGCGCGGGCGCGCGCGGTCTACGAGGAGATCACGCAGTCGAAGCGCGACCCGGCGCTCCTCGAGCAGGCGAGCTACAAGCTCTTCGAGTGCCGCGTCTTCCCGGTGCCCGGGAACGGCGAGCAGCGCGTCGCCATCGAGTACCTCCAGCCGGTCGAGCTCGACGCCGGGATCGCGACGTACACCTACCCCCTCGAGACGCGGGCGGCGACCGGCTCGCTGGTGACGGGCGAGCTGTCGGTGACGGTCGACCTCCTCTCCGAGGTCCCGCTCGCGGGCGTCGAGTGCCCGAGCCACGGCGAGCGGCTCGCGGCCGTGCGGATCGCCGCGGGCCACTACCGCTTCTCGCACGAGGAGCGCGGCGCGAGCCTCGACGAGGACCTCGTGATCCGCTACGCGCTCGAGGCCGGCGAGACGGGGATCGACGTCGTCGCCGACGCGCCCGCCGACGACGATGGGACGTTCCTCCTGACGCTCACGCCGGGCGATGACATCGAGGCGTCGGTCGCGCCCCTCGACTTCATCTTCCTCCTCGACGTCTCGGGGAGCATGAGCTACGAGGGCCGGATCGACATCGCCCACCGGGCGCTGAAGGCCTTCATCGAGGGCATGCGGCCGGTCGACCGGTTCCAGGTGATCCTCTTCAACATCGCGCCGCAGCCGCTGTTCGAGAAGGTGCTGCCGCCGACGGACGAGGCCCTGGGCGGCGCGCTGCGGGCGGTCGCGGCGCGGAAGCCGGGCGGCGGGACGGACCTCTTCCCGGCGCTCCAGATGGCGCTCGGCGAGCGTACGGCCGGGCGGCCGGCGGCGATCGTCCTCATCTCGGACGGCCAGTCGAACGAGGGCACGGAGGAGCACGCGCGCTTCGTCGAGCTGCTGCGCCGCGAGGGCGGCGGCGTCCGGATCTTCACCTTCGGGGTCGGCAACGAGGTGAACCGGCCGCTGCTCGCGCGCCTCGCCGAGGGGACGGGCGGGCTCGCCGACGTCGTCTCGTCGACCGACGACATCGAGGCGCGGGCGGAGGCCTTGCGCGACAAGGTGGAGCGGCCGGTCGTCAGCGACATCGAGATCGCCGTCGAGGGCGTCGAGGCCGCCGACATCGTCCCCGCCGGCCCGTACCGGATCTTTGCCGGCGGCCAGCTCCGGGTCCACGGCCGCTTCAAGAAGGGCGGCGGCCCGGCGCGGATCGTGGCCTCGGGGGCGGTCGCGGGCGAGCCGCGCACGTTCGAGCGCGCGGTCTCGCTCCCCGGCCCGGGCGCGGGCGTGCGCCGCCCCGAGCTGGCCCGCATGTGGGCGTGGAAGACGACCGACGCGCTCGCCCAGAAGGCCCGCCTCGAGGGCGAGTCCGAGGCCATCCGCGCCCGCGGGGTCGCGCTGGGCGTGCGTTACGGGGTCGTGGGCCCCTGGACGTCGTTCCTCGTCCTCGAGAGCGAGCAGCAGTACGCCCAGTTCGGCATCGAGCGCAAGAACGCGGCCCGTCGCGAGGTCGAGGAGGCCGCCCGCCGCGACCGGCGCGCCGCCGCGGCCGATGCGGCCCGCACCGCCTCCTCGTACCCGACTTCGGTCCCGGTCGCGTCGACGCCGCCCGCCGATCGCCGCCCGCCCCGTCCGGCTCCGGAGCCCGAGCGCCCGTCCGGCGTCGGCGGCGGCCGGCGCTCGAGCGGCGGCCGGTCCTGGGGGGGCGGCGGGGGCGGGTCGAGCGGCCTCGGGCTCGTCGCCTTGCTGGCCGGCGCGGGGCTCGTCGCGCGCCGCCTGGCGAAGCGCCGGCCGCTCCCGAGCCGGCAACGGACCCCCGAGAAGTGAGCGCATTGCGCTCACTTGAGGCCCTTCCGACGTCGACAGGCCGGAAAGTGAGCGTATCCGGCTCCCTTCCGGCCCCGATCCACCGGGAGCGGGAGAAGTGAGCCGTTTCCGCTCACTTGTGGCCCTTCCGACGTCGAGAGGCCGGAAAGTGAGCGTATCCGGCTCCCTTCCGGCCCCGATCCACCGGGAGCGGGAGAAGTGAGCCGTTTCCGCTCACTTGTTGCCCTTCCGACGTCGAGAGGCCGGAAAGTGAGCGTATCCGGCTCACTTCCGGCCCCCACCGAGACGGCAGCGGGCCCCATCCTCGCCGCCATCGCCGTCGCCACCATGCTCCTCGGCGGCGCCGACGTGGCGACGGGCGGCGCCGCCGGCGAGGCGCTCGCGCTCCGGCCCGGGGCGGGGCTCGCCGGTCTCCTCGCCCGCCCGTGGGCCGCGGTCGCGGCGCACCTCGTCCACGTCGGGCCGGACCACCTCGTCCTCAACCTCGCCGCGCTCGGGCTCGTGTGGTTCGCCTTCGGCCCGGCGCTCGCGGGCCGCGCCGGGCGGGCGTTCGTGCTCTCGGCGGCCGCCGCGACGGCCGGCGTCCTCGCGTTCGACGGCAGCCTCGAGAGCTATCGCGGGCTCTCCGGCGTGCTCCACGGGCTCGCGGCCGCGGGGGCGACCGCCCTCGGCCGCCGGGGCGGAGCCGAGGGGCGGCTCGGCGCCGTCGCGCTCGCCGCCCTGGCTCTCAAGGTCGCGTCGGAGCTCGCGGGCGGAACGTCGTGGTGGGGCGAGGCCCTGCCGCTGGCGCTGGGGGAGCCCGTGCCGGTCGCGCACTCGGCCGGGCTCGCGGGCGGGCTGGTCGCCGGGTCGCTTCCGGTCGATGGAGACGAGTTCCATGGAGCCCGTCGTGTCTCCACCCTTCCAGGTGGCATTCACCGGCATCGGTAGGTCGGGGGCGAGCCAGACCTCGGACTCCATCGGCGGGTCGTCGGTCCTCTTGACTCTGCGGTAACTCGCAAGCGAAGCCGCCGGCCTCGACGACGACGACCTCTTCGTCCGGTCGCCGCTCGAGCTCCTCCCGGCCGGTCCCGAAGGGGTCGAGCGGCACTTCCTGTTCCTGCGAGAACGTCGCGGTGCCGTCTCGTCCCGCGCTGCGCAGCCACGGCGAGCGCGACCGCCGCGAGCGCGAGCGTAACGGCGAGAACCCGTCGCACGACTTGAGGATACCGGAGACCGAACTTCGCCGGCGATTTTTTCGCTCGAGGGTCTTGACACCGTCGGGTTCGGTTTGGTAAAAGTTTGGACCATGAGCGCCGCCCCCCCTCCCAGCCGCCCGCGCCTCGCGCTCGGCCACGTCTTCCTGGCCGCGCTCGCCGGCGTCGCGACGCTCCTCGGCGTGCTCTTCTACCTCATCCTCGACTCGTCGCGACGCACGATCATCGAGAGCTCGGACCGGCTGCGCGACTCGGCGAGCCTGCGGATCGCGAAGCGCGTCGAGGACCACCTCTACCAGGCGGAGCGGGCGATCTCGGACCTCGAGACGGCGCTCCGCCACGGCGCGCTCCCGCTCGATGACACCGGCGCGCTCGAGGCCCGCCTCTTCGCGAAGGCGCTCGAGGGTCCCGCCCTCGCCGAGGTCACGCTCGTCCGGACGGACCCGCCCGATCGCCACGGCGAGCTGTCGATCGTCTCCGCGCGCGAAGGCGGCGAGCGGCGCCTCGTCACGCGGCACACCGCGGTCGAGGACGGTCGCTTCGTCCTTCACGTCCGCGACCGCCCGCCCGGGGCCGGGCTCCTCGACGTGCCGTTCGAGCGGCGGGGGGACCGGGAAGTCCCCGATCCGGCGATGCACCTGACGGTTCAGACGGCCGCGCGGCCGGAGTTCCGCGGCGAGGTCCTGTGGAGCGACCTCCACTGGGCGGCGGTCGACGCGCTCCTCCCCGAGCCCGAGCGGCGCGTCGTCGTGACCGCGCAGAAGGCGGTCTCGGACCGCGAGGGCCGCCCCGTCGGCGTGCTCCGCGTCGGCCTCTTCACGGAGGAGATCGACGCCGCGTCGCGCATGAAGGTCGACGAGCACCGGCCCGCAGATCCGCACGTCGTCTTCATCTGCGACGCGCGCGGGCGCCTCGTCACGCGGGCGTCGCCCGGCGACCGGCTGACCGAGGTGCCGGGCGACGACCCCGACATGCGCGACTTGCGCGTCGTCCCGGCCGCGCTCCCGCCCGCGATCGGGGCCGCTCTGAAGGACCCGACTCTCCACGCGATCGGCTCCAAGGGCCGGGACCACGCGTCCGGGCGGCTCGTCGTGGAGGGCCGCCCGTACCTCGCGACGTTCCGGTCGCTCGATCGCACGTTCTGGCTGCTCGGCATCGTCGTCCCCGAGGACCATTATCTCGGGGACCTGGCGCGGGCGCGCGACCGCTCGATCTTCGTGTCGGCGGCGGTCATGGTCCTGATCCTGGTGGGCGGCGTCGCCACCCTGCGCGCCGTGCGCCGCGGGCTCCGCCAGGTCGTCGACGAGACGGGGCGCATGGGCCGGTTCGAGTTCGACGCGCGCCCGGTCGAGTCCCCGTTCCGCGACGTCGAGGACGCGCTCGGGAGCCTCGAGCTCGCGAAGACCGCGCTCCGGGCGATGGGGAAGTACGTGCCGGTCGACCTCGTGCGGCTCCTCTACCGGACGGGGCGCGAGCCGGTGCTCGGCGGGGAGCTGCGCGACGTGTCGCTCCTCTTCACCGACGTCAAGGGCTTCACGACGCTCGCCGAGTCCCTCGAGCCGAACCAGCTCGCGCTCGTCCTCGGGCGCTACCTGGCGGCGATGACGCGGGCGATCCACGAGAACGACGGCACCGTCGACAAGTACATAGGCGACGCGGTCATGGCCATCTGGAACGCGCCGCGGCCGTGCGCGCGCCACGCCGAGGCCGCCTGCCGGGCGACGCTCGCCTGCATCGAGGCGACGCGCGACCTTCCCGACCTGCACACCCGGTTCGGGCTCCACCGGGCCGAGGTCCTCGTCGGCCACTTCGGGGCGCCGGATCGCCTGAGCTACACGGCCCTCGGCGACGGCGTGAACCTCGCGGCGCGCCTCGAGGGCCTGAACAAGCAGTACGGGACCACGGTGCTCGCGAGCGAGGCGATCCAGGAGGCCGCGAAGGAGGCGTTCGAGTTCCGGCTCGTCGACCGCGTCGCCGTCGCCGGCAAGACGCGCGGGATCAAGGTCTACGAGCTGCTCGGTCCGAAGCGCGCCGGGCCCGACGCGGCGTCCGGGCGCGACGTCGTCGTCGCCTACGAGCGCGCCTTCGAGGCGTACCAGGACCGGCGGTTCGAGGAGGCGCTGACGGCGCTCGAACCGCTCGCGGCGAGGGAGGACGGCCCGAGCCGCACGCTCGCGACCCGGTGCCGGGCGCTCCTCGCGGCCCCGCCGCCCGCAGACTGGGACGGCGTCCACGTCGCCACATCCAAGTAGAGGGCCCTCTTTTGATGCCGAAGGACGAACGCGAAGGCTTTCCCATCGGGCTCACCTACGACGACGTGCTCCTCGTCCCGCGGCGCACGTCGGTCGCCTCCCGGGCCGAGGTCTCGACGGCGACGCGCTTCTCGCGCCGCCTCGAGATCCGCGTGCCCATCGTGAGCGCCAACATGGACACCGTGACCGAGGCGAGCATGGCCATCGCCATGGCCCGGGAAGGCGGGCTCGGCGTCCTCCATCGCTTCCTCCCGATCGAGCGCCAGGTCGAGGAGGTGAACCGGGTGAAGCGGGCCGAGAGCCTCGTCATCGCCGACCCGTACACGATCGCGCCCGAGGCGACGGTCGGCGAGGTGACCGAGCGCATGCGACGCCTCGGCGTCTCCGGCTTCCCGGTGGTCGATCGCGAGGGGCGGTTGCTCGGGATCGTGACCACGCGCGACGTCACCTTCGAGGCCCGCGAGCGGCGGGCGGCCGACGTCATGACGCCGCGGCCGCGCCTGGTCACGGCGCCGGCCGGCACGTCGCCCGAGCAGGCGAAGGCGATCCTCCACCAGCACCGCATCGAGAAGCTGCCGCTCGTCGACGCGGCCGGGAGGCTCGCGGGGCTCGTGACCGCCGCCGACCTGCTCGCCAAGGCGGCGCGCCCGCACGCGACCGCGGACGGGCGCGGACGGCTCAAGGTCGCGGCGGCGGTCGGGGTCAAGGCCGAGTTCATCGAGCGGGCGCAGGCGCTCGTCGAGGCGGGCTGCGATGCGCTCGTGGTCGACATCGCGCACGGGCACAGCGACCTCGCCATCGGCACGATCCGGACGCTCAAGGAGCGGCTCGGCGGCGCGGTCGATGTGGTCGGCGGAAACGTCGCGACGCCCGAGGGGGCGCGCGACCTCATCGAGGCCGGGGCCGACGCCGTCAAGGTGGGCGTCGGCCCCGGCGCCGCCTGCACGACGCGCATCGTCGCGGCGGCCGGAGTCCCGCAGCTCACGGCGATCCTCGAGTGCGCCCGGATCACGCGCGAGGCGGGCGTCCCGCTGATCGCGGACGGCGGCATCCGCGGCTCGGGCGACGTCGCCAAGGCGCTCGCGGCCGGCGCCGACTCCGTCATGGCCGGGAGCCTTCTCGCCGGCACGGACGAGAGCCCGGGCGTGCCGTTCCTCCGCGAGGGCAAGAAGTACAAGGTCTACCGGGGCATGGCCTCGCTCGCCGCCTCGATGGGCCGGCGGGAGCGCGAGCGCGAGGCGGAGGGCCGGAGCCCCGCGCTCGAGGACGAGGACTGGGAAGGCCTCCAGGCCATGGCGGCCGAGGGCGTCGAGGGCTACGTCGCGTACCGCGGCGGCGTCCACGAGGTCGTCCGCCAGTGCACGGCCGGCCTCCGCAGCGCCATGTCCTACTGCGGCGCCCGGACGCTCGACGAGATGCGCGCCAACGCCCGGTTCGTGCGGATCACGGGCGCCGGCCTGAAGGAGTCGCTGCCGCACGACATCGGGCGGTGAGGCTCGGGAGAGGGCAGACTTGGAAATCTACGATCGGCACGTGAAGACGAAGAGCGGCGGCAGGTTGCGGAGCTCGTACTCGACCTTGACGGCCGGGAAGAAGAGCTCGAGCGCGTTCTTGAGGATGGTCGTGAACTGGTAGGCGACGAAGCGACCGCCGGGCGTGAGAAGGTCGCGCGTCATCTCGATGAGGCGACCGCGCTCGTGGGGCTTCAAGAAGGTGAAGGGGATCCCGGAGACGACGCGATCGACCTTCTCGATCCCGAGGCCGGCGAGGATCTCGACCACGGAGCGCACGTCGCCCTCGACCGCGTGCAGGCGCGGGTCGCGTAGCCGCCGCACCAGCGCTGCGTGCAGCTCGGGGTTGCGCTCGATGGTGACGAGGCGGCCCTGCGGCCCGAGGGCCGACAGCATCGGTCCGGTGAGGACGCCGTCCGCGGGACCGTACTCGACGATCGTCTCCGAGCCTCCGAGCGCGAGCGCCTTGAGCAGGCGTCGCGTCACGTACTTCGAGCTCGGGGTGACGGTCGCGACGTTCTTGTCCTTGAGGAAGGCGCCGAGATATTCGAACGGCATGATCGTCCTCCGGTTGCCGCTCAGAGCGTGTGAATCCATCGATTCAAACGCTCTTCGCCGGTCTCCGTCTTCGGGGGGCTCCGCCCCCCGAACCCCCCGCCGCGGAGCGCGCGGCAAGGATCCGGGCTTCGTCTTCCGCGCGCTCCGCTCAGGATACCAGCAAACGCAAGGCCGGAGAACTACTCGCCGATCACCTTCACCAGGACCCGCTTCGGCCGGCGCCCGTCGAACTCCCCGTAGAACACCTGCTCCCAGGGCCCGAAGTCGAGCTTCCCGGCCGTGATCGCGACGACGACCTCGCGCCCGAAGAGCTGGCGCTTGAGGTGAGCGTCGGCGTTGTCCTCTCCGGTGTCGTTGTGTCGGTACTGGGATGTCGGCTCGTGCGGCGCGATGCGCTCGAGGAAGCGCAGGAAGTCCCCGTGAAGGCCGCGCTCGTCGTCGTTCACGAACACGCTCGCCGTGATGTGCATGGCGTTGACGAGGCACAGCCCTTCGCGGACGCCGCTCCGGCGCACGATCTCCGCGACCCGGGGCGTGATGTTGAGGAACGCGAACCGCTCCTTCGTCTCGAACGTGAGGTACTCGGTCGTCGATCTCATGGCCGCGCATCCTACCCCTTGACGCCGCTTCCTTCAATCGTTAAAATACGATCAATCATGGGACGCGACGAGCGCGAGGACGGGTCTCCCGGCGAGGACGAGGAGCTCGCGATGCTCGCGCGGGCGCTGGCGCACCCCGTGCGCGTGCGCATCGTGCGATGGCTCGCCTGCTGCGGCGGGTGCATCTGCGGCGACCTCGTCGGGCGGCTGCCCCTCGCGCAATCGACGGTCTCGCAGCATCTGAAGGTGCTGAAGGAGGCGGGGATCGTGCGCGGCGAGTCCGAGGGGACGAGGGTCTGCTACGGCCTCGCCCCCGAGGTCCTCCGCCGGCTGCGCGTCCTCGTCGCCGGTCTTTGATCGTTATTTATCGATAGGAGAAGATCCATGAGCGGCGAAGGCGAGCGGATCCGTGAGGTCGTCCGGGCGCATTACGCGGAGGCGGCGAAGCGGGTGCAGGAGGTCGGCGGCGCCTGCGGATGCGCCTGCTGCGGGGACACGCTCGCCGGAAGCGGAGACGCCGCGAGCGGCGGGGCCGGCGCGGGCGGAGGCCGCGACCCCGTCACTCGCGACCTCTACGGGGCGGCCGATGTCGCCACGCTCCCGGCGACGGCGGTCGACGCCTCGCTCGGCTGCGGCAACCCGGTCGCGCTCGCCGACCTCGGGTCCGGGGACGTCGTCCTCGACCTCGGCTCGGGCGGCGGCCTCGACGTCCTCCTCTCGGCGCGCCGCGTCGGCCCGTCCGGCAAGGCTTTCGGCCTCGACATGACGGACGAGATGCTCGCCCTCGCGCGCGAGAACCAGCGGAAGGCCGGGGTCGCGAACGTCGAGTTCCTGAAGGGCACGATCGAGGAGATCCCGCTCCCGGACGGCGCGGTCGACGTCATCATCTCCAACTGCGTGATCAACCTCTCGGCCGACAAGGACCGCGTCCTGCGCGAGGCGTTCCGCGTCTTGAAGCCCGGCGGCCGCTTCGCCGTCTCCGACATCGTTCTCCGCCGCCCGCTCCCGGAGCCGGTTCGCCGCTCGCTCGAGCTCTGGGCCGGCTGCGTCGCCGGCGCGCTCTCCGAGGACGAGTACCGCGCGAAGCTCGCCGCCGCCGGGTTCGCCGACGCCACGATCCAGGTGACGCGCGAGTACGGGATCGAGGACGCGCGCGAGGCGCTCGGGCCGGACTTCCTCGGCGCGCTCGGCCTCGGGGCCGAAGACCTCGCCTCGCTCGACGGCGCGGTCGTGAGCGCCTTCGTGCGCGCCCGCAAGCCCGCCTGAACGCCCGGGCGGCCGTCCGGGCGGCCGTCCGGGCAGCCCGGATCACCGGTCCTCGGGCCGCCCGAACAGCAGCTGGACGTACGGGCGGTCCGCCGGCCGGCAGAAGACGTACACGTGGTCCCCCGCGCGGATCTCGGTCGCGCCGCGCGGGGGGATCAGCTCCTCGCCCCGGACGACGAGCGTCACCGACGCCCCCTCGGGGAGCGGGATCGCGGCGATCCTCGCGCCCGCGATCGCCAGGGCGTCGTCGATCGGAAACGACAGCAGCTCGCCCCTGAGCGGCGCCCGGGACTGGATCTCGAGGAGGGCCTCGGGGGCGGGCGTCGCCTTCTCCCCGAGCCCGAGCCAGCGGGTGACGTGCTTCACGGTCCCCCCGGGGAGGATCGCGTTCACGACGACGACGAAGAACACGATGTCGAAGACGCGCTGCGCTCCGGGGGCTCCGGCGAGGACCGGGAACGTGGCGAGGATGATCGGCACGGCCCCGCGCAGGCCCACCCAGGCGATGTAGACGGCCTCGCGCCACGAGTAGCGGAACGGCAGCAGGCACGGGAGGACGACGGCCGGCCGCGCCACGAGCGCGAGGAAGAGGGCGAGGCCGAGCCCGGGCGAGGCCGCCGCCCCGAGGCGCGACGGGAAGGTGAGGAGGCCGAGCGCCACGAACATCACGATCTGGCTCGACCAGGCGAGGAAGTCGTGGACGCGCAGCAGGGCCGCGCGGTACGGCAGGTCCGCGTTCCCGAGCACCAGGGCCGCCACGTAGACGGCGAGGAAGCCGCTCCCGTTGAGGAGCGTCGGGACGCCGAACGCGAGGAGCGCGATCGCGACGGTCAGGACCGCGTAGAGCGTGCCCGCGAGCAGGCGCACGCGCCCGAGCAGCCGCCGCCCGCCGAGGCCGATGGCGACGCCCAGGCCCGCCCCGACCGCGAGCTGCACCGGGACCCGCCAGAGGACGGACAGGCCCGGCAGGGTGCCGCCGTCGACGACCGCCTGCGTCACGGCGATCGTCAGGATCACGGCCATGGGGTCGTTGAGCCCGGACTCGAGCTCGAGCGTCACGCTCACGCGGCGCCTGAGCTGGAGGCCGCTTCCGCGGAGGACCGAGAAGACCGCGGCCGCGTCCGTCGACGACACGACCGCGCCGAGGAGCCAGGCCTCGCGCCACGGCAGCCCGAAGAGCCGCGCGCCGAGGGCCGTCAGCGCCGCCGTCCCCACGACCCCGACGGTCGCCAGGACCGACGCCGGCCCGACGACGCCCCGCACGGAGGCGAGGGGGGTGTTGAGGCCGCCGTCGAAGAGGATCAGGACGAGGGCGACCGTGCCCAGGCGGAAGGTGAGGGCATAGTCCTCGAACGCGATGCCGCCGAACCCTTCGGACCCGGCGGCGATCCCGACGGCGAGGAACAGGAGGGCGACGGGCAGCCCGGCGCGCGCGGAGGCGCGGCTCAGGAGGACGCTGGCCGCGAGGATCGCCCCGAAGACGACGAGGTCGGCGGCGGTCTTCGCCGGTTCGTTCATGGTCTCTGCCGCGCCTTCCCCCTCGAGCGCGGCCCGCGGGCCGCGCGATCGGCCCGGTGAAGCTACTCCCGCGAGGCGATGGCCACGCCGTCCGCTTCGGCGTCGGTCTCGCGCTTCTGCTCCATCATGTCCTCGACGGCGATCGGGCGCGAGAAGCCGAACGCGAGCCCGAGCCTCGCGACGAGCTCGACGGCCGTCTGGAACTCCTCCTCGACGACGTCCGTGGCGCCGTCCTTGACGAGGGCCGTCGCCTGCCCGTGGTAGCGGGCCCTCGCCACGATGAGGATCTCCGGGTTGATCGTGCGGGCGTGCTGGATCGCCCGCCTGACGGTCTCGGTGTCGGGCGCGGTGACGACGAAAGCGCGCGCCTGCCGGATCCCCGCGTGCTCGAGGACGCGCGGGTTCGCGAAGTCGCCGAAGAAGATGGGCACGCCGCGGGCGCCCGCCTCCTTCACGGTCTTGGGGTTGAGCTCGATGACGACGTGGGGAACCGAGTGCTTCCGCGCGAACTTCTCGACCTCCCGCCCGATGGGGCCGAAGCCGCAGAGGACGAGGTGCCCGGTGAGGCCGTGCGCCTCGGTCTCGGCGTCCGCCTTCGACTCGCCGCCGATTCCCGGGCCGACGACGGGCAGGCGGGCGAGCCCGTCGAGGACGCGGCGGACGTTCGCGATGAGGAGCGGGGCGATGGCCATGCTCAGGAAGGAGGCGGCGAGCGTGAGCTGGTAGTGGTCGAAGTCTATGAGCTGCCGGCGCCGCCCGAGGTCGATCAGGATGAAAGAGAACTCGCCCACCTGGGAGAGCAGGATGCCCGTCGCGACCGCGACGCGCGCCGGCGCGCCGACGGCGACGAGCGCGAGGGCGCAGACGATGGTCTTGCCGACGAGGACGGCGACGAGGGCGACGGTGACGATCCCCATGTGGCCCAGCATCCACTGCGGGTCCAGGAGCATGCCGATCGAGACGAAGAACACGGCCTGGAACACGCCCTTGAACGGCGTCACCTCGGCGAGGATCTGGTGGGCGTACTTGCTCTCCGAGAGGAGGAGCCCGGCGATGAAGGCCCCGAGCGCGAGCGACAGGCCGGCGACGGCGCTGCCGAGCGCGGCGCCGATCACGAGGACGATGACCGCGATCACGAAGATCTCGGGGCTGCGCGCCCTCCCGACCCGGTAGAGCAGCGGGTCGATGAGGAAGCGCGAGCCGAAGGCGAGGACCACGAGCAGCCCCGCCGCCTTGGCGATCGCGATGAGGACGGGCAGGGCCGCGGCCCCGAAACCGGCGCCCGCGCCCAGGACCGGGAGCACGACCATCATCGGGACCGTCGCCAGGTCCTGGAAGATGGCGACTCCCGTCGCCGCGTTCCCGTGGGGCGAGGCGAGGTCGTCGCGGTCGGCGAGCGTCTTCAGCACGATCGCGCTCGAGCTCAGCGCGACGGCGCATCCGACGAAGATGCCCTCGTAGAGGTGACCCGTGAGGGCGTACACGGCGAGCGCGGCGACGAGCGTCGTGCCGAGCACCTGGAGCGCGCCGCCGCCGAGCGCGATCCGGCGCATGCGGACGAGCTTCTCGATCGAGAGCTCGATCCCGATCTCGAAGAGGAGGAGGCCGACGCCGATCTCGGCCAGGATGTGGATCGACTCCTTCGGGATCAGCTTGAGCCCGCCCGGCCCGATGACGAGGCCGGCGACGAGGTAGCCCGCGACCGTCGACTGCCCGAGCCCGCGCATGAGGAGCGCGAAGGGCAGCGCGCAGGCGAGGACGATGAGGACGTACTTCAGGATCTCGGCTTCGTGCATGGGAAGCGCGCCTCTCCCGACCCCGTGGTTCGTGCGTCGCGCCGGTCGATCCGGGCCGACGCCGGACGCGGGCGCCCGTGGCCCCCGGCTCGCCGCGCGCGCGCCGGTGCGGACCGCCCGTCGTCAGCCGGTCAGGGCCTGCGCGGGGGAGGGCGAGCGGCGATCGGGTGGACGCGAAGGCCGAAGAACGGCGCGGCGACGTCGGCGCCGCACCGGCGCGTCGCCCGGGCTCCGTTCGTCGGAAGCGGCGACCGGCGCGCCGCGGCCGACGCCGGCGCCGGCGCGCCCGCCTGCGGCGACGGGTAGCGCATCCTCGACCCGGCGCGCAGGGGTGCGGTCGGTCCCCGCCCCGGCGACGGCCGCTCGAGCGAGGAGTCGCCGGAGCGCCCCGCGTCGAGCCCGTCCGGGATCTCTTCCGGCGCCGCGCGGGCCGCCGCCCCGTCCGCGACCGCCGTCGCTCCACGGAGCGCGCCGAGCGCTCCGAGGGCGATGCAGGCGATGACGACCGCCGGCGCGAGACGTGGCAAGCAGCGAGCGGACATGATCGAGCGGGATTGTCGCACAGGCCCGGCTCGGCCACAATGCGCGCCGCCGCGGGGCTTCCGCTCTCTACTGCGCCCGGAAGTTCCCATGGTCACGCCGTTCGAGATGGACAGCGACGAGATCCTCGATCTCCTGGGCGCGGTGACGTACATGCTCGACTCCCACCGCTTTACTCCCCCGAGCCACGCTCCTCTTCGCAGACGAGGAGTTTCAGCTCCGGCGCATCAGGGACCGCCTCGAGAACGCCGCTCCGCCTCCGCCTGATCCTCGGCGGGACGCCGGCGCGCGCCGATAGCCGCCTGCTTCTTCTCTGCCTCGGGGTGGGGAGGTGGTGGGATGCTCCCCTTGTTCGCGGTAGCGGTAGTAATGGTGCTCGCCGCGGCTCGAGCGAACGCGCGCGGGCGTCGCCGGGAGCGCGGCACCCGCCCAGTCGACGGTGGCCTGCGTGTCGCAGTCGACGACGACGACGGCGCTCGGCCGGCCGGTCATGATCGCGAGGTTGTGGCAGCGGTTCCGGCCGCGCTCGGGGTCGAACCACGAGACGACCTGATCGAGCGTGGGCGGGCGCTCGCGGAGCGGCAGGACCTCGGCGATCGAGGGGCGCTAAGTCTCGCGGTGGAGCGGGAACGACGTCAGCCCTTAGAAGCCGAGCGCGAGCGAGTGGTCGTAGGCGGTCGCGCGGCGGGCGCGCCGGGTAGCGCGCTCGGGGGTTCTCGAGGACGGTCATGCGGCGGCGTATCCCTCCGCCATTGATCCTGCCGATGGCGCAAGGCCGCGCGAGACTCATGGTGCACTACCTTGGTGCACTAGCGCCGGGACCTTCCGGGGCATTCCGGGACAAAGGACAATGGCCCGCAATGGCCGCAATGGTCCTGCGGTTTTTCCGGGCATCTCCGGCGGCGGTCCCGAGGTCCCGGCCGCGATCCTCACTTCGGCGGGAGCGTCTCGACGTGATCGAGGGCTGCCTCGAGCCAGCGTCGCAGCATCCCCTCCGTCTTGAAGCCGGCGGGGGCCACGTAGACCATGCTGCGGAGCGGCCTGCCCGTGAAATCCATGGGGCGAGCGTGCTTGCGCGCCAGGGCGCGCGCGGCGCCGTCGTCGCCGAGCCGCAGCACGAGGTCCCGGCCGAGGACCCCGCAGACCATGTGGCCGCGGAGCAAGAACGCGAGCCCGCCGAACATCTTCCTCTCGGTGATGCCGGGCCGGGGAGCGAGGGCGACTCGCACCCGTTCCGCGGTCACGTCGTCGTAGGGCATGCGCCGGCTCCGACGCGACCGTGGGCGAGGCCGATCGCAACGCCCACGAGGGCGAACTGGAGCGCCAGGTAGACGGACTCGATCGCGAACCAGGCGGGCAGCGAGTGGGCGATGTGCTTCGCCGCCGTCGCCACGACGTGGCTGGTCCAGAGGAACAGCCCGGCGATCAGGCCGAAGCGAAGCCCCTCGCGCGCCGGGTGGCCGCCCCGGTAGAAGCGCGGGTAGAGGGCGGACAGGATGAGACCCTGGGCGGCGATGGAGAGGAACCCGAGCGCCACGACCGGCTCCCGGTCGCCGAAGTAGCCGAGCTGATCGTAGATGGAGCGAAACGCCACGAGATGCCAGACGAAGGCGAGCGGGAACGACACCGCGAGATAGGCGGCGGCCCCGGCCAGGATCCGTGTCGGACTCATGGGTCCTCCTTCGCCAGCGTCGACTCGAGCCGGGCGAGCGTCCCCCGCCACCCGTCCTCGTGACGGGCGCGCGTCGGCTCGTCGGGAAACGCGTCGTGCGTCACGGTGACCTCCGTCCCCTCCCCGCGTCTGACCAGCTCGACGGTCACGCGCGTCTCGGTACCGGCATGGGGGTCGGGGGCCTCCCAGGTCCACGTGAAGACGAGCCGCGCCGGCGGCTCGATCTCGAGGTATCGGCCGGTGACGACCGGCGCCTCCCCGCCCGGCATGCGGAAGCGCAGGCGGTAGGCTCCGCCCTTCCGAAGGTCGAGGGCCAGGACCTCCGTCCCGATCTCGGGACCCGGCGAGAACCAGCGGGCGAGCCGGCCCGGCTCGGTGAACGCCCGGAAGACCCGCTCGCGCGAAGCCCCGACGCGGCGGCGGGCGGTGACGCGCAGGAGGCGACTACTCATCCTCGCCCTCCAGGTAGGCCTCCAGCCGTTCGAGCGCCCCCTCCCAGAGCGAGCGGTGGCGCACGATCCAGCGTTCGGCTCGCGTCAGTCGCTTCGGGACCAGCCGGAACCGGTGCACCCGCCCCTCCACCCGGCGTTCGACCAGGCCGGCGCTCTCGAGCACCCGCAGGTGCTTCGAGGTCGTGGGCTGCGAGATCGCGAAAGGCTCGCCCAGCTCGCCGGCGGTGCACGATCCGCGCCTCGCCACCAGGCCGAGCATCGCGCGCCGCTTCCCGTCCCCCAGCGCGTGGAAGACGCGATCGAGCTCGTGGCGATAATGTATAGCCATTTGTCTATATTTTGACGGTCGGCCGGCTCGGCGTCAAGAGGTCATTCGCCCGAAGGCGACTGGCCTGACGAGGACCACCGGGGCGAGCTGTCGGCGGACGGCCGGGGGCTCGACCACGACGGGAAGTTCGCTCCGCACGACCTGTTGATCCCTCCAGCAGGACTCTACGGCCTGGGTCCGACAACGTTCGGCAATGTTTCGCCGGAGAAAATCTGGACCCGCAAGGGCTTGAGGAAATTACAGAAAATCCGTAAGGTCCATTGACGCGTCTCCGCACGGGAGGCTCGTCCATGGGGGTCTCAGCTCTACTCGTTCTCCTGCTGGTCCTTGCTTGCAGTTGCGGCGCTTCCGTGGAACCCGAGGCCGACCCGAAGCGCGAGAGAATCGGCGTCGCGCGCACGATCACGGAGACGCGGCGATCCGGAACGGCGATGGCGACGCACGACGCACACGCTCTGGCACGAGCCGGTGCGCGGGCTCAACAAGGACGGGCACGCCGGCTTCCAGATCGCGAGCGGAGGTGGCGTCACGATCTATGGTCGGTGGGGACCGATCGGCGGCAGCGACGAGATGTTCCTCGTGCGGACGGGTGACGGCCGTGAGGGGTGGATCTCGCGGCTGCAACTCGTCAATGTGGCGATGAGCGCCGGACAGGCGCCGGTCGCCACGGAAGCCTCGTTGCGGGAGTAAGGGAGGGAGACCAATGCACGACCTCCTCGCAATCCTCAAGGCCTACGCGATCACGCTGGGCTGGGCGCTGGTGGGTGCGCTCTCCATGGGCGTGGCCCTGATCGTAACGCTCAGGATCTTCACGCTCTCGACGCGGGAAGTGGACGAGTGGAAGCTCGTGAAGGATGGGAACATCCCCATCGCGATCATCATGGGGTCGGTCGCCGTGAGCTGCGGTCTCGTAGTCGCGGCCTGCGTCAGGCCGTAAGCACCGTGCGAGCGCCACTGGTCATCGGCATCGCCGTGCTCGCGATCGGGGCGCTCCCGGCGCCCGTCTTCGCGCACGGCGGAGGCCTCGACTCCGCGGGCGGCCACCATAACCGGCGCACGGGCGAGTACCACTACCACCGCGCGCCGAGTAGACCGTCTCCTCCGGCGTCTCCCGTCCAGACCGGCCAACGCACGTACGAGGCGCGGACTGACCCGCCAGCGGCCACGGCGCGGCGAGCGGCGACGCAGAGCCACGAGTGGCGGCCGATCTCCCAGGCGCCGTCTACGGCACCCACCGCCGCGCCGGCGTCTACGCCGATCTCCGCGACCAGGTTTCGCACCACCGCGCGGGCGATCCCTGAGGCGTCTTCGGGGCTGCCAACGCCGCTCGTCGTGCTGATCATCTTGGTCGTCGTCGCGGCCGCCGTCATGATCGCGCTATACGGGCGCACGACGAAGCGCCCCCTGAACAGGTGCGCCACCTGCGGGCACTCGTGGTTCCCGCGCGGCCGGGACCGCGCCGGGCGCTGTCCGTCGTGCCGCTCGACCCTCGTGAGCCTCGACTAAGACATGGGACGTTGACGTATGTTGGCCTTCTTCCTCTTCCTCGTGGCGATGGGGCTCGCCATCATCGTGGGCGTCCTCTTACACGACCGCGCCTCGACTCAAGCAGAACTCGATCGCCTCGGCCGCCGGGTCAAGGACCTACCCGGCACAGAAGCCGAGCGCGACCAGCTCGCGCTGGAGCGCAACAGTCTCGCCGCGAAGCTCACGCGATACCGCGCTCTCGTCGACGCGGAAGCCGAGCGCGACCGCCTGGTGCGAGAGTGCGACAGGCTGGCCGCCCTGGTACAGGGGGAGCAGGGCCAGATGGAGCGTGATCGCGCAGCTTGGGCGGGCGAGGTTGCGGAGAAGAGGCGCGAACTGAACGATCTGTCCAGCCGCGTCCAGTACCTGCGCGACGAGGAGGCGCTCCAGGAGGTCGGCTTCTACCGACCGAAGTACAACCTGAGCTCGGCCCAGTACAAGATCAAGCTCGGGAAACTCCAGGACCAGATCGCCGGCGTCCTGCGCGCGGACCAGGCTGCCGTCTGCCACGTCCCGTGGGTGGTGGACGGCAGCGAGGAGAAGGGCCGCAAGATGGTGGAGCGGATCCTGAAGCTCCAGCTCCGCGCGTTCAACGGCGAGTGCGACGCAGCGATCGCGAAGGTGTCGTGGAAGAACTACCAGACCATGGAGGACCGCATCTGGAAGGCGTTCAAGGCGATCAACAAGCTCGGTGAGCCGACGCACTGCGAGATCACTTCCGCGTACGTGGAGCTCCGCCTCGAGGAGCTGCGCCTCACGCACGAGCGCGAGGAGAAGCTCGAGGAAGAGCGCGAGGAGCAGCGCCGCATCCGCGAGGAGGCGCGGGAGGAGGAGATCGCGCGCCGCGAGATCGAGCGAGAGCAGGAGCGGGCGGAGCGAGAGGAAGAGCGCTGGGCCGAGGTCCTCGAGCGGGCCCGCCGCGAACTCGCAGCCGCGAGCGACAAGCAGGCCGAGGGGCTCAAGTCGAAGATCGCCGAGCTCGAGGTCCGTCTCGCCGAAGCACACGCGAACAAGGAGCGCGCGATCTCGCGCGCGCAGCTCACGCGCTCGGGGCACGTCTACGTCATCTCGAACGAGGGGTCCTTCGGCCAGGACGTCTACAAGATCGGCATGACCCGGCGCCTTGACCCGCTCGACCGGGTCCGCGAGCTCGGGGACGCCTCGGTCCCCTTCCGGTTCGACGTGCACGCGGTCATCTATTCCGAGGACGCTCCGGCCCTCGAGAGCCGCCTCCACGCGCTCTTCTCCGCTCGCCGCATGAACATGGTGAACGAGCGAAAGGAGTTCTTCCGCGTGAGCCTCGCCGAGATCGAGAAGCACGTGAGGGAGCTGCGCGGGGAGATCGAGTTCACACGCGTCGCCGAGGCGAAGGAGTACCGCGAGACGCTCGCCATGCTGGCCGCCCGCGAGGGACCCTCGCCCGGACACCCGACGGACTATCTTGCCAGAAGCACAACTGCGTAAGGTAGCGGAGCAGCGTCATGCCCACGATAACCCTTCGCAACTACCGATGCTTCTCTCGTGACAGAGCCGCGACCCTCCAAATCGCTCCCGGATTCACTGCAGTTATAGGTCCCAATAACGCCGGCAAGCCGACAGTCATTCGCTCGCTCTATGAATTGGGCGTGGCTACTCCTGGACGACGGCAGCGTGACGTAGCGGTGCGGGCGGAGGTGACGAGGGGCTAAAGAGAACGGGCTCCCGGAGCCGAGATACGGGTGTTCGAGCCTCGTATCTGCCCCTGGAGCCCGTTTATGAGCGCTGATGCCGTTGCGGTTCGTCCCGCACATCCTGTTTCGGCTCGTGGTCACGCGAACTTGACGCTCGGCCGCGCTGGCGAGGCGCGGCGCAAGCTGGAGGGTTGGTTGCTCTCGGAAGATGCCCTGGGGCTGCCGCTCGACGCCGTTGAGCGGGAGACGGAGGAGCGCGGGCGCGAGGTGCTGAGGCTCATGCTCCAGGCGCACGTGCAGGCGCGCGGCACGGGCGACGTCGGGCCTGCCATCGAGGTGATCGCCGCGCCCGGCTCCGAGGCGGCGGCAGGTCCGACGATCCTCGGCCACCGGCGGGCGGGTCCACGAGCGCGAGGTGGCCACCATCCTCGGCTCGGTCGAAGTCGAGCGGACGGCATACGGAGCCCGAGGGGCGGAGAGTGTGCATCCGCTCGACGAGGCGGCGCGGCTTCCGGCTCGTTCGTACAGCTACGAGTTGCAGCGCCGGGTCGTGCGCGGAGCAGTGAAGGAGCCCTTCGACGAGGCGATCGAGAGCGTCGAGCAGGCCACCGGGGTCTTGGTCCCGAAGCGCAGCGCCGAAGCAATCGTTCGCGAGGCGGCGCGGGACTTCGATGCCTTCTACGCACAGCGGACCGCGCCGAAGCCCGCTGCCGAGACCGGTCCGATCCTCGTCGCCGCCGTGGACTGCAAGGGCATCCCCATGGTCAAGCCCGAGAAGGCGCTCCGCGTGGTCCGACGCGGCAAGGGTGAGAAGGCGAACAAGAAGCGCATGGCGACCGTCGCTGCGGTCTTCACGCAGCAGCCGCGGGTCCGCACGCCCGAGGAAGTCGTGGCGAACCTCTTCGATCCCCCGAAGCCTCGCGTCGTCGGAGCCGACGAGCCGGACACGCGCAACGTGCGGCCGGAGCACAAGCGCGTCTGGGCGAGCGTGGAGAAGAGCAAGGACGACGTGATCGCCGATGTCGCGGCCGAGGTCGAGCGCCGCGATCCCGCTCGCGACAAGCGCCGCGTCGGCGTCACGGACGGCGAGCGCGCGCTCCAGAAGAAGACCGCCGGCGCGGTTCCCGGGATCATGCTGATCCTCGACATCATCCACGCCATCGAGAAGCTCTGGAAGGCGGCCTACTGCTTCCACCCCGAGGGCAGCGACGAAGCCGTCGCCTGGGTCCGCGAGCGCGCCCTGCGTCTTCTGCAAGGCGGAGTCAGCCAGGTCGTCAAGGGAATGGGCAAGAGTGCGACGGCGCGCGGCTTCACGGGCCAGAAGCGCAAGACGGTCGACGCCGTCCGTCGCTACTTCTATCGGAACCGTCGGCGCATGCGCTACCACGAGTACCTCCGCGATGGCCTTCCCATCGCGAGCGGGGCCGTCGAGGGCGCGTGTCGCAACCTCATCAAGGACCGCATGGAGCGCACCGGCATGCGCTGGACCATCACGACCGCCGAAGCCCTCGTCAAGCTACGCGCTGCCTACCTGAGCGGCGACCTCGAAGAGTACTGGCGCTTCCACGTCGAGGCGGACCAACAGCGGATTCACCCGAAGGGACAGTGGCGTGTCGTCGAAGAGTAGCCACGCCCCTATGAATTCCGAGCAGCCTTCGTTGTAATGCAAGGCCAGTTGCAGCACTGCCTCGAAGGGCAGAATGGCGTTCAACTTGCCTTCGGAAGTAAGTGACGGAGAAGAGTTCCATTCGTACGCGAACGACGGTGGATTTACCATTGAGCTCGACTTCGGAGGCGATGACGTACAGAGAGGAGAGGTACTACCCCACGGCCGTGACGCACGCCTTCGAGCGGATCGCGGCCGCCGCGAAGATCGACTTCACCGCGCACGACCTGCGCCGGACGTTCGCGGGCATTCTCGCCAACCGGTTCGGCGTCCCGCCGACGAGGATTCGCGGCTACCTCGGCCACGAGTCGCTCTCGACGACGGAGACCTACTACGTCGGGCGGGGCGACGTCGACCACGGGGGCCAAGTCACCTCTTTGCCCCCTCCCCTATCTCGCCCTAAGTCCAAGTGCGCGAGGCGGGACTCGAACCCGCACGCCCTTTCGGGCAAGAGATCCTAAGTCCTAAACCGGGGGTGTGCAACGGCGCGGGTTTGCGGCTGCGAAGCCGCGCAACGTGTGCGCTTCGGATCAGTCCGATACGATTCGGGCCTATTTCAAACTAAACCTAACAATACCTATAGAGGGGGCACAAAAGGGGGCACAGTCCCCTACGCAGCCGTTTCGCGGAGTCGCCGCCGCATCCTAGCGATCGCCCGCCCCTCGATCTGCCGGACCCGCTCCCGGCTCACGCCGAGGTCCGCGCCAACCTCCTCGAGCGCCTGCGGCGGCCGCTCGTCGAGCCCGTAGCGCCGCTCGACGACGTCGCGCTCGCGCGGGGGCAGCTCCTCGAGAAGCTCGTCGACGTCGAGGTGCGCCTCGAGCGCGGGGCGCTCGTCGCGCGCGGCGAGGATCTCGGCGAGCGCCAAGCCGTCGTCTTCGTCTCCGCTGGCGCCGCGGGCCGGCGCGTCGAGGCTCACGGCGGCCCGCGGCGCACGATCGGACGCGCGCACGGCCTCGGGGACGTGCACGCCGGCGCCCGGGTGCAGGGCGAGCCCGCGGCGCGGAAGCGCGAGGCCGGCCGACTCGCCGAAGAACGTCGTCGCCCGCGCGATCGAGGAATCGTAGCGCGGCAGCGCCCGCAGCACGACGATCGCGGCCTCTTGACGCAGGTCCTCGACGAAGGGGAGAAGCCAGGGGCGCGCGCGGACGACGGCCGCGACCTTCAGCGCGAGCAGCCCCTCGAGCCCGGCGAGGAGCAGCGCGCGGGCCTCCGGATCCTCGCGAGCGCGGACGGCGATCTCGTCGAGGGCCGCGCCGCGGGGCGGGACGGACGCGGCGGAGAGGGCAGGACCGGCGCCGTCGAAAAGCGAGGCCGGCATCAGGCCGGCGCCGCGGCGTGGCGGAGGCGCGCGTCGGCGGCCAGGAGCGCAGCTAAGGCCGCGTCCGCGTCGCGCCTCGCCTCAGCGAGCCGGGCCGTGAAGCTCTCGGCCGACGCGTTCGCGCTGTAGGCGAGGTCCGCGAGCTCGTCGCGCGCGCCGGCGAAGTCCTTGTGCGCCTTCTCGTGGATCTCGGCGGAGGCGGCGCAGTCAGCGGCGAGCTCTTCAAGGCGATCGACCTTGGCGTCGAGGTCCGCCTTCAGTCTCGCGATCTCGTCTGGCGCCGCCCGATCGCTCATAGAGCCGGGCCGAACAGCTCGTTCAGGAACTTCTCGCGCTCGGCATGCTGGCGGATCTGCTGGTCAAAGGAACGATCGTGCACTTCGTGCGCTACTTCTCGTGCGAATTGCTTACGCGCCTGCTCGGCGGCAGCGGAGCGCTCAAAGAAGAACAAGCCCAGCCCGGCTGTGCCTCCGACGACAGCTCCGATTACTTGCCCGTACGTGCCTCCAAGCCTGCCTATCTGCGCGCCTATCTGCGCGCCCGACACGGTCGACACGACGGCCCCGATCCCGACACGAAGCGGGTCTTCTTGTTCGGCACCGCCAGCTGCCGCCACGCGATCAGCGAACGCGAGAGCTTGCTGTGCCTTCGCCGCGGCTGCTTGGAGGCGCTGCGCGGAAGACTCGGCCGCGCGCGCGGCATTCGCGGCGGACTGGGCCGCCTTCTCCGCGCTCTTGCCCGCCCGCTCGGCGGTGGTCATGTTGACGCCGATCTTGTCCGCGGCCGCGGACACGGTGCCCGCGCCCTGGAGGACGAATTCGATGATGGCCCGCTCGACGCTCACTCCGCGCCCTCCTTCTCGGCCGCCGGCGCCGCGGATCCCCTCATGAGCTTCAGGATCTCCGCGCCCGCAACGCGCACAACCTGCTCGTCGCTGAGCAGGCTCACGCTCGCCGGGCCCACGAGGCGCCGGCTCTCGGCGACGATCAGTCGCCGGAGCTGACCGCGCTCCGCCCGAAGCTTCTTGTACGCGGCCTCGATCTCGGCGAAGCGAACCATGAGGCCGCCGAGATCCAGCAGTGATGACTGCGGAGAGGGTTCCGGCGAGGCGGGAGCGGTAAGGGCGATCTCGATCTCGCCGCCGGCGCGGCTCGCTGCCGTCGCCCGGGCGGGCGCTCTCACGATGCTGCGCTCGATGCCTCGCCGGGCGGACACGCTTACGCCGCCTCGCTCGCCGCGAGCGCCGCCCGCCGCCCCTCCTCGCGCTGCTTCACCTGGCCGGCGCGGCGACCGAGCGCCGCGGCCTCCTCGACGAGCCCGTCGTGCTCGAGCTTCGCGCGGTCGAGGGCGCGCCGCGCGGACTCGGCGGCCCGGACCGCCGCCTCGTACTCCTCGCGCCGCTTCCCGACCGCGGCGAGCGACGCGTCCGCCTCGCGGCGTTTCGCGCGGGCGCGCGCGAGCAGGATCTTCACTCGCGCGTCCGGGATCGCGGCCTCGACGAGCTCGAGCTCCTCGAACATGCGGACGCCGTCCTGCTCCCCCTTCACGATCGCCTTCTCGGCGACCGCCGCGCGCTTCTGGTCGCCGGCGAGCAGGTCCTCGCGGCGCCCGGCGCGCGCGCGATCGACCTCCTCGGTCGTCGCTTCGCACGCGGCGCGCAGCCGCCGGCGGCGCTGCTCCAGGTCGGCGAGCGACGCCTCGGCCTCTCGGATCTCCCGGTCGCCCTCGATCGCGGTCACGTTCGTCGCGGTCACGTTCGTTCCTTCCCCCCTCGTCGCTGGTCGCGGTCGCCTCGAGACGGATCGAGCCGCGGGCGGCGCAGCCGGCCCGCGGCCGCTGTCTGCCGTCTACCCGATCCAGGCCTTCTCGTCGCGGCGCGCGATCCGCACGAGCTGCTTCTTCCGCGCGTCCTCGGTCACGGGCTCGCCGTCCTCGCAGGGGCACGTCCCCTCGGGGTGGAAGTACTCGTCGGGCAGCGCCTTCGTGTCGAAGATGTGGCAGCCCCTCGGCCCCTTGCCGCTGATCGGCGCGGCGAGCAGGAGCTCGTGGCCGCGCGCCGGCAGCGTTCCGCCGGGCGGGACGTTGAGCTCGACGTGCGGCCTGTCGTGGATCGCCGAGAAGCAGAGGCCCTCGGCCTTCCGGCGCCGCTCCTGGGCGGTCTTCGGATCGATCAGCTCGACGGCGGGCTGCGGCCCGTTCGCGACCGCCGGCTGCAAGGTCTTCATCGTCTTCTTCGCCATGGTCCGTTCCGTACCTTTCCCGGCCGCCGTCACGCGGCCGTGTGCGTGCTCCCGTTGATCTCGTGGACGACGACCTTCGCGCCGCGCGCCCGCGCGAACGCGCTCGGCGTGATCGTCAGCTTCCGCCGGTCCGCCGAGAAGTCGACGCGGTGCCCTTCGCTGCGCGCCGCCGCGGCGAGCGAGTCGAGGCGGTTCCGCGCCATCTGCTCCTGCGCGGGCGCGGCCGCCTCGGCGAGCAGCTTCCGCACGGTCTCGACGACGGTGTCGTCGTCCGCGTCGGGGGCGACGCCGATCATGGTCTTCAGGTTCGCGACGCGGTCCGCCGCCGACGCGTCCGCCGCGGCCTCCACGATCGCCCTGCTGAGCCACGCACGCATGGTTCCCATCACGATCTTCCCTCCCTCAGCCTGCGCGGGTCGCCGCGCGATCCGCTCGGTTCCCGGCGCCCCGGCAACGCGCCGGACTCGCCTTCTTCTTCGTCTGGTCGTTCGCCTCGCGCGCGCACCGCTCGCACCACTCCGCCTTGAGCGCCTTCCCGATCGCGCTGAAGCCGCGCTCGATCGCCGCGAAGTGGGCCGCGGTCTCCCTGGGCCCGGAGCCGTCGGCGATGATCGGGAAGAGCTTCTCGACCGCCGTCGCGAGCTCCATGAGGGGGCCGGCGATCGCGCTCGCGAAGAGCCGGCGCCGGCGCTTCGCGAGGAGGTCGAGGACGTAGAGGATCTCCTCGTCAACCTCCTGGGCGAGGGCATAGCCATAGAGCTCCCGCACGAGCGCGTCGACGGCGCCGACATCGGCCGCCGCGTCTCCAGCGCGGCCGATGCGCTCGAGCTCGGGCGCGATCCTGCCGGCGGCGGCGACGGGCGCCGGCGCGGCCTCCGGGGTCGCGGCGGCCCTGGTGCTCCCGCGCTTCCCCTTCGCGGCCCGGCCCCGCTCGTACCACTCGCGCGCTTCCGCGCAGTCGTACCGGTGTCCCGCCCACAAGCCCCCCGCTCCGGGCGTGTGCGGCAGGCCGAGCTTCTCGAGGCGGCGGAGCTGGCGGATGCCGATGCCGAGCTCCGCGCACACGTCAGCCGACGTGTGGCGACGTCGGGGGCTCGCTCGCACGTCACTCGCCATGCGATGTCACTCGGTGGATCCGTGGCCAAATTCTGTAAGCTTGGAGCGCAGTACTCGCATGCCCCCCGGCCTTACAATTTTCGCGGCCTCCACGGTCGCTTTCCTGAACGAACAAGCGCGTCCGCGAAGCGCCTGGGCTGCAGCGCGCGCGACCGCCGCCCCTCGCCTCGCGAGGGCGACGGCACGCGACACGAGGTCGCGACTCTCGCGCTCCTCGGCGCGGTGCAGGCGAGCGAGCTGGCGCTGGCGTCGACGCGAGGCGCGGCTCATGGGCCCTGCGGGCCTCGCGCCTGCGGCCGCCCCTGCGGTTGCGCCTGCGTCCGGTTGCGGCGGTAGGCGGCGCGTGCTCGGCGCTCGGCGGCGATCGCCCGGCCGTGCCACAGCCTGGCGCGGTAGTCGGCCTCGCTGAGCCGGGCCTGAACCTGTCGGATCTCGAAGCGCGCGATCTCGAGGTCGAGCGACGCGCGCTTCTCAGCGATCTCCTTTGCGGCGGCGCGAGAGGCAAGGTCGAACTGCAGCGCGTCGACGCGCCGGCGAAGATCGGCGAGCCGTTCGTCGCGGTCGGCGATCCCGGCCTCGGCCTGGTCGAGGCGGGCGAGCAGGGAGATCACCTCGCGGGCTGCGCCGGCCGCGGGCGCCGGCGAGGGAGAAGGCGAGGAAGGGGACGAGCCGCCGCTCGCGACAGTCGGCATCCCGGCGAGTCGAGCAGCGGATTCGGCGAGCGCGCGCTGGCGACGCCCGAAGAACGCGACCACCTCGCCAGCGGGAGTGTTACCGCGCGCGATCCCTCAGGGACAGGCGCGCCTGCTCTTCCAGGAGATCGTTGACGGGCGGGGGCTGCGCAGCGCGCGCCTTCCCTTCCCACCTCATCGCTATAGTCGGGAAGGGAAGGCCAGGGAGCGGTGCGCACGGCGGGTCTCGCATCGCGCGAAGTTGCGTGGCTCGCCTCACGGCTCGCCCCGCTTCGCGCGGACATGAGGAAGAAGAGAGGGACCCCGGGTACCGCACGCCACGGGGCCTCCGGACCTGATCTTGGATGGCGGGAGAGCGACGACGCCCGGGTCCGGGTGCGCCCGAGGGCGCGGTCCCCGGGGTCCCCCCGAGCGGCTTGTCAGGCCGACCCGGGCCCGGGCGCCGTCGCGTGGAGTCACGAGGCGTCGGCGAGGGCCCAGCCCGCGGGCGAGCGGACGAGACGGCGGTCGCGCTCGAGATCGCGGAGCGTGCCGACGACGCGTTGCAGGCGGACCGCGAGCTGGGCACGGAGAGCTTCCTGGGTGAGGGGACGGCCGGCGCCGGCGATGGCGTCGACGATGCGCCGGCCGAGATCGTCCTCGAGCGCGGGCCCGTCGCCGGGGCCGGTGATGGCGAGGTGAGGCGGGCTCCGCTCGTCGGCACGGAGAGCGAGGCAGATCGGGTCTGGGCTCGGCGCGCTCCGGTGCTCGATCGTCATCTCGAGGGCGCCGCGCCGTCGCCGGAGGTAGAGGTTGCTGTCGCCCCAGGCGTGGAAGTCACCCGATCCGCGCAGGCTCTGGCCCACCTGGTCGGCACCGGCCGCGGCCTTCCGCGCGTGATGGACGACGAGGACGGCGACCCTGAGAGACCGCTGGAGCTCGCGGAGGTAGGCGAGGACGCCGGAGACCTCGAGGGCCGAGTTCTCGTCGATCCGGTGGAGCCTGACGAAGGGGTCGAGGATGAGGAGTCGCGGGCGGTAGCGAGCGACGGTCTCCTGGAGCCGCGCCTGATCGTCGTCGAGATCGAGCCTCAAGCTCGAGGCGAGGATCACGTGCACCGGGAGGCGTTCGAGGGCGAGGCCGCGCCCGACGGCGAGGCCGAGGAGGCGGGAGCGCACGGTCGCCGGCGGATCCTCGGCCGCGAAGAGGAGCACCGGCCCGGCCCTCGGGACGGGGTACGTCCCGAGGGCGCGGGTCCCGGAGGCGATCGAGATGGCGAGGTCGAGGGCGAGCCAGCTCTTGCAGCACTTCGGCGCGCCCCCGACGAGGCCCACGCCCTCCTCGGCCCAGAGCGTCTCGACGAGCCACTCGGGGCCGTGGCCGACCTCGATGGCCGCGGCCTGGACGACGGGCAGGATCTCCGCCTCCGCGGCTACACCAGGGCTTCGCCGCATCGCTTGATCGCCTCCTCGACGGTGGCGGTGTCGACGAGCTTGCTCTTGCTCTCGGCCGCGATCTCGAGCGCGGTGCTGGCGAGCACGCCGATCTTGCGCAGGACGCCGCCCGTCGCCTGGGCGAGGAGGAGGATGCCGTCCGCGGCGAAGACCTCCTGGGTGCAGCCCGCCGCCCGGAGACGGTGGCGGATGTAGTTCCCGGTCTGCTCGGCGTCGAGCGGACCGAGGTG
>Ga0187893_10001847_pt1 | contig 48698 bp, 39 predicted proteins | sample MA1701074metaG_FD_139574 | JGI IMG/M metagenome (GOLD analysis project Ga0187893, IMG submission 139574) | White microbial mat communities from a basaltic lava cave in the Kipuka Kanohina Cave System on the Island of Hawaii, USA - MA170107-4 metaG ... | reverse complement strand
TTCCCGCTCCCGTGGCCGGGCGCCTACCATCTCCGGCCGTGCCTGCGACCCGTAACCGCCGGAAGCTGAGCAAGGCGGCGGACAGCGTCAAGTTCTGGTACCACTCGATCGACCTCGGCGATGGAGTGGTGAGCGGCGGGAAGGTGCCGGCGGAGCGGCTGGCGGGGGAGTGGGAAGCGCTCGGGGCGCCCGACCTGGCAGGAAAGTCGGTGCTCGACGTGGGGGCGTGGGACGGGTACTTCTCGTTCCGGGCGGAGGAGGCGGGGGCGGCCCGGGTGGTGGCCCTCGACCACTACATCTGGTCACTTGACCTGCCCCGCCAGCAGGACTACCTGGACGAGTGCGCCTTCAACGACCAGGTCCCGGCCCCGTTCCACACCATGCCGTCGATGTGGAAGCCCGACCAACTGCCCGGCAAGGCGGGCTTCGACACCGCCCACCGGGCCCGGGGCAGCAAGGTCGAGAGCGTGGTCGGCGACTTCATGACCATGGACCTCGACCGGCTGGGGACCTTCGACGTGGTGCTGTACGTCGGCATGTTCTCCCGCGCCCGGCACCCGCTGCTGGCGCTGGAGCGGCTGGCCAAGGTCACCGGCGAGGTGCTCCTGGTGCAGACCGAGGCGGTGGTCGTGCCCGGGTTCGAGCACAAGTCGTTCTGCGAGTTCTTCGAGGCCAACGAGCTGCGCCACGACGGCGGCCTGCACTGGGCGCCGAACCGGCGCGCGCTGACGGGGATGTGCCGGTCGGCCGGGTTCGCCCGGGTGGAGTCGCGCGACGACGTGCGCTCCCGCCCGCCGCGCCGCGACGCCCTCCACCGCTACCCGCTGACCCTCAGGGCCTGGAAGGCGCCTCCCGGAGGCGTACCAGCAGGGCCGCCCCCTCGCGGCTGACGCCTTCCACCCGCTCGGCGGGGAGGGCGTCGACGACCCGCTGGGCGGCCGCGTCGTCGAAGTAGGCGACGCCGGGGCCGGTGAGGTTGGGGTCCACCGGCTCGGTGCGGATGACGAGGTACCGCACGCCGAGGCGGTCGAGGTGGGCTAGCGCCTGGGGCGAGGCGGGCCCGCCCGCGGCCAGGCCGTTGAACAGGTCGATGCTGACCTCGTAGTCGGGCGGGCTGTAGCCGGAGTAGCCGTTGACGCGTGGCATCCAGTCGATCGGGGTCAGCGAGAGCCGGGGGGCCTCCACGTAGGCCCAGTACGGGCCGCGGGTGTCGCCCATGGGCAGCTCGACGACGGGGCCGTCGGGGAGGCGGGCCAGGGCGTGGTTCACGGCGGTGACCGACGGGCGGTCGACCACCGGCGCCATGCCGACGCGGGCCTTGTACTCGGCCAGCAGGACGACCGCGGCCAGGGCGGCCACGGCCACCTTGACCTGGGCGGGCCGGCCCCGGACGACCCGGTCGTACCCCGTCGCCACGAGCAGGGCGAGCCCGAGGACGGGGACGGCGGTGAAACGGCCGAAAGCGCGGATCGACCGGAAGCCGGGTATCTCGCCCACGACGGTGAAGGGGAGCGGGATCTTGAGTCCGAACACGAACTGGTGCTTGCCGAACGCCAGAACCAGCGCCGGCAGCGTGCCCAGCAGGACGAGCAACATGGCCCGCCGGCGTAGGCGGCCGACGTCCGTGGGCGCGGCCGGCGCGGCGGGCTCGGCGGGCGCGGGCGGTGTGGCCGGTGCGGCGGGCGCGGCGGGCGCGGCGGGCGCCGCGGGCGGCGGCGGTGCGGCGGGCGGCGTGGCGGCGGGCGCGGCGGGCGCGGCGGGCTCGGCGGGCGGCGGCGTGGCGGCGGGCGGCGCGGCGGCGGGCGGCGTGGGCGGCGGCGGTGCGGCGGGTGCGGCGGGTGCGGCGGGTGCGGCGAGCGGCGCGGTGGGCGCGGCCGGCGCGGCGGGCTCGGCGGCGGGCGGCGGCGGTGCGGCGGCGGGCGGCGCGCCATCCTCGGTCGGGTCGCGCCGGCGGGCGAGGGCGACCACCCCCGCCGCGCCGAGCGCGAGCGCCAAGAACCCGGGGAAGAGCTTGTTCTCGAACTCGGACGGGAACGTGCGCTCCAAGCCGCCATACAGCAGGCTGCCGACCGCCGGCGAGAGGAAGTTCTTCGGCGTCACCGCGTAGTCGTGGACGTACGGCCGGCTGAGGAAAGCGCCCTCCTCGCGGTACACCCGGAGGGTCGGGAAGGTGATGGCCAGCGCCACCACGGCGCCGAGGCCCAGGCAGGCGTACAGGCGCGCCCCGGGCCGGAACCGCTCGGCGACGACCCACCCGACGACCACGATCCCGAGCAGGGGCGCCAGCACCACGGCGATGTAGCCGGCGGTGAGGAAGATGGCGGCGGCCGCGACCCCGAAGGCCGCCGCCTGCCACCACTTGCGCTCCTCCAAGGTCCACAGGAGCAGGAGGACCACCAGCGGCGCCAGGCACGCGAACAGCATGGGGAAGTGGCCGTGGTGGCCCAGGCGCACGGCTGCGAACGAGAACACGAAGGCAGCCAGAACGGCGCCCGCCCGGCTCGCCCGCAGCCACCGTGCAAGTACATACGTAGCTACTTGGGCGACTATCCACGTAGCTACGTAGATGAGGTTGTAGGCAGCGGTCCAGCCGAAGACGCCGCCGAGGACCGCGGCCAACGGCGCCACCGCCAGCTCGGTGTCGCTGTACACGAGGGTGTTGCGGTGGGGCCAGAACATGTTGGGGTGGAAGACCGACTGGCCGGTGTCGAACAAGCCCCGCACGTCCCACTGGAGGAGCCACTTGCTGAAGAAGGCGTCCCCGTAGTCGCCGGGGATGGCAGTCCGCCACTGGGTCACCGACGGGAAGGCCATGACCAGGGCGGCGGCCAGGAACAACCCACCGAGCGCGGCGGCCCGGACGGCGGTCTGCTTGCTGACGCGCGTCATGCGGGTCGTGCGGGTCATGCGGGGCGGCAGTCTTGCCCATGAGACGGGCTCCGCGGCTCAGCTACGCTCCCGCGATCCGACGGCCTCTTCAGCTCGTGACGGCGGTGGCCCTCGTCGGCGGCCTGCTCGCGGCGCCCGGCGCCGCCGCGGGGGCGCAGGGGCGGCTGCCCAGCAACCCCACGCCGGTGAACTGGGCCAACTTCTACCGGGACACCGCCCGGCTGGCGCCGGCGCCGGAGAACCCCGCCTTGAGCGACGCCGCCCGCAAGCACGCCACGTACCTGGTGAAGAACGACGTCATCCAGCACACCGAAGAGGTCGGAAACCCCTGGTACACCCCCGAAGGCGCGGCCGCCGGGCAGGGCAGCAACGTGTTCGGCAGCTCCAGCCAGGCGGTGAGCGACAACGACTCGATCGACTTCTGGATGCAGGGCCCGTTCCACGCCGTCGGAATCCTCGACCCCCGCCTGACCCAGACCGGCTTCGGGAGCTTCCGGGAGGCGGGCGGGAGCGTGGCCATGGCGTCGGCGCTGCACATCGCCAGCGTGGGCGCGGGCAACGCCGGGTTCCCGGTGCGGTGGCCGGGCGACGGCATGAGCGTCCCCCTGGCCGCCTACCTGGGGAGCGAGGCGCCCGATCCCCTGACGAGCTGCGCCGGCTTCAGCGCGCCGACCGGCCTGCCCGTCCTCCTCATGCTCGGGCCCGGCACCGTCCTCGGCAACGTCAGCGCCAGCCTCACCGCCAACGGGGCGCAGCAGGAGATCTGCATCTTCGACGGGTCGAACTACCGCCACCCCGACGCCGGCGTGCAGGCCCTGGGGCGCAGCGTGCTGAGCTCCCGGGGCGCGGTCGTCGTCGTCCCCCGCCAGCCGCTGCGCCTCCGCACCCGCTACGACGTCAGCATCAGCGCCGGCGGCCAGACCCACGCCTGGACGTTCGCCCGCTCCTCGTCGTGGAACGGGGCGCTGAACGTGCAGCGCAACGGGTCGGTGCAGTCCAGCCCGGCGGTGGCGGGGGTGCGGGGCTCGGAGCGGGTCGACGTCTTCGTGCGCGGGTCGGACAGCAACGTCTACCTGTCCCAGTGGACCGGCTCGCAGTGGCTGCCGTGGCAGTACCGGGCGGCGCCGCCGGGCGGGGCGGTCGGCGAGCCGGCGGCGGTGTCGTGGGCGCCGGGCCGGCTCGACGTGTTCGTCCGGGGCCCGGACAGCAAGCTGTGGCAGACCTTCTCCACCGACGCCGGCGCCACATGGTCGAACTGGATCAAGCCGCTGGGCGACGAGGGCACGCTGGCGTCGGGGCCGGCGGTCACCAGCCGGGGGCCGGGCCGGCTGGACGTATTCGTCCGGGGGACCGACGGCCAGGTCTACCAGCGCTTCTACGACGGCGGCTGGAACCCCGGGTGGCTGCCCCAGGGCGCGCCGCCGCCGTCCACCGACGGCGAACCGGCGGCCGCGTCCCAGGACTCGGCGCGCGTCGACCTGTTCGTGCGGGGCGGCGACGGCCGGTTGTGGCAGAAGGCGTGGAACGGGGCGCAGTGGTCGGCGTGGGCGCAGCCGCCCGGCAGCGGCTCGACGGCCCTGGCCTCGGCCCCGTCGGCCGCCTCCTGGGGGCCGGGCCACCTGGCGGTGTTCGCCCGCGGCCCCGACGGGGGGCTGATCCAGCTCACCTTCGACAACGCCTGGTCGATCTGGGCGCCGGTGGGCCGCACCGGGGAGCTGATCCAGAGCGGCGCGGGGGCGACGTCGCGCGGCGCGGGCCGGGTGGACGTCTTCGTCCGGGGCACGGACAACCTGCCCTACCAGTTCTGGTCCTAGGCCTTAGACTTAGGGAGGCTGGTGTCTTTCGCGTTCGGCGCTACGCGCCGAGGCGGCCGACCTGCTTCACGACTACGACTACCGGGTGGAGTCGGCCCGGGTTGGGGGGCAAGCCCCGCATCGTCTCCCAGCGCTACCTGGGCCCCGCCGAGGAGATCGTCGCCCGCCTGTCCGAGGCCGGCCCCGGCGAGCCCGACCGCACCCGCCCCTGGCCTTCGGCGACCTCGCCGCGGTGTGGGCGGTCCTCGATCGCCTGAAGGTGGCCGAGATCGTCGACGACGTCGTCGGCGCCCGCCGGGGCGACGCCGCCGCGTCGGTGGGCGCCTACGTCGCCGTGGCCATCGCCAAGAGGGTCGTCGACCCCTGCTCCAAGCGGGCCTTCGCCGACTGGTGGGCCCGAACGGCCGGCGACCGGCTCGTGAAGCTGCCCGCCGCCCGCCTCGACCACCGCCGCTTCTGGGAGGCCATGGACGCCGTCAGCGAGTCCCAGCTGGGCGAGATCGAGCGGCGGGTCGTCGCCGCCATGGTGGAGGCAGTCGCGGATTGCCCGGAAAGTACCTCCTAGTCGGTAGCATCGGCCGATCGATCCGGTCACACCCAGCGAAGGGTGGGGCGTCCTCCACCTGTTCCTGACCGTCACGCCGCAATGCGACGCCGAGGCGGTCGTGGCCGCCGTCAAGTCGTGCCAGGCCGACGACCACCAGGTCGTGACGTTCGCCGTCCTCGGTCACAAGGCGCAGCTCGGCGTCATGGCCCTCGGCCCCGACCTGTGGCGCCTCCAGCGCCTCCAGGCCGACCTGTTGGCCGCCGGGCTCACCCTGACCACGTCCTACCTGTCCCTCACCGAGGTGTCCGAGTACGCCAAGGGCATGCCGCCCGAGCGGCTCGAACCCCGGCTTCACCCCCACCTGCCGCCCAAGGACGCCAAGGTCGTCTGCTTTTAACCCATGTCAAAGCGGCGGAACGCCACCGGCAACTGGTACTCGCTGCCCTACGAGGAGCGGTACCGGCTGATGGAGGGGCACGGCAAGGTGGGCCGGCGGTTCCGCGGCCAGGTCGTCCAGCTGATCACCGGCTCCACCGGCCTCGACGACTGGGAGTGGGGCGTCACCCTCTTTGCCGAGGACCCGGCGGCCGTCAAGGCGTGCGTGCACGAGATGCGGTTCGACGAGGCCTCGGCGGTCTACGCCGAGTTCGGCCCGTTCTACTTCGGGCTGATCGGCGACGTTGAAACCGTGCTCAGGCGGGTAAACGTGGCCTGAAACGGTAACCTGGGTTCGTACCTGGTTAAACGCAAAGGAGCGTTGACATGACCCGTACGACGCGGCTCGGCTGGAGGGTCACCGCTCTCCTCGCCGTGTCCTCCCTGCTTCTCGCCGCCTGCGGCGGCGAGGATGACGAGGCGACCTCCTCCGGTGGTCAAACCGAGCAAACAGCCACGATCGGCTTCGTCGGCGCCCTCACCGGCGACAACGCCAACCTCGGCATCAATATCCGTGATGGCATCAAGGTGGCGGTAGACGAGGAGAACGCCAAGGGTGGCACCAAGATCGTCCTGAAGGAGTTCGACACGTCCGGCGACCCGGCCCGAGCTTCCACCGTGAAAGACCAGTTCATCAACGACCAGTCGGTCATCGGCATCGTCGGCCCCGCCTTCTCGGGCGAGACCCGCGCCGTCCTCCCGTCGTTGCAGGCGGCCGGGCTGGTCATGATCAGCAGCTCGGCCACCAACACCGGGCTGCCCACCGTCGTCCCCAACGCCACGGTCTTCCACCGGGCCATCGCCGACGACGCCCTCCAGGCCAACGGCATCGTCGCCTACTACAACGGTCTGAGCCCGAAGCCGACCAAGGTGGCGGTGGTGCACGACAACACCGAGTACGGCAAGGGCCTGGCCGACGACGTCGACAAGGGCCTGACGACCAAGAGCATCACCAAGGCCACGAACGCCCCGCTCACCGTCGACCCCAAGGCGCAGGACTTCTCATCCACTGTCAACGCGCTGCGGACGGCGGCCCCCTCCCACATCTTCTACGGGGGCTACTACGCCGAGGCGGGCCGGCTGCGCAAGCAGCTCTTCGACGCCAACGTCCGGGCCGACTTCCTCAGCGGCGACGGCTCCCTCGACGGGGGCTTCATCACCGCCGCCGGTGCGACCCAGGCGGAAGGGGCCAAGCTCAGCTGCCCGTGCAACCTGGCCCTGGAATCGTCCACCGGCTCGCTGAAGTCGTTCTACGACAGCTTCAAGCAGAAGATCGGCAAGGAGCCCGGCCTGTACTCGCCCGAGGCCTACGACTCGGCCAAGATCCTCATCGCGGGCATCAAGGCCGGGAACACCGACCGGGCCAAGCTGCTCGCGTACGTCGAAGGCGTGGGGCCCTACCAAGGCGTCTCCAAGACCATCGAGTTCGAGGCCAACGGCAACCTCAAGGCGAAGACGTTCTTCGTCTTCCACGTGAAGTCCGGGAAGATCGCACCGCTCCAGGAGATCCAGGCTTCGTAGAAGCCGCCCGCACCGGCGCCGCCTCAGCCCGAACCGGAGCCCCACATCCAAACTTGCTTCAGCTGCCTGGCTGATCAGTTCGGGCCGCAGACGTTCGACGGCCTCACCCTGGGGGCGATCTACGCACTGATCGCGCTGGGGTACACGCTGGTGTACGGCGTGCTCCGGCTCATCAACTTCGCCCACTCCGAGATCTTCATGGTGGGCGTCTTCGCCAGCCTCTTCGCCATGCACGGGCTTGGGATCGATCCGGCGGACGGTCCCAAGTCCGGCATCGCATTGGTAGGCGTCCTGCTGGCCGTCACGGCCGTCGCCATGCTGGTGTCGGGCGGGTCGGCCTTGCTCATGGAACGGATCGCGTACCGGCCGCTGCGCCGGCGGAACGCGCCCCGGCTGGCGGCGCTGATCACCGCCATCGGCATCTCGCTGTTCCTCCAGGAGTTGTTCGCCCTGCGCTACGGGCGCAACGCCCTGGGCTTCCCCCGCGTCCTGGAGAAGCGGCAGCTGGCCGAGATCGGCGGGGCCAACATCCGCACCGACAAGGTCCTGGTGCTCGTCTCCGCCGTCGTGCTCATGATCGCGTTGGACCGGTTTGTGGCCCGCTCCCGGCTCGGGCGCGGCATACGGGCCACCGCCCAGGACCCCGAGACCGCCGCCCTGATGGGTGTCGACATCAACCGGGTCGTGGCGGTCACGTTTCTGCTCGGCGGGCTGCTGGCCGGCGCCGCCGGCGCCTTGTTCGGCGTCTTCTTCGAGCAGGCCCGCTACAACATCGGCTTCCTCCTCGGCATCAAGGCGTTCACCGCCGCCGTCCTGGGCGGTATCGGGAACATACGCGGCGCCCTCCTGGGAGGTTTCCTGCTCGGGTTGCTGGAGAACTGGGGTTCGGCCGTGCTCGGCGCAGAATGGAAGGACGTCTTCGCCTTCACCGTGCTCGTCCTGGTCCTGATGTTCCGCCCCACCGGCCTCTTGGGCGAGAGCCTGGGGAAGTCGCGGGCGTAGCGGCATGGGGAAGCTTCGTGAGCTGCGGGCGCGCATCGTCATCTCCGATCCCGTGGCGCGCTGGTGGAGCCGCCAGAAGCCATGGGTCAGGGGCGCCGTGCTGGCGGCCGCCGCCCTGGCCGCCGTCCTTGTCCCCCTCACCCTCCGTCCCCTCTGGCAAGCCGTGCTGTTCTTCCCGGTGGCGATCTACGTGCTGCTGGCGCTCGGCCTCAACGTCGTCGTCGGCCAGGCCGGCCTCCTCGACCTCGGCTACGTCGCCTTTTACGCGGTGGGGGCCTACACCACCGCCAAGTTCACCACCGCTCTCCACTGGTCGGCCTGGGAGGCCATTCCCTTCGCCATCCTCCTGGCGTGCGTGGCCGGCGTCGTCCTCGGGGCGCCCACGCTCCGCCTTCGGGGCGACTACCTCGCCATCGTCACCCTCGGCTTCGGGGAGATCGTTCGCATCGTCGCCCAGAACTCCAACTCTCTGGGCGAGGCCCGCGGCATCACCGGCATCCCCAACCCCACCGGTGTGGGCGGGATCAAGTTCGGCTTCGACCCCTTGCCCTACTACTACCTGAGCCTGGCCGCCATCGCCCTCGCCGTCCTCATGCTGGTGCGGCTGTCCAAATCGCGCGTCGGTCGCGCCTGGGCGGCCATCCGGGAGGACGAGGACGCGGCCGAAGCGATGGGCGTCCACACCTTCAAGATGAAGCTTTGGGCTTTCACCATCGGCGCGTCGACGGCGGGCCTGGCCGGCTGGCTCTATGCCTCCAAAGTGAGTTTCATCAACCCCGACGGCTTTCCGTTCTTCTTCTCGGTCATCATCCTTGCCGCCGTCGTACTGGGCGGCATGGGGTCGATCCCGGGCGTGATCGCCGGCGCCTTCGTGGTCGCCTTCCTGCCCGAGTACCTGCGCAACGTGGCCTTCGGCGAGACGTTGACCAGGTGGCTGAACACGGCCATTGGCGGCCACGCCGGCAGCATCACCGAGTACAGCGTCTTCCTGTTCGGGTTCCTGCTGGTCGTGATGATGATCTTCCGGCCCCAGGGCATCCTGCCCAGCCGCCAACGGGCCGCGGAACTGGCCGACGCCGCCGCCGGCCGGTCGTTGGGGGCGACAGTCCAGGCGGCGGCCCCCGTCGAGGTGACCGACGACGACGCCATCGTGGAGCGCCCGCTGGAGACGCCGAAGCCCGAGCCGGTGGCGGCCGCCGTCCCGTCGGCCCCCCACAACGGCGGCCCAGTGCTCGAGCTCGACGACCTGCGCATGCAGTTCGGCGGCGTCAACGCCCTGCACGGCGTCGCCCTCACGGTGAAGCGGGGACAGATCTTCGCGGTCATCGGCCCCAACGGGGCGGGCAAGACCACGCTGTTCAACTGCGTGACCGGGATGTTCCAGCCCACCGGCGGCGACGTGCGCCTCGACGGCAAGGGCGTCTGCAAGTGCGCGCCCCACGAGGTCACCCGGGCCGGTATCGCCCGCACCTTCCAGAACATCCGCCTGTTCCCCAACATGACGGCGCTGGAGAACGTCATGGTCGGGGTTGACGCCCGGCATCGCACGTCGGTCCCCGGGGCCTTGCTGGGCCTGCCGCGGCACCGGCGCGAGGAGCGGGAGGCGCGGGCCGAGGCGCAGCGACTGCTCGACCTGGTCGGCATCGGCCACCGCACCCACGACCGGGCCCGCAACCTGCCCTACGGCGACCAGCGGCGCCTGGAGATCGCCCGGGCGGTTGCCACGAAGCCGACGGTCCTGCTGCTGGACGAGCCCGCCGCGGGCATGAACCCGGTGGAGAAGCAGCGCCTCATCCGCTTAATCCGCTCCCTGCGGGACACGGGCCTGACCGTGGTGCTCATCGAGCACGACATGAGCCTGGTCATGGGCATCTCCGACCAGGTCGCCGTCCTCGACTTCGGCCAGAAGATCGCCGAAGGCCTGCCCGCCGACGTGCAGAAGGACCCCCGGGTCATCGAGGCCTACCTGGGGGCGCCGGCCTCGTGAGCGAGATCGTTCTCTCGCTGGAGGACGTCCGCGTCCACTACGGCAAGGTGGAGGCGCTCAAGGGCGTCTCCCTCGAGGTGGGCAAGGGCGAAGTCGTGGCGTTGATCGGCGGCAACGGCGCGGGCAAGACGACGACGCTGAAGACGATCTCCGGGCTGCGCCCTCTGACCTCGGGCGTGATCCGGTTCGAGGGACTTGACATCGGCGGTGTCCCCGCCCACGACCGGGTCAAGCTGGGCATCTCGCAGTCGCCCGAGGGCCGCCGCATCTTCCCCGGAATGACGGTTGCGGAGAACCTGGAGATGGGCGTGTACACCCGCAAGGGCAAGTCCTTTCAGGCCGACTTCGACCGGGTCTTTGCCTTGTTCCCGCGGTTGCAGGAGCGCCGCAAGCAGGCCGGCGGCACGCTGTCGGGCGGTGAGCAGCAGATGCTGGCCATGGGGCGGGCGCTGATGGCCCAGCCCAAGGTGCTGCTCCTGGACGAGCCGTCGATGGGCCTGGCCCCGCGCTTGGTCAGCCAGATCTTCGAGATCGTCACCGAGATCAACGCCCAGGGGACGACGGTGCTGCTGGTCGAGCAGAACGCCGCCCAGGCCTTGCAGCGGTCGCACCGGGCCTACGTGCTGGAAACGGGCCAGGTGGTCAAGTCGGCCGTCGCCCGGGAGCTGCTCGACGACGAGTCGGTGAAGGCCGCCTACCTGGGGGGCGACGTAGCCTCAGGAGCGTGACCGAGCTTCTTTGCGTGCGCGACGCCTACCTGCGGACGTTCACGGCGCGGGTCGAGGAGGTGCGCGGCAACGATGTCCGCCTCGACCGGACCGCCTTCTACCCGACCGGCGGCGGGCAGCCTCACGACACCGGAACACTCGGTGACGCCTCGGTCATGGCCGTCTGGAAGGAGGGCGGCGACGTGTGGCACGCCGTGTCGTCCCCCCCCGGAGGTCGGGTCCGACATCGAGGGCGCCGTCGACTGGGAACGCCGCCACGCGCTCATGCGCACCCACACCGCCTTGCACGTCCTCTGCGGGGTGATCTGGCGGCGGTGGGGCGTGGGGTTTTCCCGGGTCGGGAAGGGCCGGCGCTGGAGCCGCTCCTGAGCCCTCCGACCGGTGGCTGCGCCGACGGGGCCAGCCTTGGGCTAGCCTTGGGCTAGCCTAGCGGAACAGGTCCTGCTGGGGCGCCCGCACCAGCTCGGCCCGCACCGACGACGGCCGCAGCCACGACGGATCCACGCCCTTCACCACCACCGCGGGCACACCCGCGGACTTGCCCATGACCAGCTCTGCCGCGCCCGCCAGCTCGTCGGCCAACGCCACCTCAGTGGCCCGCAACTCCCGGCCGTAGGCGTCGGTCTGGCCCCGGAGGTCGACCACGGCGGCGACGCCGGCGCAGCCGATGGCCACGTCGGTCAGTCCGCGCCGCCACGGCCGGCCGAAGGTGTCGGACACGATCACGCCCACCCGCACGCCGGCGCGGGCCAGTAGCCCGTCGCGGATGCGGCGCGCCGAGCGGTCGGCGTCGACGGGCAGCAGTGCGGCCTGGCCGTCGGGCACGTTGGAGAAGTCGACCCCGGCGTTGGCGCACACGAACCCGTGGCGGGTCTCGGCGATCACCATGCCGCCGGGCGTGCGGCGCAGTACGCGCACCGACTCCGCCTCCACGATGGCGGCCTTGGCCGCCGGGTCGGCGCCGTCGCACGGAACCAGGCGGCCCTCGGCCTTGGAGACGGCCTTCTGGGTCACGACGAGGACGTCGCCGTCGTCGAGGGTCACCGCGGCGGCGATCAGGTCGGCCAGCCGGTCCCCGGGCCGGACCTCGGGGATGCCCGCCACGGGGATGAGGCGAAGCTCGTTCATGCCGCCGCCACCGCCCCGACCACCGCCTCGGCCAGCGCCGCGGCGCCGGCCACCCCGTGCATGACCGTGGCCGTGACCAGGCACGCCATGCCCGCCTCCTCCACGCCGGCCGCCAGGGCGGCGTCGGCCTCGTCGATCACCAGGGTGGCGGCGTAGGGCGCGTACAGGCGGGCCACCCCCACCACCGACGGCTCGTGGCCCAGCTCCCGCATCAGCCGGTCGGCCGGTCCCTTGAGGGTCGCCCCGGCGACCAGCGGCGAGACGGCCACGGTTGCGTCCCGCCGCCGGGCCACCGCGTCGGCGATGCCGGGCACGGCCAGCACCGGGCCGATCGAGACGATGGGGTTGGACGGGCAGATCACCACCACGCCGGCCTCGCCGATGGCGTCGAGCACGCCCGGCGCGGGGCGGGCGGCGCCCGCCCCGGCGAAGCGGACGGCTTCCACCGCCACCGCGTGGCGGCGGCCCACGAAGTAGTCCTGGAAGCCGATCTCGCCCTCGCCGGGGACGGTCATGCGGGTCTCGACCCGGTCGTCGGTCATGGGCAGGAGCCGCACACCCACGCCCCAGGCGGCGGCGATCTCGGCGGTGACCTGCGACAGCGGCGCCCCTCGGGCCAGCCGGTGGGTGCGGTAGAGGTGGGTGGCCAGGTCCCGGTCGCCGAGGCGGAACCAGGTGACGGCCCCGCCCGGCTCGTAGCGGCTCAGGGCGTCCATGACCGCCCACGTCTCGCCGTCGAGCCCCCAGCCCCGCTCGGGCGCCGCCGCGCCGGCCAGGGTGTAGGTGACCGTGTCCAGGTCGGGGGACACGTGCAGGCCGTGCACGACGATGTCGTCGCCGGTGTTGACCACGGCCGTGACGCCGGTCTGGGGGACGACCTCGACCAGGCCCCGCAGCAGGCGGGCGGCGCCGACGCCGCCGGCCAAGGCGGTGACGCGGGTCAGCGGATCAGGCGGGCCGCCGCCCGATGCACAGGACGGACTGGCCGAAGGGGGGCGTCCAGCGGGACTCGACGGCCCGGATCACCGGCACGACGGCGCGGTCGTAGGCCCGCATGGCGGCGCGGCTCTTGGGGAACCGGCCCAACTGGCGGGCCACGACCCACCAGGCCAGCGCCCCCACGCAGTTGACGTAGCGCGCCTCGACCACCTCGAAGCCGGCCCCTTTGACCAGGGCGGCCAGCTCGCCTCGCCGGTAACGGCGGTGGTGGCCGACCAGCCGGTCGAACTCGCTGTAGAGCCCCTGGAAGGCAGGCACGAACAGCACCACCGTGCCGCCCGGCCGCAGCCTGGCGAGGATCGTGCGGAGGGCGGCGCCGTCGTCCTCGATGTGCTCCAGCACGTTGACCAGCACCACCGTGTCGAACGACCGGCCGGCGGTGACGGTCGCCACGTCGCCGTGCAGGACTTCCACGTCGGGGTGCTGCTCGTACTTCTCCCGCAACACCTCGACGCACCGGGGCGAGAGGTCGGCGGCGGCCACCTTCCCGTGCTCGAGCAGCCGGTCGGTCACCGTGCCGTGGCCCGCGCCCAGCTCGAGGATGTGGGCGCCGATGTGGGCCTCGGCCTGGTCGATGATCCAGGCCGCGTAGTTGGTGGCCTCGGTGAGGGCGTCGAGGGCCTTGGCCAGCTCACCGTCGGCCTCGGTGAAGCTGGCGACCCTCGCCGGCGCCTCCGTCGAACCCCTTCCCGGTCCCCTCCTGCCCACTCCGGCCCAGGCTACCGCTCCGGATTAGGCTCGCCCTGATGGACACGCGGGCGCCGTTCGACGACCCGGAGTGGTCGAACCCGCCGCCCGAACCGCTGGGTCGGCGCCTGGCCGCCATCGAGGAACGTCTCGACGCCATCGAGGGATCCCTGCGCACCGAGATCGCCCGGGACCTCCAGACGGCGTCCGAGGAGATGCGCCGGGCGGTGAGCGAGCTGGGCCGCCTGCTCCTGCGCGACCTCGACCGCCTCACGCGCGTGCTGGGTGAGCACCGGGACGAGATCGTCGACCGCCTGACCCCCGCGCCGGCGGCGCCCGGGACGGCGCCCGGGACGGCGCCGCCGGCAGCGCTCGCGCCGACCGCGGACGGAGCGGAGGTGGGGCCCGCTCCAGCCCCCGGCGAAACGCTCGCCATGACCGGCGAGGATGGCCGCTGGCGAGTGCCCGGCCGGCGGCGGAAGCGCTCGCGGCGCGGCAGAGCTTGAGGGCTGACGGGGAGCATCAGGGGCCGGCCCAGCTCTGGGACCGCCACTCGTCGTGCCTGCTCTCCGGGGACGGCGAGCAGTTGGAGATCGCCGCCCACAACGGCTACGGCCCCGAGACCCTCGACCGGTGGTCGTCCTTCGTGCTGCGGGTCCCCCCCGCCTAACCGGTGCCGCCCCTCCGGGTCGCCCTCGACGCCACCCCCCTGCTCGGGGCCCGCACCGGCGTGGGCGTGTTCACCAACGGCCTGCTGGACGCCCTCGCCGGCCACCCGGGGGTGGAGGTCGCCGGGTACGCCCTCAGTTGGCGGTCGTGGCGATCCCTGGGGGCGGCGCTGCCCGCGGGCGTGCGCCACGTGCGCCGCTCGATGCCGCCTCAGCCGCTGCGGGGCTGCTGGCGGCGCTGGCGGTGGCCGCCGGCCGAATGGTGGACGGGGCCGGTCGACGTGGTGCACGGGACCAACTTCATCGTTCCGCCTGGCCGGCGCGCCGCCAGCGTCACCACCGTCCACGACCTCACCGCCGTGCGCTACCCCGAGCTGTGCCACGGCGACCCGCTGTGGTACCCGCTGCTGCTGCGGCGGGCCCTGGCGTGGGGCGCCTGGGTGCACACGGTCTCGTCGTTCGTGGCCGAGGAGGTGGTGGCGCGGCTGGGGGCCGACCCGGAGCGGGTGGTGGTGGTGCCCGAGGCCGTGCCGCCGGTGGCGCCGGCCGCGCCCGAGGAGGGCTGGAAGCTGGCCGGCGCCGACCGTTACGTGCTCGCCCTGAGCACGGTCGAACCCCGCAAGGACCACCTGTCGCTGGTGCGGGCCTTCGACCGGGTGGCCAGCGCCGACCGGGGGGTGCGGCTGGTCATCGCCGGCCAGGAGGCCTGGGGCTCGGACCGGCTGGACCGGGCGGTGGCGGCGTCGCCCCACGGCGACCGCATCGTCCGCCTCGGCTACGTGCCCGACGGCGACCGGGCCGCCTTGCTGCGCGGCGCGGCCGTGCTGGCGTTCCCCTCCAAGTACGAGGGGTTCGGCCTGCCTCCGCTGGAGGCCATGTCGGTGGGGGTGCCGGTGGTCGCCTCCGACGCCGGTTCGCTTCCTGAGGTGCTCGGCGGCGGGGCCGTGCTCACGCCCGCGGGGGACGCGCCGGCCCTGGCCGACGCCCTCGCCGCCGCGCTCTCCGACGAGGGCCTCCGGGCCCGGCTGGTCGCCGCCGGCCACGCCCAGGTGGCCCGGTACTCGTGGGACCGGTGCGCCGCGGGGATGGTCGACCTGTACGCACGGGCCGTGGGTAGGGCAAGGTAGGTCTGTGACGGTTCTGCGGTGACGGTTCTGCGGTGAAGGTCCTGCTGGTGGCCGAGCAGTTGCGCCGCCGGGCGCCGGGGGGCATCGGGACCTACGCCCGCGCCCTGGTGGACCGCATCCCGGACGTCACCCTCTGGGCCAGCCGGGGCGCTCCCCTCGGCCCCCGCATGGCCACCTCGCCGCTGCCCAGCCGGGCGCTGGTGCTGGCGTGGGACCGGGGTGTCTGCGGGCCGCCGGCGGGCTTCGACGTGGTCCACGCCCCCTCGCTGGCCGTGCCGCCCCGGCCCGGCGAAGGAGTTCCCCTCACCGTGACCGTCCACGACCTGGCCTGGCGGCGGGCGCCGGAGACGTTCCCCTCCCGGGGGCGGCGCTGGCACGACGCGGCCTTGCGGCGCGCCCTCGACCGGGCGACGGCGTTCGTCGTCCCCTCGGCGGCGACCGCCGACGACCTGGTGGCGGCCGGCGCGCCCGCCCAGCGGGTCGCGGTCATCGAGGAGGGGTGCGACCACCTGCCCGCTCCCGATCTGGGCGGTGCGGCCCGGCTCCGGGCCCGTCTGGGCGTCGGAGAGGATTACCTGCTCACCGCGTCGACCCTCGAGCCCCGCAAGAACCTGGGCCGGCTGGCGGCCGCCTACGCCGCCGCCTCGGCGCCCGCGTCCCCGGCCTCGGGGCGCCACGGCCCCCTGCCGCCCCTCGTCGTCGTCGGCCCCCGGGGCTGGGGCGCCGAACTGCGGCCGGAGGCCGGCGTGGTCCTGGCCGGCCCGGTGGCCCCCGCGGTGCTGGCCGGGCTGTACGCCGGCGCCCGCCTGTTCGTCTCGGTGCCCCTCGTCGAGGGGTTCGGGCTGCCCGTCGTCGAGGCCATGGCCTGCGGCGCGCCGGTGATCGCCAGCCCCGTGCCCAGCGCCGGCGGCGCCGCCTACGAGGTCGACCCCACCGACACCGCGGCCATCGCCGAGGCCTTGGTGCGGGTCTGCTTCGACGGCGGCCGCCGCGACGAGTTGATCGCCCGGGGCCGGGCCCGGGCCGCCGCCCTGACCTGGGCGTCCGCCGCTGCCCGCCACCGGGACCTGTGGGAGTCGCTCGGGGCCCGGGCCGCCGGATGACCGTCCACCACGGCCACCGGCCCCTGCAGGTCACCCTCGACGCCTCGGCGGTGCCCGACCACCCCACCGGCGCCGGCCGCTACGTCCTGGAGCTGGTGACCCGCCTGAGCCGGCTGCCCGAGGTCGACCTCACGATCCTGTGCCGCCGCGACGACGGCGCCCGCTGGCACACCGCCAGCCCCGGAGGGTCCGTCATCGACAAGGCCCCGCCCGCCCGCCCGCTACGGCTCGCGTGGGAGCAGGTCGAGCTGCCCCGGATCCTCGACCACCTGGGGATCGACGTCCACCACGGCCCCCACTACACCATGCCGGCCCGGGCCGAGGCGCCGAAGGTCGTGACGTTGCACGACATGACGTTCTTCGACCACCCGGAGTGGCACGAGCGGGCCAAGGTGCTGTTCTTTCGCAAGGCCATCCGTGCCGCCGCGTCCAAGGCCGACGCCCTGATCACCCCCAGCGCCGCCGCCGCCGACCGGGTGCGCGAGGTGCTGGCGCCGGAGATCCCCGTCCACCTCATCCCCCACGGCGTCGACCACGCCCGCTTCCACCCCCTCGACGCCGACGACGTGGAGGGGGCGGCCGACGACGAGGCCGCCCGCAAGCGGCTGGGCGTGCGCCAGCCCTACGTGACGTTCGTGGGCACGCTGGAGCCCCGCAAGGACGTCCCCAACCTGGTGCGGGCGTTCGACGCCGTGGCCGGCCACCTGCCCGACCTCAACCTGGTGCTGGCCGGCGCGCCGGGCTGGGGCATGGAGGCCATCGAGGCCGCCATTGGGTCCAGCACCCACCGCAGCCGGGTGCGGCGGGTGGGCTACATCAGCGAGGAGGACAAGGTGGCCCTGCTCCGGGGCGCCTCGGTCGTCGTCTACCCGTCCCGGGAGGAGGGTTTCGGGCTGCCGGTGCTGGAGGCGCTGGCCAGCGGCGGACCGCTGGTCACCACCAGCGGGACCGCCATGGCCGCCGTGGTCGACGACGCCGCCCTGCTGTTCACCCCCACCCACGTGGACGAGCTGGCCGCCGCCCTCGAGGACGTCGTGCAAGGGGGCGCCGCGGTGGAGGCCCGCCGCCGGAGGGGCCTCGACCTGGCCGCCCGCTACACGTGGGACGCCTCCGCCCAGGCCCACCTGGAGGTCTACGAGGCCGCGGCCACCACCGCCGCGGCGCGCTAGCGCCCACAACCGGTTCTGGCCTGCGCAAAACGCACGATTGGTGCACTCGGCGCAGGCCAGTTCGGCGAACGGGCGGCTGGGCGGCCGGCTGACGGGTCAGCGCAGGAGGGCGCGCTCGACGGTCTTGCCGGCCAGGCGGGCGCGGTGGACGGCGGTGCGGGCCTGGCCGGGGAGGCGCTGCTCCACGCCGTCCAGCACTGGGTCGACGGCCCCCTCGACCTGGCGGACGAAGCGGGCCACGCCCTCCCTGCCGCCCACCTGCTGCACCAGCTCGCGCCGCCGCACCTGGAGCCGCTGGAAGGCGAGCACGCCGAAGCCGACGGCGGTGTACGCGGCGTCGCGCGCCTGCGTGCCTAGGTCTTCACCGGCCATATAACCAGGTTAGAGCATGCCCGGTTCCTCTCGGGGAGGCGCGTTACTCTCGCCGCTGGCATGGATCGCCCGCCTTCCGCACCCCCGGTCGTGGCGGTGATCGTGGCCAGCGATCCGGGCCCGTGGTTCGAGGAGGCGCTGGCCAGCTTCGGCCAGCAGGACTACCCCAACCTCTCGGTCCTGGTCATCGACGGCTGCCGCAACGGCAACCCCACCCGCCGGGTGGCGTCGGTGCTGCCGGAGGCCTACGTCCGGCGGATCGACGGCGGGGGCACGTTCGCCGCCCTCGCCAACGACGCCCTGGAGACCGTTCAAGGCGCGTCGTTCCTCGCCTTCTGCCACGACGACGTGGCGCCCGACCCCGACGCCATCCGCCGCATGGTCGAGGAGGCCTTCCGCTCCAACGCCGCCGTCGTGGCCCCCAAGGTCGTGGAGTGGGACCGGCCCGAGCGGCTGCTCGACGTCGGCCTCTCGGTGGACAAGACCGGCGCCACCGCCCCCGTCGTCGAGCGGGGCGAGCTTGACCAGGAGCAGCACGACGCGGTCCGGGACGTGTTCGCGGTCACCAGCGCCTGCATGCTCGTCCGCAGCGACCTGTTCTCCGCCCTCGGCGGCTTCGACGAGACCATGGAGGAGGCCGGGGCCGACGTCGACTTCTGCTGGCGGGCCCAGGTGGCCGGCGGCCGGGTGCTCGTCGCCCCTGCGGCCCGGGTGCGGCACCGCCTGGGGGGGGCCGAAGGCCAGCCCGCCGACGCCGAACGCCGCCTGGTCGACCGCCGCCACCACCTGCGCTCGATGCTCAAGAGCTATTCCTTCCTCCACCTGGTGCGCGTGCTCCCGCAGGCGGCCGTCCTCACGTTCGCGGAGATGATGGGCGCCCTCTTCTCCCGGCGGTGGCGGGACGCCAAGGACATCCCGTCGGCGTGGTGGTGGAACGTCCGCCACGCCCGCGAGCTGCGCACGCTCCGCCAGGCCACCCAGAAGGCCCGGGCCATCCCCGACGCCGACGTCCGCCGCCTCCAGGTGCGGGGCAGCGTCCGGCTCACCTCCTTCCTCCAGGGCCGGCTCCACGCCGAGGACCGGGCCGAGGCCCTGGTGCAGGCCAGCCACCGCATCGCCGGCTCCATGGAACGGGGGCCGGCCCAGATCGCCGCCGCGGTCCTCGCCGTGCTGGCGCTGGCCATCGTGGCCGGGAGCCGGGAGCTGTTCAGCGGGCGGCTGCCGGCGGTGGGCGACTTCGCCCCCTTCCCCGCCGCCACCGACCTGCTCGCCCACTGGGTCAGCGGCTGGCGGGCCACCGGCCTGGGATCGCCCGGCCCGGCGCCGACCGCCTTCGGCCTGCTGGGGCTGGGCGGGCTGGCGCTGCTGGGCAAGGTAGCCCTGCTGCAGAAGCTCCTGGTTCTGGGGGTCTGGCCGGTGGCGGCCTGGGGCGTGTGGCGGCTCACCGGCCCCTTCGGCGCCCTGCTGGCCCGGCTGTCGGCGGTGGTCGCCTACCTGGCCGTCCCCCTCGCTTACAACGCCCTGGCTCGGGGCCAGTGGGGCGGCCTGCTGGCGTGGGCCGCCTTCCCGTGGCTGCTCGCCATGGTCGGGCGGCTTAGCGGCCTGGCGCCCTTCGGCCACCCGGGCGCGCCGGACGAGTCGGGGCCGCTACCCGCCGTTCGGGCCCGCACCGAGCTGCTCAAGCTGGCCCTCGTCGTGGCCCTGGCTGCCGCCCTGGCCCCGTCGATCGCCGTCGTCCTGCCCGTAGCCGCCCTGGGCCTCCTTCTGGGCTCGCTGCTCGCTGGGCAGGTCGCGGGGGCGGTGCGGGCGCTGGGCGCCGCGCTCCTGGCCTCGACGGTCGCCGCGGTCCTGCACGCGCCCTGGTCGGTCGACCTGGTCACCGGAGGGTGGGGCACGGTCGTGGGGGTGGCGCCCGACCCCGCCCAGGCGGCCGGGTTCGCCACGCTGATGCGCTTCGACATCGGACCCATCGGCGGCGCCCCCCTGGGATGGGCGTTCCTGGTGGCCGCCGCCCTCCCCCTCGCCATCGGCCGCGGCTGGCGGTACGCCTGGGCCGTCCGTTGCTGGACCATGGCCCTGACCTGCATCGTCGCCGCGTGGGCGGGCGGGCGGGGGTGGCTGCCGCTGCGCTTCGAGACCCCCGACGTGCTGCTGGCGCCGGCCGCCCTCGGCTTCGCCCTCGCCGCCGCCCTCGGCGCCGCCGCCTTCGAGCTGGACCTTCCCGGGTACCGGTTCGGCTGGCGCCAACTCGCCTCGCTGGCGGCGGGGGGCGCCTTGGTGGCGGGCGCCTTGCCCGTCATCGCCGGCGCCGCCGGCGGCCGGTGGGGCTTGAGCGGCGAGGACGTGGCCCGCTCGGTGGCCTGGATGGGCCCCGAGGCAGCCGACGGGGCCTTCCGGGTGCTCTGGGTGGGCGACCCCCAGGCCCTCCCCCTCGACAGTTGGCGGATCGAGGACGGGCTGGCGTACGCCACCTCCCGCAACGGCGCGCCGACGGCCGTCGACCTGCTGCCCGGCGCTCCCTCGGGGGCCACCGAGCAGGTCTCCCGCGCCCTGGCCCTGGCCGCCCGGGGCGACACCGCCCGGCTGGGACGGCTGCTGGCGCCCATGGCCATCCGCTACATCGTCGTCCCCGTCGAGCTGGCCACCGGCCGCACGCCGGTCGACGACGAGAGCGGGCGCGCCGGCCCGCCCGGCGGCGGCGGCGGCGCGCTCGCGGCCGGGGCCGCGGGAGCGGGGGTGGCCGGCGCCAAGCGGCCCTCGTATCCGGCGCCCCGCGAGCTCGGCCAGGCGCTGGTGTCCCAGATCGACCTGCGGCTCCTCCCGTCCGACCCCGGGGTGGCCGTCTACGAGAACACGTCGTGGGGCCCGGCCCGCGCCCTTCTCCCCGACCGGCTGACCGGCCCCATCCCGACTTCGCTCGGCGCGGGCGTCGACCTCGCCGGCAGCGTGCCGGTCCTGCCCGGCGACGGCCCGACCAAGTTCACCGGCCCCATACCCAGCGCCGGAACGGTCCTGCTCGCCGAGGCGCCCTCACCAAACTGGCGGTTGGCGGTGGGCGGGGGCGCCGCCCCCCGCCAGGACGCGTACGGCGTGGCCAACGCCTACCGTCCCGACCAGGCCGGGGACGGGACCCTGCGCTACCGCACGCCGGTCCTGCGCTACGGCCTCCTGCTCCTCCAGCTCGCCTTGTGGGTGCTCGCCGTCCGCCTGCTGCGCTCCTCCCGGCGCCGGGCGCGCGCGTTCGAGGCCGGCGCCGGATGACGGGCGCCCGCCGGGCCCCGGCCGTCGTCGCCGTCGTGCTCGTGCTGCTCGGAGCCTGGATCGCCGACACCCGCCTCGCCCGGCCGCAGCGGGAGGTGTCGGCCCAGGTGCAGGCGCCCATGGGCGCCCGGCCGTCGGCCCGGTCGTCGGCCTGGTTCTGCGCCGGCGCCACCGCAGCCCCCGACGGAGCGGCCAACGGGTCCGTCGTCATCGCCAACGCGGCCGACAAGCCCCTCACCGGCCGCATGACCGTGGTCCCCAACGAGGGCGACCCGGTGTCCATCCCGGTCTCGGCCCTGGCCCTGGGCCGGGCCAGCTACCGGCTCACCGACGTGCTCACGGCGCCGTTCGCGTCGGCCCTCGTCGAGCTGGACGGGGGCAGCGCGGTGGTCGAGTTGGTCGGCGCCGGCCCGCTGGGCGAGACGATCACGCCCTGCGCGTCCAGCGCCTCGACCAGTTGGTACTTCGCCGAGGGGGTAACGACGAGGGACGCCCTGGAGGTCATCACCCTCTTCAACCCCTTCCCCGAGGACGCGGTCGTCGACCTGGTGTTCAACACCGAGGAAGGCGAGGTCACCCCCCAGGCCCTCACCGGCCTCTCCGTCCGGGGACGGGGCGTCGCCGCCATCAACCTCGGCGAGCACGTGCAGCGGCGGGTGCAGGTCACGGCCCAGATCACCGCCCGGGCGGGCCGGCTGGTGGCCGCCCGGCTCCAGACCTTCGACGGGACCGAGGGCCGCAAGGGCCTGTCGCTCGGGCTCGGCGCGCCCGCCCCCGGCGACGTGTGGTACTTCCCCGAGGGGTTCCTGGTCGACGGCCTGACGGAGCGCTTCCAGGTCTTCAATCCCGGTGGCGAGGAGGCCCAGGTGCAGTTGGAGCTGAGCCTGGAGCAGGGGCTGGCCGAGCCGATCCTGCTCACCGTGCCGCCGGCGTCCCGGATCACGGTGACCGCCAACGAGGAGGCCCGGATCCCCAAGAGCGTGGCCCACGCCGTCACCGTCCGGTCGAACAACGGCGTCCCCGTCGTCGTCGAGCGGACGATCGACGCCGTCGCCCCCGCCCCCCGCGCCGGCCTGGCCATCACCCTGGGCGCCCGGTTGGCGGCTCGTAGCTGGGTCGTCGCCGCCGGCCAGATCGACGACGCCAACGACCAGTGGCTGGTCGTGCAGAACCCCGGCGCGGCGATGGCCCGCCTGGCGGTCAGCCTGCTCGACGAGGGCCGCACCCTCGTCCCCCTCTCCCTCGAACGGCTGGAGGTCGGCCCCAAGGCCCGGCGCGGCCTGAAGCTGAACGACAGCGTGCGCCGGGGGAACGCCGCCCTCATCCTGACGTCCGACCAACCGGTGGTGGTCGAGCGGGACTACTACAAGGTCCGCGGCCTGGGCACGGCCATGGCGGCGGCCATCCCGCTGCGCCCGTAGGCGGCGAGAAGGGCCGGGCATGGGATGTCTGTGTGCGGTCAGGTGTCCCGCCACCTGACCGCACTCATCCGGCGCCGGCCCCCCTCCACATCCGCCGCCCTACTGCTGCCTCCGCATGGTCGTTCGCCGCCGCGCCCCCGCGCAATAGCGACTTCGAGCACCTATGTGCGGGTGGGTGTCATGCCAACAATGCCAACATGGCCACCGTGGAGCGGATCATCCTCGCCGCCGCCGTGGTCGCCGTGGCCACGATCGTCGCCATCGTGGTCGAGCGGCGCAAGCCGGCGCCGCCCACCCAGCCCCCGTGGACGGCCCCCGCGCAACTCGACCGCCGCGACTTCGACCGCCCCGGCGCGCCCTGGCTGATCGCCGTCTTCACCTCCGCCACCTGCGACTCGTGCGCCGCCGCCCTCCAGAAGGCGGCCGTCCTGGCCAGCGACGACGTGGTGGTGCAGGACGTCGAGGTGGTGGCCCGCAAGGACCTCCACGACCGCTACGGCATCGACGCCGTGCCCCTCATCCTGCTGGCCGACGCCGAGGGAGTGGTGCGCAGCTCGTTCGCCGGCCCGCCCCGCGCCTCCGATCTGTGGTCGGCGGTGGCGGAGGCCCGGGAGTCCTCCACCTGACTTTGCATTTTGCGTCGGTTTCCGACGCAAAACGCAACGTCACCGTACGAGCTGTTCGGCGTCCTCGACCGGCGCGCCGACGCTTCCCCCACCGAGCCCACCGCGCCCGCCTCGCCGCCGCCACGGCCGGGCGGCGACGAGCAGGCCCAGCCCGCCGGAGACGCCCACCACCGCGCCGACCCAGACGGGCGGGCCGGACGACGACTGGGGGGGCGTCTCGGTGAGCACCAGGGGCGTGCCCCGCCCGGCCGACCGGCGAGGCGCGGCCGTGGTGGTGGTCGCCGGGGGCGGCGCCTCGGTGGTGGGCGCCGCCGCCTCGGTGGTGGAGACGCGGGTCGACGTCGACGTCGTCGTCGCGACCGAGGTTGTGGTGACCCCCGCCCCCGCCCCCGCTCCCGCCACCGTCGTCCCCGGCCCCGCCCCGCCGCCGGTGGTCGTCGTGGACCGCGCCGTGGTCGTCGTGGTCGCCGGGGCGGCTACGTTCACCGCGATCGAACGCTCGCCCCGCGCCAGGCTCCCGCACGCCGCCACCTTGAGCGGGGTGTTCCCGGCCGGCAGGGACGAGGCGTCGACGCTCACGCTGTAGGTCAGCGTGGTGCCCGGCTCGAACGTCTGCACCCGGGTGACCTCGCCCAGCGTCACCTCGACCCGGTTGAGCAGCCCCAGCAGCCCCGCCCGGGCCGACCCCCGCACCGTGACCGTCCCCGACACCGTCTCGTTCTGGCCAGGAGCGTCGATGGTGACCTGGGCGGCCGACAGGCCGGCGGCGCCGGCGCAGGTGGTCGCCTGCGCCTGCGCCACGCCGCCGCCAACCAGCGTGCCGCCACCCAGCGTGACGGCCGCGGCGACCAGCGCCCCCACTCCCAGCCCGCGCCAAACTGGCACTTGAACGGCTCCCACCTGCACAGACTATGCTCACCGCTCGTACGCAACCGGGTGTGGGGGTGGGTTTGCGGGGCCACGTTGGGGGGCGGCGGTGTCGAGCGAAGGCAGTTGGAGGCACGTCGTCCGTTTCGGTTGACGTGGCGGCGGCGGTTCTCGCCTCACCGCTGAACGGCAACGGGCACGGGCCCCGCGCCCCGGAGGGGCGCGGGTTCGCCAGCGTCATCGTCCCCACCCACAACGACGGGGCCAACATCGCGCCGTTGCTGCGCCGCCTGCTCGACGAGCCGGTCGTGGGCGAGATCATCGTCATCGCCAGCGCGTGCCGCGACGAGACCGTCCCCACCGTCCTGGAGATCGCCCATGAGCACGATGGCACGGCGCACCACGGCAAGGTCCGGCTGTACGTCGAGGCCGAGCGGTCGGGCAAGGTGGCGGCGGTCAACTTCGGCATCCGGGAGACGGCCATGCCCGCGGTGGTCATCGTCTCGGGCGACGTCCTGCCCGAGCCCGGCGCGGTGGGCCAGGTGGTCCAGGCCCTCCAGGCCCCCGGAGTGGGCATGGCCGGCGGCCGCCCGGCCCCGGTCAACCCCGACGACTCGCCCATCGGGTACGCCGTCCAGCTCCTGTGGCGGCTCCACCACCGCTTGGCCCTGCACCAGCCCAAGCTGGGCGAGATGATCGCCCTGCGGGCCGAAGCCCTCTGTTCCCTCCCCCGCACGTCCGTCGACGAGGCCTGCTACCAGGCCCTGCTCGAGGGCGAAGGGTGGAAGTCCGTCTACGTCCCCGACGCCATCGTCGTCAACAAGGGCCCGACCACCGCCGCCGACTTCATCAAGCAGCGCCGCCAGGTCCACACCGGGCACCTGTGGCTCCGCCACAAGCAGGGCTACACTGTCCCGAGCCTGCAACCGGCCCTGCTCGTGTACGAGCTGTGGCGCGACCTGGTGGCCGAAGGCGCCCGTACGGAGCCGAAGCGCCTGGCGTGGACCGCGCGAGCGGTCGCCATGGAGGCATGGGCCCGCTTCCGGGCCCGGGCTGACTACGTGCGAGGAAGGGAAAACCATGTCTGGGAAATGGTCCAGAGCACCAAAGCTCCGGCGCTTGACGCAGACGGGGTACGCCCTCACCATGGCCAGCTCCTGGCGAGCCCGGGGCTGGCCCAGGCTGCTGCCGATCAACGTGGTCGTCAGCACGAACTTCCGCTGTAACTTCCGCTGCCTCACCTGCAACGTCTACGACCGGATCGTCAAGGAGCTGACGGCCGAGGAGTGGGGTCGGGTCTTCCGGTCCCTGGGGACGGCGCCCACGTGGATGACGTTCTCGGGCGGCGAGCCGTTCCTCCGGGGTGACCTGCCCGACATCATCCTGTCGGCCATCGACCACTGCCAGCCGGCCATCGTCAACATCCCCACCAACGGCTGGTTCACCAAGCGGGTCCTGGCCGGCGCCGAGAAGATCTGCACCGGCAACCCCGACACCCAGCTGGTCGTCAACCTGTCCTTCGACCACCACGTCCCCGAGCGCCACGACGTCATCCGCGGGGCCAAGGGCTCCTGGAAGCGGCTGATCGACACCTACACCGGCCTGCGCGCCCTGAACCTCCCCAACCTGACCATCGGCTGCCACACGGTGGTGTCCGACCAGAACCAGGAGGACTTTCCCGAGATCGCCCGGGGCCTGGCGCAACTGGGAGCGGACTCCTACATCGCCGAGCCGGCCGAGGAACGGGTGGAGCTGCGCACCGTCGGCGCCGGCATCTCCCCCTACGCCGAGCGTTTCGCGGTGGCCGCCGAAGCCGTGCTGGAGGTGGAGGAGACGGCCAAGGGCGCGGTCGCCGGCATCGCCCGCTCCCTGCGCAACGAGTACTACGGCCGGGTCACCCAGCTGCTGGCGGGCGACGCGTCCGCCATGCCGTCGTGCCACGCCGGCTTCCTGTCCTGCCACATCGGGGCGGACGGCGACCTGTGGTCGTGCTGCGTCCTCTCCCGCTCCTTCGGCAACCTGCGGGACGTGGACTTCGACTTCCCGACCCTCTGGTACGGCGACAAGGCCGAGGAGTTCCGCACGTGGATGCGGGAGCGCCACTGCGCGTGCCCCCTCGCCAACGCCGCCTACACCAACCTGCTGGCCGAACCGGCCGCCGCCGCCCGCATCGCCGCGGGAGTCGTCAAGCCCTCCGGGCGAACGGTCCTGGCCGGCGCCCCCCGATGATCCTCGTCACCGGAGGTTCCGGCTTCATCGGCCGCCACCTGGTCCGCGCCCTCGTGGCCGAGGGAGAGGAGGTCCGCTCGCTGGTCCGTTCCGAGGAGGGCGCGGCCCGATCGGCCGCCGACGGGGCCCAGCCGGTGCGCGGCAACCTGGAGGACGCCGAGTCCCTCCGGGCCGCGGCCGCCGGCTGTGACGTCGTCTACCACCTGGCCGGGGCGGTCAGGGGCTCGGCCGCCGGCTACCAGGCCACCCACGTAGCCGGCACCGCCCGCCTGCTGCGCGCCATCGACCCCGACTGCCGGTTCGTGTTCGTGTCGTCCACGTCGGTCTACGGCTGGCATCAGGACTGGCCCGCCGACGACTTCACCCCGCCCCGGCCCGAGCTGGCCTACGGGCACGCCAAGCTGGCCGCCGAGCGGCTCACCCTGGCCCGCACCACCGGCTCCTCGGTGGTCCTCCGCCCCACGATCACCTACGGGATCGGCGACCCGGGCATGCTCAACCGGGCCTACCACCTGCTCAAGAAGGGCACGAGGCGCTGGCCGGGCACCGGCCGCAACCGCATCCACCTGCTCCACGTGGACGACTTCGTGGCCGGCCTGCTGCTCGTCGGCGCCGGCCGCAAGGGTAGCGGGGTGTACCTGATGGCCGGGCCCCGCCCCACACCCACCGCCGAGCTCTTCGGCCTGCTGGCCGACGGCGCCGGCCTGCCCCGGCCCCGCTTCGGCCTCCCCGTCGGCCTCATCCGGCCGACGGCCAGAGCGCTCGACGCCGCCTTCGCCGCCACCGGCCGGGAGGGCGACTCGCCGCTGTCGGTCCACTCCGTCGACGTTCTCACCGTCGACCGCGCCTACGCCCCCAAGCGGGCGGGCGACGAGCTGGGCTGGGCGCCGCAGGTGCAGCCGGAGGACGGCATCCCCGAGGTGGGCCGGTGGCTGGCCTCCCAGGAGCCGTCCAAGGCGCCGTCCCAACGGCCGTCGGCGGCGGCCGTCGCCTCGGGCAACGCCCCCTCCGACGAGCTCGGCTTCGACTGGCGGGGATACGTGGAGGACGAGGACGAGGGCCTGGGCACGGTGTACGAGCGCTTCGCCCTGCGTGACGTGATCCAGGGCGCGCTCGACCAGACCGGATCGCAAAGCATCCTCCACGCCCCCCTGTTCGGCATGATGGGCTTTCCGGGCATCGACGCCGTCTTCCAGGCCCGGAACGGCGTGCGCGTCGGCCTGCTCGACTTCGTGCCCGAGCGCCTGGACGCGGTCGTCAAGGTGTGGCGCGACCTGGGCCTGGAGCCCGAGACGCACCTGGTCGACAGCCCCGATCCCGCCACCTGGCCCGACCAACTCGACCGGCGCTACGACATGGCCTTCTCCTTCGCCGCCCTGTGGTGGTTCGCCGACCCGTGGACGGTCGTGGAGAAGCACGCCCGGTGGGCGGACAAGGCCGTGCTCACCTGCTGCCTCAACAAGAACGTGTTCATCCGCCTGCGCCAACTGTCGTGGCACAAGGGCCTGTTCGACCGCCTCAACCTCGACTCCCTCAGCCACCGGGAGCTGCTGGCGGCGGGGGAGCGGGCCCGCTTGCGGCCCATGGACACCGGCCTGTTCGACGTCCCGCCCTTCCCCGACACCTCCCTGCCCCTGGCCAAGGTGGCGCGCGCCCTCCTCGGGAAGAAGCCGCCCGAGCCGGGCGGGGGCGCCGGGGGCGGCGGCCCCGGGGGCGGCGGCGCCGGCCATCCGGCTGAGGGCGGCGGCGGCGCCGGCCATCCGGCTGAGGGCGGCGGCGGCGGCGGCCAACCGGCTGAGGGCGCCTGGCGCTGGTCGATCCTCCCCTACCTCCGCGGCGAGCAGCCCGAGCTGGAGGCCAAGATCGCCAAGCTCTCCTCGTGGGAGCGGTTCGTCCCGGCGACGGTGGCCCCCGCCTGGGCCCACCACCGCTACACCGTCTTCGCCAAGTGAGCGAGCGCCGCCTGCGCCCCCGCCCCCCCCGCCCGTTCTGGCCTGCACGAAACGCACCAATTGTGCGATGTACGCAGGCCAGTTAGGCGCGGAAGAGACCGCGACGGCGGTCCGGGAGCGCCAGCAGCCCGCGGGCGAGTGGTGGGGCGCCGACCCGCGCTACCGCGGCTACCGCCCCACGCCGACGGGGCTCAAGCTCGACCACCGGGTCCGGGTCGCCGTCGACCTGCTGCCGCCCCGCGCCCGGCGCGTCCTCGACCTGGGGGCGGGCGACGCGGTCGTGAGCGCCGCCCTGGCCCAGGCCAGCGGCGCGGCGCTGGGCGTGTCCGTCGACATCGGCGCGCCGCCCCCGCTGTGCCCCCGGCCCGGCCCCGTCCAGTTGGTCACCGCCCGCCTGCCCGGCCCCCTTCCCTTCCCGAACGGGGCTTTTGACGTGGTCGTGGCCCTCGAGGTCATCGAGCACCTCCTCGACCCCGACGCCTTCCTCGACGAGATCACGCGGGTCCTGGCCCCCGGCGGCGCGGTCGTCCTCTCCACCCCCCGCCTGGACTCGTTGCTGGTGGTGGCGTCCCTGCTGCTGGGCGTCCAGCCGCCGGGCGTGGAGTGCTCGCCCCACCACCGCTACGGCGCGGGGCCGGGCGAGGACCGGCCCTCGGGCCACGTCCACCTGTTCACCAGGCGGGCCATGACCGAGGCCCTGGCCGCCCACGGCCTGCGCATCGACCGCTACCGGGAGGGCCGCTTCTCCTCGAGCTGGTGGCAGGCGGTGCGTTCCTCCCGCCGGCCCGGGGCGCGGGACTGGGCCATGGCCGCCGGGTTCAAGGTCTACGACGTGGTCCCGTTCCGCAAGGACGTCATGGTCATCCGCGCCAGCCGCACCGGACGATGACCGACGATCAGATCGCCTTCCAGCGCCGGTTCTACGACCAGCACTTCGCCAAGCGGGCGGCGGCGGTGGCGGAGCAGTTGGCCCACCCGCTGCTGCGGTCGTTCAACGACCGGGTGGCGGCCCGCATCTACGACATCGGCGGCGGGCCCCGGCCGACCGAGCGGGTCCTGGAGGTCGGCTGCGGCGACGGGCTCCTGGCCGCCTCGCTGCGCTCGGTCGCGGCGTCGCGGGGCGTCACGCTCGCCTACACCGGCCTGGACCTGAGCGAGGCGTCCATGGACCTCGCCCGCCCGCACGTCGTGGGCGACCTCCTGGCCGGCGACGCCGCCGAACTGCTCGGCGCCATGGCCGGCGGCAGCCAGGACATCGTCGTGGCCAAGAACCTCCTCCACCACCTCGACGACCCCGCGGGGTTCCTGCGGGAGGCGGGCCGGATGGTGGGGCGGGCGGGCCGGGTCGTGATCTTCGAGCCCAACCTCACCTGCCCGCAGTTCCTGTTCTTCAACGTCCTCGCCCCCCAGCGGGAGCGCCACTACTTCAAGGGCCGCCGCCGGAACGTCCAGGCCCTGGCCGACGCCGGCCTGCGGGTGGAGCGGACGGAGCAGTTCGGCTGGCTGCCGTACGAGCTGGCGTTCGTCATCCGCTACCCGGTCTTCCGCCGGCTGTTCAAGACCGGCCGGCCGGCGACGCTCGACCGGACCGCCCGGGTCGACGCGCGCCTCACCCGATCCCTGCCCCTCCTCGCCTCCTACTGCGTATGGTCGGCCGCGCCCGCCTCCTAGTGCTGACCAGTGCCGTGACCAGGAAGGTTCGCCCGGCTGGACGACGCCACCGGAGATCGCGTTGTGGTCCGGTTTCCGGACCGAAACGCGATCTCGGCCGAATGTCCGCAGTCACGGCACTAGCCGTCCTGCTGCTGGTCCGGCCCGCGGCTCAGGCGCCGGCCGCGGTCACGGCCGACGTGGAGTACGGGAGGGCCAACGGCAAGGCGCTGCTGCTCGACGCCTACGCCCCCCCCTCCGACGGCGGCGAGCGCCGCCCCGCCGTGATCCTCATCCACGGGGGCGGGTTCCGCGGCGGCGACAAGCGCTCCTTCGAACCGGAGGCCCGCCAGATGGCGGCCCGGGGTTGGGTCGCCTTCTCGGTGAACTACCGCCTCGACGAGCCCTCGGCCTTCCCCGCCGCGCTGGACGACGTGCGAGCGGCGGTGCACTGGGTGCGGGCCCACGCCGCCGAGTACGAGGTGGACCCCGACCGCATCGGCGTGCTGGGCGAGTCCGCGGGCGGCACGCTGGCGGCCCTGCTGGCCACCACCGAACCGGCCGTGACCGCCGCCGTTTCGTGGTCGGGCCCCATGGACCTGGTCCCGCTGGCCGAGGCGGGCGGCGACCTCTGGGGCGTGCCCATCATGGGCTGCTCGGTGACGGCCTGCCGCGACAAGTTCGTCGAGGCCTCGCCCATCACCCAGCTCGACCGGGACGACGCGCCCCTCCAGCTGCACAACAGCGAGGCGGAGCTGGTGCCCCAGGCGCAGGCCATCGCCATGGCCAAGCGGATGGACGACATCGGCTACCGCGGCGGCAGCCTCCGCCTCATGCGCGGCGACCGCCACGCCCTCCAGTTCCGCGACGAGGCCATCGGACCCTCCATCGAGTTCCTCCGCCAGCACCTCGACCGGGCGCCCAAGTCACCGGCCTCCACCGTGGCCTTCCTCGTCACGCTGGCCGCGGTCGCCGGCGGGGGCGCGCTCCTACTCGGCCGGCGCGGCCGCCGCAGCCGCCAGCGCGAGCCGGGCCCCGCTATGCCGGCGGGAAGGCGATGATGGCGCCGAATCCGCCGGCGCCGGCGTGTAGCGACAGGCTCACCGGTTTGGCGTCGGCCGGCAGGTCGTACACGAGCACCCCCGTCAGCTCGTTGCCGGGGTTGACGACGGGAGCGAGCATGTCGAGGCCGGCGTTGGCGGGGTGGGCGGCGGTCGCGCCCGGGTCGGCCTGGAAGCGCCGGCCGGCGCCGCCCGCGCCGTCGGAGAGCGTCTGGGTCGAGCTGTCCAACGTGACCGAGGTACGGCTGACGTTGCGCACCGTGAGCGTGACCAGGCAGAACCGGCCCTGGGCGGCCCGGCCCGCCACCTCGGTCGGCCCGCACTCGACCGACTTCACCACGAACGACAGGTTCTGGTCCACCACCTCCCGGCCGATGCCGCCGAAGGTGTAGGGGGCGGCGGGCCGGTTCTCGGCCGCGGGGTTGTAGGTCTCCACCCGCCGATCGAACCCGTCGGACGACCGCAGCCGGGGCACGAGCACGGCCGCCGCCACGGCCGCGGCCACCGCCGCGACAGGGGCCACCACCACCCACCGAGACCGCCGCCGGCCGCCGCCGCCGCCGCCCCCGGCCCGGCCCCGGCCGGCCGCCGCGGGCCCGGGCCGGGCCCCGCACGCGTCGCACTTCATTCCCACCGGCGTGCGCACCAGGCACTGCGGGCAGATGGGCGTGCGGCACTCGACGCAGCTCAGCCGGGTGGAGGCGCCGTCCCGCTCGCACGTCCACTGGTCCTCGCGCCCGGGCACCGGCGCCACAGTACGCCCATGACCATCGACAAGGCGGCGCTCGACGCGCTGGCGACCAACTTCCAGGGACCCCTCATCACGCCCGACCACCCGGAGTACGACACCGCCCGCCAGATCTGGAACGGCCAGATCCAGCGCCGCCCGGCGCTGATCGCCCGGTGCACCGGTGTGGCCGACGTGGTCGCCGCCGTCCGCTTCGGCCGCGAGCACGACCTGCACCCGGCGGTCCGGGGCGGGGGGCACGCGGTCGCCGGCCACGCCACCGCCGACGACGACCTCGTGATCGACCTGTCCCTCATGACCGGCACGCGCGTCGACCCCCTGGCCCGGACCATCTCCGTCCAGGGCGGCTGCCTCAACGCCCACCTCGACCGCGAGGCCCAGGCCTTCGGGCTGGCCGCCACCGGCGGCTTCGTGAGCCACACCGGCGTCGCCGGGCTGACCCTGGGCGGCGGCATCGGCCACCTGATGCGCAAGTTCGGTTTGTCGATCGACGCCCTCCGGTCCTGCGACGTCGTCACCGCCGACGGCGAGTTCGTGGTGGCCAGCGAGGAGGAGAACGCCGATCTCTTCTGGGGCCTCCGGGGCGGCGGCGGCAACTTCGGCGTGGTGACCAACTTCACCTTCGCCCTCCAGCCCCTCGGCCCCACCGTCCTCGCCGGGATGGTCGTGTGGCCGATGGATCAGGCGCCGGCCATCCTCGCCTTCATCCGGGACTTCATCGCCGAGGCGCCCGACGAGGTGGGCCTGATGGGGAACCTCCGGCTCGCGCCGCCCCTCCCCGTGGCGCCGCCCAGCCTCCACGGCCAGCCCATCGTCGCCGTGGTGGCCACCTACGCGGGCCCAGTCGAGGAGGGCCAGGAGGTCTTCCGGCCCCTGACCTCCATCTGCCCGCCCGCGTTCAGCACCCTGGCGCCCAAGCCCTACACCCTGCATCAGAAGGCGTTCGACGCCGCCGTTCCCCACGGCCGCCACTACTACTGGAAGTCGCACAAGCTCGGCCCGCTCACCGGCGAGGTGATCGACATCGCCGTCGACCAAGGAAGCCGGATCACCTCCCCCCTCTCGACCATCGCACTGTTCTCCTTCGGCGGGGCGGTGGCGCGGGCGCCGGAGGACGCCACCGCTTTCCCCTACCGCGACGCCGCCCACGACATCAACATCGTCGCCAGTTGGCTGCCCGGGCAGGCGGGCGAGGCCGACCGCCACATCGCCTGGGTCCGGTCGTTCTTCGACGCCCTCACCCCGCACAGCCGGGGCGTGTACGTCAACTTCACCAGCGACGACGCCGCCGAGCGGGTGCGGCTGGCCTACTCGGCGCCGCAGTGGGCCCGCCTGACCGCGCTCAAGGCCAAGTACGACCCCACCAACTTCTTCCGCCGCAACGCCAACATCCCGCCGCCGGGGTAGACACGGGGCGTATGCCCGACCCGCAGGACCGGCTCCAGACCTACCGGGCCAAGCGGGATTTCCGTGTCACCGCCGAGCCTGCGGGCGCTGCCGCGCCGCCGCCCGCGCCCGGCCCCGGCGGGCGGCGCTTCGTCGTCCAGCGCCACCGGGCCCGCCGCCTGCACTACGACTTCCGGCTCGAAGTCGAGGGGGTGCTCGTGAGCTGGGCGGTCCCCAAGGGGCCCACCCTCGACCCCAAGGGGCGGCAGCTCGCCGTCCACGTCGAGGACCACCCCATCGAGTACTTCGACTTCGAGGGCGTCATCCCCAAGGGGGAGTACGGCGGCGGCGACGTGATCGTGTGGGACTGGGGAACGTGGGAACCCGCCCGCGACGGCGACCCGCGGGCCGCGGTCGAGCGGGGCGAGCTGCACTTCGACCTCCGCGGCGAGAAGCTCGGCGGCCGGTTCGTCCTCGTCCGGCGCGACCGCGGGCCCGACGGGTCGGGCAAGGAGCAGTGGCTCCTGCTCCACAAGCACGACGAGTTCGCCCAGCCCGGCTGGGACCCCGAGGACCATCCCTGCTCGGTCAAGAGCGGCCGCACCAACGACGAGGTGGCGGCCGAGCCGAAGGCGATGTGGCGCAGCGGCAAGCCCACGGGCGAGGCGTACGTCCCGCTGGCCTGGGACCCGCCCACCGGCGAGGAGCTGGCGGCCCTCGACGGGTTGGGGGCCAGGGGCGGCGCCTGGGTGGTGCAGGGCCGCGAGCTGAAGCTGACCAACCTCGACAAGGCGCTGTTCCCGAGGCGGGACCCCGACGGCGCCGGCCCCTTCACCAAGCGAGACCTCATCCGCTACCACGCCCGGGTGGCGCCGTTCATGCTGCCCTACCTGGTCGACCGGCCCGTGAACCTGAACCGCTACCCCGACGGCGTGGCCAAGCCCGGGTTCTGGCACAAGGAGGTCCCGGACTGGGCGCCCGACTGGATCAAGACGTGGCGCCACGACGGGAGCGAGCCGGGCGCGGGCACGCGCTACTTCGTCGTCGACAGCGTCCCCGCGCTGATCTGGATGGCCAACTACGGCGCCGTCGAGTTGCACGCGTGGACGTCCAAGGTCGCCGACGTCCACCAGCCCACGTGGGCCTACGTCGACATCGACCCCGGCGGGCGGTCGACCTTCGACGACGTGCTCGTCCTCGCCCGCCTCTACCGGGCCGCGCTGGCGCATCTCCACCTCGACGGCATCCCCAAGGTCACCGGCCAGCGCGGCCTGCAAATCTGGGTGCCGATCGCCCCCGGCTACTCCTTCAGCCAGACCCGGGCCTGGGTCGAGAAGGTGTCCAGGGCGGTGGGCAACACCGTCCCCGACCTCGTCTCGTGGGAGTGGCACAAGGACCGCCGCCACGGGCTGGCCCGCCTGGACTACACCCAGAACGCCGTCAACCGCACCCTCGTGACGCCGTTCAGCGCCCGGGCCGCCCCCGGCGCGCCCGTATCGATGACCATCACGTGGGACGAGCTGGACGACCCCGGCCTCCGACCCGACCGGTGGACGATCGCCACCGCCCTGGACCGGCTGCGCCGGGCCGGCGACCCGCTCGCCCCGCTCATCGGCCAGCCCCAGCGCCTTTCGCCACTCTGAGGGCCGCGCCGGGGCATGATTAGGCCGTGACGACGCGGGTGCTCATCGTCGAGGACGACGAGAACGCTCGGACGTCGCTGCGCCTCGCCCTCGAGGAGGACGGCAACGACGTGACCGAGGCGGTCAGCGCCGAGGAGTGCATGCCCGCCTTCCGCCGCCGGCCGAGCGACGTGGTGCTCGTCGACATCATGCTCCCGGGCGCCGACGGCTTCGACCTCTGCCGCGAGCTGCGGCGGGAGAGCGACGTGCCCATCCTGGTGCTCACCGCCCGCTCCGACAGCCACGACGTGGTCGCCGCGCTGGAGGCGGGCGCCGACGACTACGTCGTCAAGCCGGCCGTCCCCAAGGAGCTGTCCGCCCGCATCCGCGCCCTGATGCGGCGGGCCCGCCGCACCACGGCGAGCGGCGCCGCCCCCCCGGCGCTCACCCTTGGCGACGTCGAGATCGAACCGGAATCGGCCCGGGTGCGGCGCAAGGGCGAGGAGCTCTCCCTCACCCGCACCGAGTTCCGGCTCCTCTGCGAGCTGGCCGAGAACCCCGGCCGGGTGCTGAGCCGGGAGGTGCTGCTCGAACGGGTGTGGGGCTACGACTACTTCGGCGACGGCAGGTTGGTGGACGTCCACGTACGCCGCCTGCGCCGCAAGCTGGAGGACGACCCCAGCCGCCCGACGCTGATCCTGACGGTCCGGGGCCTGGGCTACAAGGTGGACCTGACCGGACCATGAGACGGAGGCGCGCCGGGCTCCGGAAGCGGCTGATCGTCCTGTTCGCCGTCGGCGGCCTGGTCCTGTCGGCATCGGTGGCGGTCATCAGCTACGAGCTGTCACGCAAGTACCTGCTCCGCCAGCGGCGAACCTCGCTCGAGCAGCAGGCCTTCGTCAACGCTCGCCTGGTCCGCAACCGCATCCGGGCCGGCGAGCCCGACATCGTGGCCCTCCTGGCGTCGCTCTCGCCCCGCTCCAGCTCGCACTACCTCCTCGACGGCGAGCAGTGGACCGCGGTCTCCCCCGGCGCCGACACCGCCGCCGTCCCCGGGACCCTCCGGGCGGCCGTCAACCAGAACCACGCCGGCCACCAACTGGTCCGCGTCGACGGGGCCCCGATGCTGGCCGTCGGGGTGCCGATCGCCGAGGTGGGCCAGTCGTACTTCGCCGTCTACACCCTCAACCACCTGGACAACACCCTCGAGGTGCTGGGCAACTCCCTGGTGGCGGCGGCGGCGATCACCACGCTGCTGGGCGCGGCCGCCGGCTGGTGGGCGAGCAAGCGGGTGCTCAAGCCCCTGGCCGACGTGTCCGACGCGGCCGCGCTGGTGGCCAGCGGCCGCCTCGACGCCCGGCTCGAAGCCGGCAACGACCAGGACCTGGCCCGGGTGGCGACCTCGTTCAACCAGATGACGGTGGCCCTCCAGGCCCGGATCCAGCGCGACGCCCGCTTCGCCTCGGCGGTCAGCCACGAGCTGCGACTCCCGCTCTCCACCCTGGTGGCGTCCATCGAGGTGGTGGGCGCCCGCCGCCAGGAACTCAGTGAGCCGGCCCGCCAAGCCGTCGACCTCCTGGCCGCCGAAGTGGCGCACCTGCGCCGCGTCGTCGAGGACCTGCTCGAGATCTCCCGCCTCGAAGCGGGGGTGGCCGACGTCGCGCTCGAGGAGGTGCACCTGGCCGAGTTCGTGCGCCACGCACTCCGGTCGACGAACCCCGCGGGGGTGCCGGTCGAGTTCGAGGGCGACGTCGACGGCGCCGTGGTCCGGGCCGACAAGCGCCGGCTCGAACGGGTGCTGAGCAACCTCGTCGCCAACGCCGAACGCCACGCCGGCGGCGTGACGCGGGTGGCGGTGGAACGCGAGAACGGGAGGGCCCGCATCTGCGTGGAGGACGCCGGGCCGGGCGTACCGCCGGAGGAGCGGGAGCAGATCTTCGAGCGGTTCGTGCGGGGCCGGGCGGCGGGGCGCAGGGGGGCGGACGGCGGATCGGGCCTGGGCCTGTCGCTCGTCTCCGAGCATGTGCGGGTGCACGACGGGCGGGTGTGGGTCGAGGACCGCGCCGGCGGCGGGGCCCGGTTCGTGGTCGAGCTTCCCGTGCTGCCATGAGGCGGCTGGCCGCCGCCGTAGCCGTCGCCCTCTCTCTCGGCGCGTGCGGGATCCCGAGCGAAGGCAGCCCGCGCGTCGTCTCCGACCGGGACGTCCCCTTCGGGCTCCTGGAGTCGTCGGCGACGGCTCAGAGCCGGCCCTGAGCGGTACCGCTGATTCCGCGGACGCGGGCGGCGGCGCCACGGTGAGCATGGCGGCCTCCTCCGCGACCGTTTGGCTTTGGCGCGGTCGATCTACGTGTGTGATGGGAGGGCGCAACTTCGGGGCTCCGTTCTTGCTCGGTGGTGAAGACCGGTGCGGACAGCGCCGGCTTCGCCGGCCCGGCCCCGACAGCACGGTCAGCCCGGTCCGCCTCACGCGAGTGAGCGCAGTGAGTTCAGTCGCTAACACCAGCTCGGGACGACGCCGATAGGCGGGGGGACGTTGTCGATGTCGGCCAGCCAGGAGCGGTGGGCTGGGGCCCAGTCACCGCTGGCCACGATCTCGTCGAGCCGCTCGTTCAGGTGCGTGCGGAACGCTCGTCGCCCTTCGCGACGCCGGTCCCGTACGGCTCGTCGGAGAAAGGGCTGTCGAGCGCTCTCAGGCTTCCACCGCTCTGTGCGCGTAGCCGGCCAGGATCGGCTGGTCGGTCGTGAGTGCGTCTCCAACGCCGAGGCCAGCGCGCTGGCGCGCTGGGCGTGGCGAAGGACGAGACCCATGCACGGGTAGACCACCCCGACGGAGTTGAGCTCCTCGGAACGAAGGTTGATCGCCCGGGAGCGGCGAGGGGCGGAGAGCGGGTTGATGCGCAGACTGGAGTTCGCCCCGAACGACCTTGGATGTCCGCTGGGCCTCGCATCGCCTCCCGCAGCGGGCTGCGGGCCTCATCCCCGGCTCGGGGGTAGCGCGGGCGAGGGCGACCTCGGCGTTGTAGGTGGCCATGCCGATGTCGCCCGACCCCTCGTCCCCCGGCGGGACTACGCTGCCGGTACGCAAACGGTTTGCCGGATCAACGCCTCCGCCCGCCCAGTCGCTCCCCCGCCGGCAGGGACGGTTCACGTCTGGACCGTCAGCTTGCGGTGTGAACCGGACGATCTCTCGCGACTGACGGGCTACCTGTCGGCGGACGAGCTGGCGGGCGCCCGCCATTTTCGATTCGATCACCATCGTCGGCGGTTCATCGTCCGCAGAGCCGCCCTCCGGTCGATCCTGGGGGAGTACCTCCAGACCCCGTCCCGGGAGGTCGCGTACCGGGCGGGCCCGTGCGGGAAGTTGGAGTTCGCGACCGGGGGGCGTCCACCCATCTCCTTCAACTCCTCGCACTCCGAGGACTGGGCCGCGGTCGCGGTCGCGAGCCCCGGGCGCCTGGGCGTGGACATCGAGATGGTGCGCCCCGCGCCCGAGGACGCCGAGCTCGCCGAGGGGTGCCTGTCGGCGCCGGAGCGCGACGCGCTCCGGTCCATCCCGTTGGGGGAGCGTCCGACGAGCTTCTTCCAGCTCTGGGCCCGAAAAGAGGCGTTCGCGAAGGCACTCGGGCTCGGCCTGTGCCTTCCGTTCGATCGCTTCGACGTCTCGGTCGGTCCTGGCCCGCCCTCCCTGCTCCGGTTCGACGACGATGACCAGCCTGACCGCACATGGGCTCTGGCCGAACCACGGGCGCCACGCGGGTTCGTCGCGGCCCTCGCGCTCGATGACCCGATCCGCGCCCTGTCGTACTGGTCGGGGTCGGTCGCCACCGGGATTGCCCCTCATGACGAGGCTGCCGATGTGCCGGCGTACCGCTGATCGCGATGGCGCACCAGCCGGGCTGCTCGGTCGCCCGACCGCCGTCCCCGCTGTCGCTCGACATTGCGGCGGTGGCGTCGGTGACGATCGAGCCGTGAGGGGCTGCGAACTCTTGCCCGCCCGATCCGGCGCCCAACGCCGATCCGGGCCCATGGGCTGTCGACGTCCAACCCTTGGCGGCGGATGAGACTCGAGGCAGCCGAGCTGGTCCGGGTCACGATCCCGTTGGTCGGCGCCTTCACCGCCGCGTTCGGGACGCTGGCCGCGCGCGACGTGCTCCTGGTGAGGTTGGTGACAGATGTCGGCGAGGGTTGGGGTGAGTGCACCACGCTGGCCGAGCCCTTCTACAACGAGGAGTTCTTCGACGCCTCCGCCATCGTGCTGCGCCGATGGCTCCTGCCGCCGCTCTTCCAGCGCTCGGAGCTGCGGGCCGACGAGGTGAGGTCGGTCGCTTCCCGGGTGAAGGGTTTCGCCGCGGCCAAAGCTGCGGTGGAGATGGCGTTGCTTGACGCCGAGCTTCGGCACGAGGGCCGGAGCCTGTCCTCGTACCTGGGAGGCACTCGCAGTCGAGTCGACGTCGGCGTGGTCGTCGGCATCCTCGGGAGCGTTCACGAGCTCTGCGAGACGGTCGCCCGGTTCGTCGCCGAGGGGTACGCGAGGGTGAAACTCAAGATCGAGCCCGGTTGGGACCACCAACCGGCCAGCGCGGTCCGAGAGGCGTTCGACACGCTCCCGTTGCAGGTGGACGCCAACGCCGCCTACGACCCCAGCTCAGCCGACCGGCTCCTGGCCCTGGACGGGCTCAACCTCCTGATGATCGAACAGCCCTTTGCTGCCGACGACATCGACGCTCACCGCCGGCTGGCGACGAGGATGGCGACGCCCATCTGCCTTGACGAGTCGATCCCCTCCTTGAACGCGGCGGTGACCGCGCTCGACACGGGGGCGTGCTCGATAGTCAACCTGAAGGTCGGCCGCGTCGGCGGCGTGATCGAGGCGCGCCGCATCCACGACCTTTGCCGGGCGCGGGGAGTCCCCGTCTGGTGTGGTGGCATGGCCGAAACAGGGGTGGGCCGGGCTGCCAACGTCGCATTGGCGTCGCTTCCGGGCTTCACCCTCCCGGGCGACATCTCGGCCAGCAGTCGGTACTTCGCCCGGGACGTGACCGCGCCCTTCGAGTTGGTCGGGTCGAGCCTCGCGGTGCCGGGCGGTGCCGGCCTGGGTGTGTCCGTCGACGACGACTTCCTCACGGAGCTGGGCGCCACGCGCGAAGTGGTACGCGGCGCCCGATGACTGGCCCCAGCCGGGCTCGGGAGGCGGCTGGTAGCCTGCCCGGCAGGTTCTCGACATCTTCGACATGAAAGAAGTGAGCCCGATGATCGGTCCCATTGCCGTGTACCTGGTTGGAGTCGTCACCGGTCCAGTGGTCAAGCCGGTGGTGCGAGGCGCAGTGAAAGGGACCTTCAAGGTGGGGGTCCGGGCGAAGCAGCTGGCGGCCGAGGCGGCATCCGAGGTCAAGGAGTCACCCGCAGGTTCGAGGTCCGGCGGCGCCAGGACGAGCAAGTCCGGCGCCGCGGCGGATCGTTAGCTCGGCCCTGCGTCACGTCCCGCCCGGTACCCCCTTCGCCTCGCTCGACGTGGAGGCGCACGATGCCTCCGCCGGCCGGAGGTCGGGGCCGATGACAGCTTCCGGCCCACGGCCCGGACCGGCGCGCCAGCGGCCGCCAGTTGAGGGCCGATGAGCGAGGTGGCGGGCGCGTCCGTGCTGCAGTCCGTTCCGGTCGCGCCGCGGTCGGTCGTACCCGGGCGCCAGCGCTGGGAGGTTCCGGTACTCCTGAGGCGCCCCCACGTCGCCGCCTTCCTCGAGTCGTGGCTCCTGGCACAGCCGGGCATCGCGTCGGCGCGTGCCAATCCCGTCACCGGCCGGCTGCTCGTCCGTCACGACCCGGCGCTCGACGGCGGCGACATCGAACGCCTTGTCCGGCGGGCAGCGGCCAAGGCGGCGGCGCCGGTCGTCGCCGTCCCCCCGGCCTCGGTACGCCCAGCGCCTCGGGATCCCGGAGGGCGAGGTGGCGCCGGCGTGCTCCTCGGCGCCGGCGCGTTGTTCCTACTCGGCGGCCCGCTGGTGCGCCTGGGCGTTGCCCTCGGCGCGACCGCGTTCGTCACGTGGCGCGGCTGGCGGCGGTCGGACCGTCGGCGATGGGGCCCGGAGGGCGCAAAGGGAGCGGTACGACACCCGCTGCGGACGATGGTCCGATCTCACCGGCGAGAGCTGTACGTGGCGACGTCCCTGTCGGTCGTCGCCCAGGTGCTGTTCCTGACGCCAGCGCTGTTCATCGGAAGGCTCCTGGGCGTGCTCATCAGCGGGAGCAGCCCCGCGCTGGTGAAGCTGGGCGTGGTCAGCTTCTCGTCGCAGCTCCTCTTCCTCAGCGCGCTCATCGGCCTGATCTTCGGCGCCTACGCGGTCGTCTCGTACGTCTCCGGGCTCCGGTGGCGAGCGCTCGGCCAGCAGGTGCAGCACGAATGGCGGACCGAGACCTACGCCCACGTACAGCGGGGCGAGCTCCGCTTCCTCGAAGGGGAGCGGATGACCCGCCTGGTCGGCGTCCTCACCGACGATGTCGACCGGTTCGGTCGGTTTCTCGCCGGCCCGGCCAACACACTCCTGCAGATCGCGACGAGCTTCGCCTTCCTCGTGCCGGTCTTCCTCTGGCTCGCACCGACCATCGCCTGGGTCGCCTTCATCCCTGCGCCCGTGGTCGTCTGGCTGTCCTTCAACTACCAGGAACGCGTCGCGCCTGAAAGCGCGGTGAGCAGCAGGGACCGGTCACTGCTGAACAGCCAGCTCTTCAACAATCTGGAAGCCACTACCACCGTCAAGAGCTTCGGCGCCGAGGTCTACGAGATCGAGCGGGTGGGCCGGCTCAGCGAGGCCTATCGCCTGAGCAACCGGGCGGTCGACCGGCGTACGACGGTCTACAACAACACGGTGCAGGTGTGCGCCCTGTCGTCGCTGTTCGGGCTTCTCATCCTCGGCGGCCTGCACGTGTTGTCCGGCGCCCTCCCGCTGGCGGTGTTCAACGCCCTGATCGGGCTGCCGCGGCTCCTCCTCATGCGACTCCCTGAGCTCGGGGATGCGACCGAGGGATACCAGCAGGCGGAGGCTGCCCTGGGGCGGGTGCTCGAGCTGCGGAGCATGCCGGTCGAACGGGCTGACGTCGGCCGACACCTCGACCCCGGCTCCTTCGGGGGCGAGATGGCGCTGGAGGGAGTCGCCTTCTCCTACCCGGGCCGACCGCCGGTGTTCACCGATCTGTCGATGCGGATCGCAGCCCACCGGACCACGGGGATCGTCGGCGTCACGGGCGCCGGCAAGACCACCATCGCCAAGCTGCTGCTCCGCCTGCAGGAGGTCGGCTCGGGCCGCGTCCTCCTTGACGGCCACGACGTGCGCGACTTGAGGCTGGACGACCTCCGGCGTGCTATCGGCTTCGTCGGGCAAGACGCGTTCCTCTTCGACGGGACCGTCGGCGACAACATCCGGTACGGCACCTTCGATGCCGGGCCCGACGACGTCGCCGCCGCCGCTCGCCTCGCCGACGCGGACGGTTTCATCGAGGAGCTTCCTCAGGGCTTCGAGACTGTGATCGGCGAGCGGGGCGCCACCCTTTCCGGCGGGCAGCAGCAGCGGCTGGCCCTGGCCCGGGCGATCGTGAAGAACCCTCCGATCCTCGTGCTCGACGAGGCTACGTCCTCGGTGGACAACGAGACCGAGGCCGCCATCCAGGGGGCCCTGGCCGACTTCGCCCGGAACCGGACGCTGGTCGTGATCGCCCACCGGTTGTCGACCGTCCGTCACGCCGATTGGATCTACGTGTTGGGTTCGGGCGGCCTGATCGTCGAGGAGGGGGCCCATGCCGAACTCGTGGAACGCGGCGGCGTGTACGCCTCGCTCTGGCGCCTTCAGATCGGCGGCGCCGAGGAGTAGAGGGGCGCGGCGACCCAGGAACGGGTTGCCGTGCGCTATCGTCGCCCACACATCCATAGGCTGGGGTTGATGACGGAGCGGGGAAGGGAAAGAGCCTTGGGTGGCGGTTGCATCGGGATCGGCCAGTGGCACGACAGACGGGTGCGACGTTGGTGACCAACCCCTTCGACGACTCGGATGGCACTTTTCTGGTCCTGGTGAACGGCGAGGGCCAGCACTCGTTGTGGCCGGTTTTCGTCGACGTCCCCGACGGCTGGACAGTCGCCCACCGGGACGATCGCCAGGCGTGCCTCGACTACATCACCGAGCACTGGACCGACCTCCGCCCCCGGAGCCTCCTTCGGGTCACCCAAGGCCGCACAGGTGACGCCAGGCCCACCTCGGATGGTGGTCCGTGAGCAGGTCGATCGGCCCGGCACGTCGGTTCTCGCCCTTCCACGAGTCGTTCCTGCACCACGCTGCGGCCACGCCCGACCTGGTCGCCCTCGAGTTCGAGGGCCAGACGGTCACATACGGTGAGCTGGCGGCCCGCTCCGGCCGGCTGGCGACCCATCTCCGTGGGCTCGGGGTCGGCCCCGAAACCCTCGTGGGCGTGGCCGTCGACCGGTCGCCGGAGCTGGTCGTTGGCATCCTCGGCATCCTGCGTGCCGGCGGCGCCTGGCTGCCCCTCGACCCCTCGTACCCGGCAGCACGCCTTGGGTACATGCTCGACGACTCCCACGTCGCCCTCGTTGTCGCCGACGGCGTGGGTGCGGCGGCGCTGGCCGGCGCCGGGGTCCAGCGAGTCGACCCCGGATCGGCGTCCGATGGTCGAGCCAATGCCCCACCCGCTGTCTCGCTCAGCCCGGACAACCTTGCCTACGTGATCTACACGTCCGGCTCCACCGGGCGCCCCAAGGGCGTCGAGGTCACCCACGGCGGGCTGGCCAACCTCACCGAGGCACTCGTGCCCTACCTGGGCGCTTCGGCGGGCAAGCGGGTGCTGCAGTTCTTCTCCGCCAGCTTCGACGCATCCGTGTCCGAGATCGTGACGGCTCTGGGCGCCGGCGCCACCCTGGTGCTGACCAGGGCGGTCGAGCCCGGGCCCGGTTTCGTCGAGTTCCTGCGATCGGCGCGGATCACCCATGTCTCGCTGCCGCCCTCCTTGTTGGCGGTGCTCCCGGAGGCCGACCTGCCCGACCTCGAGACGCTGGTCTGCGGCGGCGAGACCCTGCCCGAGGCTCTCGCCGAACGCTGGCTGGGCGGCCGCCGGCTCGTCAACGCCTACGGGCCCACCGAGGCCACGGTGTGCACCACCCTGGCGGACGTGCAGCCGGGCGGGGGCAAGCCGCCGATCGGCCGCCCGATCGCGGGCGCTCACGTCGTGGTGCTCGACGATCGCCTCCGTCCCCTGCCTCCCGGGGAGGCAGGGCAGCTCGCAATCGGGGGTTTGGGCGTCGCCCGTGGTTACCGCGGCTCACCGGCGTTGACGGCGGAGCGCTTCATCCCCGATTGGTTGGGGCCGACGACCGGCGGGCGGCTCTACCTGACCGGCGACTCAGGGCGCCTCCTGCCTAACGGCGACCTCGAGTTCCTCGGCCGCAACGACGACCAGGTGAAGCTCCGCGGTTTCCGCATCGAGCTCGAGGAGGTCGCGGCGGCGCTGCGCGAGCACCCGATGGTCAGGGACGCGGCCGCCGCCGTTCGCGACGACAGCGGCGAGGACCGCCTCGTCGCCTACGCCACCGGGTCGGGCCTGACCCCGGGAGCGCTCCGCCAGCACCTAGCCGACCGGCTGCCGAGCCACATGGTGCCCTCGGCCGTGGTGGTGTTGGAGGAGTTTCCCCTGCTGGCCAGCGGCAAGCTCGACCGCCAGTCCCTTCCTGCTCCCGACCGATCCAGCGCCGAGCTCTCCGTCGTGCCGACCGCGGCCCGAACCCCGACTGAACGGGAGGTCGCCCGCCTCGTCGGCGAGCTGCTCGGAGTGTCGGAGATCGGCGTCGATGACGACTTCTTCCAGCTCGGTGGCCACTCGCTCCTGGCGGGCCGGCTCGCCGCCCGGGCGCGCTCGGACCTCGGCCGCGAGCTGCCCATCGCCCGCCTGTACCAAGCGCCGACGGTGGCGGGAATCGCGGCGTTGCTCGACTCCCTGCCCGAAGGCCGCCAACCGCCGCCGCTGGTCAGGACGGGTCGGAGCGGCCCTCTGCCGCTCGCCTTCCCTCAGGAGCGGATCTGGTTCCTCGAGCAGCTCGCCCCGGGCAACCTCGCCTACAACGCCCAGGCGTCGGTCCGCCTGCGAGGGCCCCTCGACCGGGCCGTCTTGGAGGCCACGCTGACCGAGATCGTGCGGCGCCACGAGATCCTCCGCACCCGGTTCTGGGCGGTCGAAGGGGCCCCGGTCCAGGAGCCCGTGGCTCCGATGGCGATCGACGTGCCGTTCGTCGACGTCAGCGATCTTCCCCCGGCCGAGGGTGAGGCCCGGGCCGAGGAGACGATTCGCACTTCGATGCGGCAGCCCTTCGACTTCGGGCGCCCGCCTCTTGTCCGGTGGACCTTGATCCGCCATGCCGAACACGACCACACCCTGCTCCAGGTGGAGCACCACTTCGTCCACGACGGGTGGTCGTGGGCGTTGTTCCTCAAGGAGCTTCAGGCGATCTATGGGGCGTTCCACCGGCGGCAGCCGTCTCCGCTGCCGGAGCTGGCGGTGCAGTTCGGCGACTTCGCGGTCTGGCAACGAAACTGGCTGCGCGACGCTGTGCTCGACGAGTATCTCCGGTTCTGGACGAAGGAACTGTCGGGGGCCTCGTACGTACTCAACCTCCCGACCGATCGTCCCCGGCCGGCGATGCAGAGTTTCGTAGGCCACGCCCTCCGGATCGACCTCCCCGCGGAGTTGTGCCGCCAGCTGCGCGAGTTCAGCCGCAGCCGGGGAGTCACCCTCTACGCCACCATGCTCGCCGGCTTCGCGGCCCTGCTTCACCGCTACACCGGGCAGACAGACCTCCTCGTCGGCTGCGCCGCCGCCAACCGCCGGCTGGCCGAGGTCGAGCCTCTGATCGGGATGGTGGTCAACACCCTCGTGCTTCGCATCGACGCCTCGGCCCGTCCCGGCCTCGACCGGCTTGCGCGCCGGGTCCACGAGACCACGACCCGGACCTACGACTGGCAGGACGTGCCGCTCGACCGGCTCGTCAACGCGCTCGACCTGCCGCACGACAACTCCCGCAACCCGTTGTTCCAGGTGGCGTTCAGCTTTCACGACTCGCCGGTGCCAGCGATCGAGTTCGAAGGTCTGCGGGGGACGATCGTCGAGCGCCACAACGGCTCGGCCAAGGCCGACCTGGGGATCGTCGTGATCCCCCGGGCCGAGCAGCAGGTCGGCGTCGGCCCCCGAGACGACGCGGCGGCGATCACACTCATCTGGGAGTACGCGACCGACCTGTTCGACGAGTCGACGATGCGACGCATGGTCGACCACTACCAGAACCTGCTCGGAGCGGCCCTCTGCCAGCCCGAGGTCGCCATCGATCGTCTGCCCATGCTCGGCTGGGATGAGCGCCAACACCTGACGCAGGCCAACGGCGTCGGCCCGGCAGCCGAGGTGTCCTCTCCCCCCGCCACACTGCCGGGGCTGTTCGAAGCCCAGGTGGCGCGCACGCCGGAGGCCGCGGCCATCGTCTTCGGCGAGACGGTGCTCACCTACCAGCAGCTCGACCGGCAGGCCAACCGGTTGGCGCACGCCCTCGTCGCACGTGGGGTCGGGCCCGAACAGACCGTCGGAGTGGCCTTCTCCCGGTCGACCGACCTCGTCGTGTCGATCCTGGCCGCGACGAAGGCGGGCGCCGCCTACCTGCCGGTCGACCCCGACTTCCCGCTGGTCCGGATCGAGGCCCTCGTGCGAGATGCCAAGCCCGCCGTCCTGCTCACGACATCCCAGATCGAGAGGCGGCTGCCCGGCCTCGCGCTCGACACGCTCATCCTCGACGACGAGGCCACCATCCGTCTCCTGGAGGGCCTTCCCGAAAGTCCACCCACCGACGCCGAGCGGATCACCCCCTTGCATCCGCTGCACCCGGCCTACGTGATCTACACCTCGGGCTCGACGGGAACACGCAAGGGGGTCGTGGTCCCCCACGCCGGCATCGGGAGCCTGGTGGCCGCCCAGGCGGAGCGCTTCGGCGTTGGCGCCGGGAGCCGGGTGCTGCAGTTCGCCGCCCCCAGCTTCGACGCGTCGGTGGCGGAGGTGGCTGTCGCCCTGCTCACCGGTGCAACGCTCGTCGTGGCCCCCAAAGCGGACATCATGCCCGGTCCAGACCTGTACCGCCTCCTGCTGGACAAGCGGGTGACCCACGTCACCCTCCCCCCGTCCGCCCTGCGGGCGCTCGGCTCAGACGTCGGGCTGCCGGCGCACCTGACGCTGGTCGTCGCCGGCGAGGCCTGCCCCGCCGACCTGGTCACGCAGTGGTCCCGGGGCCGGCGGATGATCAACGCCTACGGCCCTACCGAGACAACCGTGTGCGCCACGATGAGCGGGCCCCTCAGGCCCGGGGACGCCACCCCACCCATCGGGCGCCCGATCGACGACAGCCGCGTGTACGTCCTCGACCAGGCGTTGCAGGTCGTGCCCGTGGGGGTGCCGGGCGAGCTCTACGTCGCCGGGGCGGGGCTCGCCCGGGGTTACCTCGGACGCCCCGCGCTGACTGCCGAACGGTTCGTCGCCGACCCCTACGGGCCCCCCGGCGCACGCATGTACCGCACCGGCGATGTCGTCCGCTGGAACCACGACCACCAGCTCGAGTTCGTTCGCAGGGCCGACGACCAGGTCAAGATCAGGGGCTTTCGGATCGAACCGGGCGAGATCGAAGCGGCGCTGGCCACCCATCCGAAGGTGGCCGAGGTGAAGGTGGTCGTCCGCCAAGACGAGCACCCCGACGAGAAGTCGCTCGTCGCCTACGTGGTTTCAGACGGCGCCGGCGCCGTGGCAGCCCGCGACCTGCGCGACCACCTCGTCCAGCGACTGCCGGAGTACATGGTCCCCGCCGCCATCGTCATGCTCGACGCCTTCCCCCTGACCCACAACGGCAAGCTCGATCGCGATGCCCTGCCTGCCCCGACGTTCGCTTCGGCGCCGGCGCGGCCACCCAGGACGCCTCACGAGCAGGTGTTGGCCGACCTGTTCTGCGAGTTGCTCCACCTGCCCCAGGTCGGCGTCGACGACAGCTTCTTCGACCTCGGCGGCCACTCGCTCCTTGCCGTCCGGCTGTTGGCGAGGATCGGCGCCGCGCTCGGCGTCGACCCTACGTTGCGGACCCTGTTCGAGAGCCCGACCGTGGCCGGGCTGGCGTCGCGGCTTCACGTCGACGACCCAGGCGAGGCGCTCCAGGTGATGCTCCCCCTGCGAGCAGGCGGCGCCCGGCCGGCGCTGTTCTGCATCCACCCCGGGACTGGGCTGGGCTGGTCGTACGCCGGGTTGCTCAGGCACGTCGAGGCCGAGCACCCGGTCTACGCCGTCCAGGCCCGCGGGCTGGCCGGTACCGAGCCCTTGCCGGCGTCGGTCCAGGACATGGCCGCCGACTACGCCGACCAGATCACAGCCGTCCGCCCGGAGAGCCCGTACCACCTCCTGGGCTGGTCCTTCGGCGGTGTCGTGGCCCACGCCGTCGCCGCTGAGCTGCAGCGCCGGGGGGCGCTCGTCGGGCTGCTGGCAGTCCTCGACGGCTATCCCGGGAGGGCCGCCGCACGCGGTGACGCGCCGGTCCCCGGCTTGGGCGAGCTCCTTGCCGGCCTCTTCGACTGCGACCGGCAAAGCCTCGGTGAGCCGATGACCTACGCCCGAGCCAGGGAGGTTCTCTCCA
>Ga0187893_10001846_pt1 | contig 48699 bp, 35 predicted proteins | sample MA1701074metaG_FD_139574 | JGI IMG/M metagenome (GOLD analysis project Ga0187893, IMG submission 139574) | White microbial mat communities from a basaltic lava cave in the Kipuka Kanohina Cave System on the Island of Hawaii, USA - MA170107-4 metaG ... | reverse complement strand
TTGGGCCACGAGGAGCAGCACCGGGGAGCGCCCTTCATCGGTTTTGCGGGCCCTTAGGTCCAGGCGAATAATGGCTACGGGAGATCTTTCGATTCGGAGGCACCCTTGAACTCCACCATGAAGAACCTGATGTTCTGGATGGTCGCGGCGCTCGTCATTTTTCTGTTCTGGAGCGTGTCGTCGCGGATCCAGAAGAACGAGCGCCCGCTGAGCTTCTCGGACTTCATGGCCCAGCTCGAGCGGGGACACGTCGCCAAGGTCACGATGACCGGTTCGGGCGCGGGAAGCCAGATCGCGGGAGAGTTCAAGAACGGCCAGTCGTTCCGGACCTTCGCCCCGCCCCAGGTCGAGAACCTGGTGAACACCATGCTCGACAAGGGCGTCGAGGTGAACGCGCGCGACGCCAACAGCTCCTCGTGGCTCGGGCACATCATCAGTTGGACTCCCATCGTCATCATGATCGCGTTCCTCATCTTCTTCATGCGGCAGATGCAGGGCTCGGGCAACCGCGCGCTCTCGTTCGGAAAGAGCAAGGCGAAGCTCAGCAGCAGCCAGCAGAAGAAGGTGACGTTCAAGGACGTCGCCGGCGTCGACGAGGCCAAGGAGGAGCTCCAGGAGATCATCGACTTCCTGCGCGAGCCGCAGAAGTTCCAGAAGCTCGGCGGAAGGATCCCGAAGGGCGTCCTCCTCATGGGGCCTCCGGGAACGGGGAAGACCCTTCTCGCCCGCGCCATCTCCGGCGAGGCGAACGTTCCTTTCTTCTCCATCAGCGGCTCGGACTTCGTCGAGATGTTCGTCGGCGTGGGCGCGAGCCGCGTGCGCGACCTCTTCGAGCAGGGGAAGAAGAACGCCCCCTGCATCATTTTCATCGACGAGATCGACGCCGTTGGACGGCACCGGGGCGCGGGGCTCGGCGGCGGCCACGACGAGCGCGAGCAGACCCTGAACCAGCTCCTGGTGGAGATGGACGGGTTCGAGTCGAACGAGGGGGTCATCCTCATCGCCGCCACCAACCGGCCCGACGTGCTCGACCCGGCGCTCCTGCGGCCCGGCCGCTTCGACCGCCGGGTGGTGGTGTCGCTTCCCGACGTCGCCGGCCGCGAGGGAGTTCTGAAGGTCCACACGAGCAGAATCCCGCTCGCGAACGACGTCAACCTCTCGATCCTGGCCCGCGGGACGCCCGGCTTCTCGGGCGCCGACCTCGCGAACATGGTGAACGAAGCGGCCCTGAACGCCGCCCGCCGCGGCCAGAAGGTCGTGAAGATGGCGGATTTCGAGGAGGCGAAGGACAAGGTGCTGATGGGCGCCGAGAGGCGCTCGATGATCATGAGCGAGCACGAGAAAAAGACCACCGCCTTTCACGAGGCGGGGCACGCGCTGGTGGCGGCGTTCATCGACAAGGCGGACCCCATCCACAAGGTCACGATCATCCCGCGAGGAATGGCTCTCGGCGTCACCATGCTCCTTCCGGAGTCCGATCGCTACAGCCACGACCGCGACTACGTCGAGGCGATGATCGCGGTGAAGATGGGAGGGCGGATCGCGGAGGAGATCATTCTCAACCAGCTCACCACCGGCGCGCACGACGACCTCGAGAAAGCCACGGAGCTCGCCCGCAAGATGGTCTGCGAGTGGGGCATGAGCGAGAAGATGGGCCCTCTCACCTTCGGACGGCGGGAGGAGCAGGTCTTCCTCGGGCGCGACATCGCGCGGCACCAGGACTACTCGGAAGACACCGCGATCAAGATCGACCAGGAGGTCAAGCGCATCGTCGAGCAAAATTACGCGCGCGCCCGGAAGATCCTGAGCGAGCACCGCCCCGTGCTGGAGAAGGTGGCGGAGGCGCTTCTCGAGCGCGAGGTGCTCGATGCCGAGGAAGTCCGAATGCTCATCGAGGGGCTTCCCCTGAAAGCCCGCGAGCCGGAGGGCGAGCTGGCCCCGGAAAAAGTGGAGGCAAAGGAGCCGAAGGAGCGGGAGCGGAAGGCGGCCCTCACTCCTCCCATCCTCCAGAACCCGGGGAGCGTCACGCAAAGCTAGTCTACGTCTTCGGCGACGCTCTCGGCTTCGAACGAAAGGCCGACGTGCGCTCTCTCACCTTCCGAGCCAAGAACGGGAGCCTGAAGCTCGGGGAGACGACCGCGCTCATGGGGGCGCTGAACGTCACCCCCGACTCGTTCTATCGGGAAAGCCGGCGTCCGGATCCCGGAGAAGCGGTCGCCCGTGCGCTCGAGATGGTCGAGGAGGGAGCGGATATCGTCGACATCGGAGGCGAGTCGACGCGGCCGGGAGCTTCCCCCGTCGATGTCGAGGACGAGATCCGGCGCGTGGTGCCGGTGGTGGCCCGTCTGCGGCCACTCTCCCGGGTCCTTATCTCCGTCGATACGCGGAGGGCGGCGGTGGCGGAGCGGGCGCTCGATGCGGGTGCCGACATCGTGAACGACGTCTCCGCTCTCGGCGACTCCCGCATGGCGGAGGTCGTCGCCCGGGCGAAAGCGGGTGTCGCGCTCATGCACATGAAGGGGACGCCCGCGACCATGCAGGCGGCGCCTTCCTACGAAGACGTGGTCGCCGAGGTCAGGAAATACCTCCGCGGCGCGATCGAGAGAGCCGAGTCCTCCGGGATTGCGAGCGACGCCATCCTCGTCGATCCCGGCATCGGCTTCGGGAAGACGCTCGAGCACAACCTGACGCTTCTGAAGAACCTGCCCGCGCTCGCAGAGCTCTCGAAGCCGATCCTCGTCGGCACCTCCCGAAAGAGCTTTCTCGGACGGATCGTCCCGAGCGCCCCCGACGAGAGGCTCTTCCCGACCGCCTCGAGCGTCGCCTGCGCCGTCGTTCTCGGAGCATCGGTGGTGCGGGTGCACGACGTACGGGAGATGCGCCAGGTGGCCGCGGTGGCCGACGCCATCCGAAACCAGAGGATCGCATGAATCCGCCCGCAAGCGAGCTCCTGCGGTTCCTCGAGGAGTTAGCACAACGGCTCTCCTTCGTAGCTCTCCTCGACATCGCCATCGTCAGCTACCTCATCTACAAGCTCCTCCAGCTCATCCGCGGAAGCCGCGCGTTCCAGATGGTTGTGGGCACTCTGGTACTCGTCCTCTTCTTCTTCGCCTCCCAGTGGGCGGAGCTCTCGGCCGTCAACTGGGTCCTCCAGAAATCGCTCGCCTACGTCGGCGTCGCGGTCATCGTGCTCTACCAGCAGGAGCTGCGGAAGGGGCTCGCCGCCATCGGACAGGCGCCGCTCTTCCGGTTCTTGAACCCTTCCGCGAGCTCTTCGACCCTCGACGAGATCGCTTTCACCGTGAGGAGCCTCGCGCAGCGCCGCATGGGTGCCCTCATCGTCCTCGAGCGCAACGTCGGCCTCCGCGGATACGTCGAGGGCGGCATTCTCCTCGACGCCGTCGTCAACTACGATCTGCTGCTTTCGATCTTCAATCCCAAGTCTCCCCTCCACGACGGCGCCGTCATCGTCCAGGGCGACCGGATCGCCGCCGCCGCGTGCTTTCTCCCCATCTCCATCAACCCCCAGCTCTCGAAGGAGCTCGGCACCCGGCACCGGGCGGCGATCGGCATCACGGAGGACACCGACGCTCTCGCCGTCGTGGTCTCGGAGGAAACCGGCAAGGTGAGCCTGGTGGAGGACGGCGCCATCCTCTTCGATCTCGACCGGGAGTCGCTCCCGTCGCGGCTGAAGGAAGCGATGGGGCGGGAGCGCGAGGCTAAGGTCTCCGAGCCCGTGGACGCCGAGCGGCCGATCGAGGAGCACGCGGAAGCGGAATCGGGGAAGCGATGAGAGAGCACCTGGGTCTCAAGCTCGTTTCCCTCCTGCTCGGTTTCTCCTTGTGGTACGCGGTGGCGCGCGAGCAGGAAGCGGAGTTCTCCCTCTCCATTCCCGTGGAGCTCCGCGATCTGCCCGAGGGGCTCGAGGTGGTCGAGGAATCCGTGCAGCAGGTCGAGGTCCGCCTTCGCGGGCCGGCCGAGAACCTTCGAAGGCTCACCGCGCAGGACGTGCATCTCGGTGTCGAGCTCCAGGACGCGGAGCCCGGTGAACGCATCGCCTATCTAACCCCCCGGGAGGTCACGGCGCCCTTCGGAGCGAGAGTGATGCGCGTGACTCCGACGAGCGTGCGGCTCGTTCTCGACCGCACGGTCCGGCGGACGGTCGAGGTGATTCCCCGGGTGGTGGGCTCCCCGGCTGAGGGGTTCGAGCTCCATCATGTGGAGCTCGCGCCACCCACGATCGACGTCGAGGGTCCTTCCTCCCGCGTCGAGGGCCTCGCGCAGGTGACGACGGAGCCGGTCTCCATGGACGGCCTTCGGGAGCCCTACTCTCGCCTCCTGCGCGTCGAGCTCGATCCTCTGGTGAGGGTCGAGAGGGAGATGAGCGTCGGCGTCGCTCTCAACATTCGCGAGGAGCGCCTGCGACGGAGCTTTCCCTCGGTGGCGGTGAGACTTCTTCCCGCGGGCAAAGCCTCGACGGTCAAGCCCGAGACGATCTCGGTACGGGTCGAAGGGCCGAAGAGCCTCATCGAGGAGCTGCGGCCCGAGGACATCGCCGCCCAGGTGGCGCTCTCCGATCTCGCCCCCGGCTCGCACTCCCTTCCCCCCACCATCGCGTTGGCCTCCCCCGATGCGAGCGCCATCGAGATCCTCGCGATCGAGCCCGCGGAAGTCCGAGTTCTCGTACAATAGGTCTCGTGTTTGGCACCGACGGAATCCGCGGAGTCGCCTACGAACCTCCCCTCGAGCGCGAGACCGTGACCCGCGTCGGGCTCGCTCTCGCGCGGAACCTCGACGCTCCCTCCCCGAGGGTTCTCCTCGGCCGCGATACGCGGAAGAGCGGGCCGGACCTCGAACGATGGCTCATGAGCGGGCTCGCCCGGGGAGGCGCCACGGCAGAGTCAGCGGGAGTCATCACGACGCCCGCCATCGCTTACCTCACCCGGAACGAAGGCTTCGATGCGGGGGTCATCCTCTCCGCATCGCACAATCCGTACCGCGACAACGGCATCAAGATTTTCACTGCCGCCGGGTCGAAATCGAGCGCGGACCTCGAGGCGCGGATTACGCGCGACGTGGCCCGCGGGGGTGACCCCCCCGCCGGCCCCGAGACGAGCTCCGCCCTCGCCGACCTCGATCCCCGCTTCGAGGAGCTCTACCTCGATCATCTGCTCTCGGCCATCCCGCACGACGAGAGGGTGAGGCTTCCGAAGCTCGAGATCGCGCTCGACTGCGCGAACGGCGCGGGGTACCACGTGGGACCGCACCTCTTGAGGGAGCTCGGATTCGTGGTCCATCCCCTTTTCGCCGAGCCGAACGGGGAGAACATCAACGATCGGTGCGGCTCGACCTACATGAACGCGGTGAGCTCGGCCGTGGTCGAGAGAGGGTGCGATCTCGGGGCAGCTCTCGACGGCGACGGCGACCGCCTCCAGATGGCCGACCGAACGGGCCGGGTGGTGGACGGCGACGCTCTTCTCTTTCTCTGCGCCCGGCGTCTGAAGAAGGAAGGGCGTACGAGAGCGGTGGTCGCGACGGTCATGAGCAACCTGGCCCTCGAGCACGCGCTCGCCAAAGAGGGGATCGCGCTCCATCGCACGCCGGTCGGAGACAAGTTCGTAGCCCAGGAGATGGCGGAACGTAATATCATCCTCGGCGGTGAACAGTCCGGACACATCATCTTCTCCCAGTACGGCTTCGCGGGCGACGGCTTGCTCACGCTTCTTCAGGTGTTGCGCGTTCTCGCGCTCGAGGGCGGAAGCTTCGAAGAGCTCGGACGGCTCGACCCCTTCCCCCAGGTGCTCGTGAACGTGCGGGTGAAGGAGCGGCCCGAGCTGAAGGAAGTGCCCGCTCTCGCGCGGGCCATCGACCTCGCCTCCCGCCGGCTCGGAAGCCGAGGACGGGTGCTGGTTCGATACTCGGGGACGGAACCCCTGCTGCGCATCATGTTGGAAGGTCCGGAGCGCTTCGAGATCGAGTCTCTCGCGAGGAGTATCGAGACAGCGGCGCGGGAAACCATCGGAGAATCTCCATGATCGAGCTCGGAGTGACTCTAGACGCCATCGCCCTCCTCCGGGAGTCGCGAAAGACGCGCGGGCCGGATCCGGTGTTCGCCGCTTTCCTGGCGGAGCAGGCGGGAGCATCCGCGATCAACGTTCAGCTCCGGAGCGACCGGCGGCACATCCAGGAACGGGACGTGAGGCTCCTGCGGGAATCGGTCGGTTGCGAGCTGAACCTCGTGCTGACGACGAGCCAGGAGATGATTCGTTTCGCCCTCACCTCGAAGCCGGATCGCGTGACTTTCATCCCGGAAAGGCTCGAATCCGCGGGCGGTGGCGGACTGGACGTGCTCCTCAACACCGCTCAGCTCAAGGAGCGGATGCGCGAGATGCGCGAGAGCTCCATCCTCCCGGCGATCTTCATCGAGCCGTCGATCGACCAGGTGAAAGCGGCGCACCAGGTGGGGGCAGCCGGAATCACGATCTCGACCGAGACGCTTGCCGCGGCGACCGACCAGGTGGGACTGGCCCGCGACCGCGAGGCGATCGATAGAGAGCTCCAGAAGCTCTCGGATTGCGCGCGGCTCGGCTCCAAGCTGGAGCTCCATGTCAGCGCCAGCCACGGACTGAATCTCCATAAGGCGAAGCTCCTGCTCGACATCCCGGGCCTCTCCCGGGTCGACGTCGGCCATGCCCTGGTCTCGAGGGCGGTCATGATCGGCTTCGCCCCTGCGGTCACGGAGTGGGTGGAGCTCCTGAAGGCGCCCACGAAAAATTGACGATCCGGTGTTTCTTTGCTAAATTCAATGACTTAGAGGGGTTTGGCCCTCGAAAAGCGCTGTCATCTTGAGCTCCAAAGAGAAGAAGTCCGAGACCGCGAGCGATAAGTCGACGCTCCGGGAGTACTTCGAGTCGATCTGCGTCGCGGTCATTCTCGCTCTCTTCGTGCGCACGTTCGTTTTTCAGGCGTTCAAGATCCCGACAGGATCGATGGAGGAGAACCTCCTCGTGGGAGATCACCTCATCGTCAACAAGATGCTCTATGCGCCCGTCGCGGGCACGCTCGAGGAAAAGCTCGCACCGGTGCGCGACGTGAGGCGCGGGGACGTCGTGGTCTTCAAGTTCCCCAACGAGCCCGAGCGCGATTTCATCAAGCGGGTCATCGCTCTTCCGGGAGAGCGCATCCGCGTCGAGAACAAGAAGGTCTACATCAACGGGGAGCCTCTGAACGAGCCCTACGTGCATTTCCTCGAAGAGCCGGGCGGGGACGAGAACATCTACTCCGACCCCCGGGGGGACAACATGCACGAGATCGTCGTCCCCGAGGGGAATTACTTCGTCATGGGCGACAATCGCGACAACAGTCACGACAGCCGGTTCTGGGGGACCCTTCCCCGAGAGCTCCTGAAGGGGCGGGCGCTCATGATCTACTGGTCTTACGAATCGGGACGCGATGCCTATCTGAAGGAAGGCTGGGAATGGTTCAAGGAAGTCCTCTCGATCATTCCCAATTTCGTCGGCAATACGCGCTGGGACCGCTTTTTTCATCTGGTGCGCTGAGGACAGAAGCCAAGCGGTGCGAGCCGACCTTCTCTGAACCAGGAGGAACGTCGATGAGAAGCTTGAAAGACGAGCGCGGCGCGATCAGCATGGGCCTGATCGTCGCAATCCTTCTCGTGCTGTTCGCCGCCTACGAGGGGAAGCAGTTCGGCCCCATCCTCATGGCGCAATTTCAGTTCCAGGACGCGGCCATCGAGGCGTCGAAGTTCTCGGCGGCGAAGGACGCCAACTCCGTCGCGAACGAGCTGGTGGCCAGGGCAAACGAGCTGCGGCTTCCCATCACCCGCGACATGATCAAGGTGACGAAGCAGGCCACCTACACCCGGGTCCAGGTCGTCTACAACCTCACGGCCGAGTGGCTCCCCGGCAAGCCCTACACCTGGACCGTCACCGTCGACGAGGAGAGCAAGATCTTCTGACGGGGGCGGCTTCCGTTTAAGCGGTGCTCTTCGAGCCGCCTCCGTCCGCCCGCCGCTTCAGGAACGAGAGCTTCTCCCGCTCCGCCTCGGTCTCGCTCATCAGCTGAATCAGATTCCGCAGATTGGCGATGGCCGCGAGAATCGAGTTCAGGACCTGCCGCTTCTGCATCTTGAGCTCGAGGATGTCCTTCTCGATCTCGTGGGCCCGTGACTGCGCGGCCTCGACCAGCCGGTCGGCGGCGAGCTCCGCCTCCTTGAGGAGCATCTGGGACTGCTTCTTGGCGTTCTCCTTCAGCTCTTCCGAAGTGCGCTGGGCCGCTACGAGCGTGTTCTTCAGGATCTCCTCGCGCTGATGGTGCTCGGAGAGGAGCCCGGTCAGGCGCCGTACTTCCTCGGACATCTTCTCGTTGTCGGCGCGCAGGTGCTCCATTTCCTCGGAAACGGCGTTGAGGAACATCCTCACTTCCGTCCCATCGAGCCCTCGAAACGCTCGCTGCTGGAACTCGTGTCTCTGGATGTCGAGGGGGGTAAGTTTCATGGACTACTCCTTATCTAGAATCGCTCGGTCGGTCTTCCATCAATGCCTCGCGCCTCCTCGGCGCTCGGCTTGCCGCTCCGCGCTTGCGCGCTGCGCGGCGGCTGAGGGCTCCGCTCGGGGAGGACGGGCCCTCCGGGCCCGTTGCTGTTCTTAACCAAGTCGCCGTGTCGCTCGCTCCGTTCTCTCGGGCCGAAGAGCGCTGTGCCGACCCGAATGAAGGTCGCGCCCTCTTCGATGGCCACCTCGAAGTCGTGGCTCATTCCCATCGAGAGCTCGCTTCCCGCGAGGCCGCGGCCACGGGCCTCGGCGCCGAGCTCCGAGAGTCGCCGAAAGTAAGGCCGCACGGCTTCCGGGTCCGCGAGATACGGCGGCAGCACCATCAGCCCGTCGACGGAAAGGTGCTTCAGCAAGGCGAGGCGCTCGAGCGAGGGGAAAAGCTCCTTCTCCGGAAGGCCGAACTTGGTGGGCTCCAGAGCGAGGTCGACCTGCACCAGCACCGGCTCGACCTTCCCCGTTTCCTCGGCCGCGCGGTCGACCCTCTCGCCGAGCTCCACGCTTTCGAGAGAGTGGATCCGATCGAAGAGGGCCACGGCCTTCTTCACCTTGTTCCTCTGAAGGTGTCCCACCAGATGCCACCTCGGACGGCTCCCCTTCGAACCCAGCCGCGAGGCGACGGAGGCCGCCTTGGCCTCGGCTTCCTGGACGCGGTTCTCCCCCAGGTCGGTGATGCCCGCTTCGACCGCCGAGACGACCTCCTCGACGGTGTGGGCCTTCGAGACGGCGACGAGGGTCACTGCCGAGGGGGGCCTTCCCGCGCGGCGGCAGGCGTCCTCGATGCGCTCGCGGATCGCGGCGAGACGTGAGGGGAACTCCATGTCCAAGAAGACGGTCTCTGCTCCGAGTGTACCGCTAAAAGCGTGTGAATTCAGCTATTATACGCGCACGTGCTTCGCCGTGTAAACACTCAGCTTTCGCCATACGAGGCGCTGTAGGTCGGCGCCTCCCATACCCGTACCCGCCGCAGCCTGACTCCTCCGGGGAGTCTCCGAAAGAGCTCTCCGTAGAAGAACCGGGCGAGGTTCTCCGTGGTCGGGTTCTCGCGATCGAACGGGGGGATGTCGTTGATGTGGCGATGGTCGTAGGGCGCGACCACCTCCTTCAGCTTCGCTTCGAGCTCGAGAAAGTCCATGACCACGCCCAGGCCGTCGAGGACCTCGGCCGAGACGAGGGCTTCGATCCGGAAGTTGTGCCCGTGGAGGGGCTCGAGGTCCGCCTTGTATCCACGCAGCTGGTGGGAAGCGGCGAACGTGGTCTCCGCGGAAATCTCGTAGCTCATGTCGCACGCTGCTCGGCGAAGAACCTCTCGACGTCGCCTCTCTCGTGGGTGAGGCCATACGGAGGAAGGCTCTTCAGGAAGCGCTTTCCATACGCCATCGTCGAGAGCCGGCTGTCGAGGACCGCGACGACGCCGCGGTCCGACCTCGAGCGGATGAGCCGGCCAAGCCCCTGCTTCAAGGTCAGGATGGCCATCGGCACCTGGTACTCCTCGAACGCGCTTCCGCCGCTTCGCGAGATCCAGTCCATGCGCGCCGAGACCAGCGGGTCCGAAGGCACGGCGAAGGGGAGCTTGTCGATGACGACGAGCGAGAGCTGCTCCCCCATCACGTCCACCCCCTCCCAGAAGCTCGAGGTGGCGAGGAGCACCGCGCCTTCCGTCTTCCGGAACGTTTCGAGGATCTCGCCTCGAGACGCGTCGCCCTGCACGAAGACGGGGAACGGCAGCTTTGGCCCGAGATCTTTTCTCACTGCGTGCAGGTTGGCGAAGCTCGTGAAGAGAAGAAACGCCCGGCCACGGCTCGCGTAAAGGAGGCTCCGGATCTCATCAACGGCGCTCTTGATGAACCCTGGATCCTTCGGCGGTGGAAGGTGGCGCGGAGCGTAGAAGAGTGCCTGGGAGCGGTAGTCGAAGGGCGAAGGCAGGAGGCTGCAATGATCCGTCGCGATCCCGAGGCGCGAGGATACGTAATCGAACGAGCCGTCGACGGCGAGCGTCGCAGACGTCAGGATCGCGGTGCGCTTGCCCTCGAGGAGCAGGCTCCGGACCAGGGGCGCCACTCGAATGGGAGCGGAGCGAAGGGCGACGCTTCGTTCCCGCTTCTCGCACCAGGAGACGGCCTCGGGATCGGCGGCCCCCACGATGACCTCCAGATCGATTCCGATCTCTCCCGCCCGCCGCGAGAGCGAGACCGTGACCTCGTCCGGGTCGGGAATCCCCTCGAGCCCCTCCCGCACCCGCGCGAGCTGGCGGCGGAAGCCGTCGATCGCGCGCTGCTGATCGGGAGTAACGCCATTCGGGAGGAGGCGGTACCGATCCTCCTTTCCCTCCTTCGGCCGGTACGACTGGAAGAGCTCCTCGCCCGCGGCGCGAAGCCGCTTCAGCTCGGAAATGGCCGCGCGCGCCCTCGAGCGCGCGCTCGGGCGACTCCACGCCTTCTCCGCGTCCTGCACGAGCTCTTCCACGCGGGCGCTCGTCACCGCGAGCCCGAAGCTCGCGGTGGCCACGTCTTCGAGCTGGTGCGCCTCATCCAGCACCAGGTGGTCGTAGTCGGGAATGACCTCACCGAAGGCCCCCTGCTTCACCACCAGATCGGCGAAGAGAAGGTGGTGGTTCACGACCAGGATCTCGCTCTCGGCCGCCCGCTGCCGCAGACGAGTGACATAGCAGCGATCGAATTCAGGGCATTCCTTCCCGGTACAGTTCTCGCTTCGGGCCGAGATCCCCTTCCAGAAATCGAGCTTCTCGGGGACGCCGGGGATCTCGGAGCGATCCCCGGTTTTCGTCATCTGGCTCCACCGGTCGAGGGTCTCGAAATGGGAGGCCTCCTCGAAGAAACGAAACGAGGGCTGTTGCTGGAACTGGGCGAATCGGGCGAGGCACAGGTAGTTCCCGCGGCCCTTCATGAGGCAGGCGGTGAACGGGAGACCGAGCGCCTCGCGCACGAGCGGGATGTCCTTGTAGAAGAGCTGCTCCTGGAGGTTCTTGGTCCCCGTCGAGATGACCACTCTCTGCCCCGAGAGGATGGCGGGAACGAGGTAGGCGAGGGTCTTCCCCGTTCCCGTGCCCGCCTCGACCAGGAGCTCGCCCCCATCGCGCAGCGCCTCGGCCACAGCGGCAGCCATCTCCTGCTGGGCCTCGCGGTGCTCGAAACCTACGAGGCTCCGGGCGAAGGGCCCGTTCGGGCCGAGAATCTCCCGCACCCTCAGGGGGTCGAGGGCGTCGAGTCCCCGGTCGGCGGCTTTCAGACTCCCGCTCGGCATTCGGTAGATATAAGACGAGATTCGAGGGAGGCTTCCTCCCTGACTCTCATCACGACGTCACCAGGCTCGGATAAAGCGGAAATCCCGCCGTGAGCTCGCGCACCTCGCGGGAGATGCTCTCGAGCTCGGAAAGCTGCTCCCGGCCCCGTAGGGCACGGGCGATGAGCCGGCCGACCACCTTCATCTCGCCTTCCTTCATCCCGCGGCTCGTGAGGGCGGGGGTCCCGAGCCTGACGCCGCTTGCGACCAAGGGCGGCCGTGTATCGAACGGAATCACGTTCTTGTTCGCGGTGATCCCCGCCCGCTCGAGAGCTTCCTCCGCCTCCTTGCCCGTGATCCCGCTCGCGCCGACGTCGATCAGAAGAAGGTGGTTGTCGGTGCCGCCGGAGACGAGGCGGAAGCCCTCCTCTTTCAACGTATCCGCGAGGGTCGCGGCGTTCTTCACGACCTGCCGCGCGTAGTCTCGAAAGGAATCCTCGAGAGCGAGCTTCAAGCAGACCGCCTTCGCCGCGATGACGTGAACGAGAGGGCCACCCTGGATGCCGGGGAAGGTCACGCGGTTCAGATCCTTCGCGTACTCCTCGCGAGAGAGAATGAGACCGCCACGCGGCCCGCGCAGGGTCTTGTGCGTGGTGGTGGTCACGAAGTCGGAGTGAGGGACGGGGCTTTCGTGGGCGCCTCCCGCGACGAGGCCCGCGATGTGAGCCATGTCGGTCACCACCTTGGCCCCCACCTCGTCCGCCACCTCCCGGATGCGCGCGAAATCGATTCGCCGGGGGTAGGCGCTCGCGCCCGCGAGAATCATCTTCGGCCGGCTCTTGCGCGCGAGCTCGAGAAGAGCGTCGTAGTCGATCCTCTCGTCCTCGCGGCGGACTCCGTAGGGAACGACTTTGTAGAGGCGACCGGAGAAGTTCAGAGGGTGCCCGTGAGTGAGATGCCCCCCGTGGGAGAGGTCCATTCCCATGAACGTATCCCCCGGCTCGAGGAGCGTGAGGTACACGGCCATATTGGCCTGGGTCCCGCTGTGGGGCTGCACGTTCGCGTGCTCGGCGGAGAAGAGCTTCTTCGCGCGCTCGATGGCGAGCCGCTCCACGACGTCGGCGTTCTCGCAGCCCCCGTAGTAGCGCCGGCCGGGGTAGCCCTCGGCGTACTTGTTCGTGAAGACCGAGCCCGTGGCCTCGAGGACGGCGAGGCTCACGAAATTCTCGGAGGCGATGAGCTCAAGGCCCTCGCCCTGACGGCGGATCTCTTTCCGGATTGCGGAAGCGACTTCCGGATCCGCATGATTGAGTGTGGCTTGCAGCTCCTGGCCCACGAATCGCTCCTCGGCGGAAGGCCCATCTTATCGGTTTCGGCCGAAAGGCGCGAACTCTGCCCGTCTCCCGGGGATCACTATCGCGGACACGGATTATCGGTTACACTATTCGAGTTCTCGTTCATTTAGGATCAAAACGACAGCTCTACCCAGGCAAGACGGGGCCGTAAGTTTGGAAAAGCAGAGGGACAAGCTCCCACGGCTGGCGCCCGAATCCTCGGATTCCGACGGAAGCGGGGATGAGTCGGCCTCGCGCATTCCCGAAGAGGCAGGGGAGGTCTACGAGCTCGTGGAAGAGCCGGACTCCGTCAGCCTCCCCGAGCCTCCCCCTCCAGCGCCGCGCCCCAAAGGGCCGGACTTCCCCGAGGAAGCGCTCCAGGAGCTGCGCGCGCTCCGGGCCAAGCTCGATCACAAGGACCGCCAGATCGAGCAGGTCATGGAGGCCTACCGCGGCAAGAAAGAGGAAACCGAAAAACTCCGAACGCGCATCGAAAAGTCGGAGCGGCGGAAGTTCGAGCAGTCGAAGGGCGATTTCATCGCCCGCTTCGTGGAGGTGCTCGACAACCTCGATCGCGCCATCGACTCCATCGAGAACGCCTTCGATCCCGACGCCGTGCTCCAGGGGATCATGCTCGTGCGCTCCCGGCTGGTGCAGCTCCTGAAGGAAGAGGGGCTCGAGAAGATCTTCGTGCGCGGACAGATCTACGACCCCACCCACAGCGAGGCGGCGGGCATGGAGGAAGTTCCCGACCAGTCCCAGGACGGAATGGTCCTGAAAGAGCTTCAGCCCGGCTATATGCTGAAAGGATCCCTCCTCCGCGTCGCCCGCGTGGTGGTCGGGCGGTACGGGAGCGATGCGAGCGATCCCAGCGAGGCGACGACCGCCCCTCGAGCGAAAACGGTGGCGCCCCCGCCCCAGAAGCCGACCGATGCTTCCGAGAACGACGACTCCGGCTCGTGGGAGACGGACGCCTCGGGGCACGATCTCGAGTTCAGCGAGGACGGTTTCGACTTCAGTAACGAGTGAGGCGCATCCGGTAGAAACGGACCGCCGCCTCGCGCTCGCGACGCGACAGCCTCACCGTCTCCCCATAGCGCAGCACGAGACGGTTGAGCCCTTCCCGCACGAGCTCCGCTTTCACCGTCACCGCGTTCGTCTCCGGCTCCGTTTCTTCCAGCGACAACGCCCCCGCGGAGGTGTCATTCAGCTCGAGAGCCACCTCGACCGGAGTTGCGGCGGCCGCCATGGACAACGCGATCTCGAGATGCGAGGCCTCCGGCAGGACGAAGAAGATTTCAGAGGCTTCGCCGTGCGACAACCGCTCGGTCCCATAAGCGCCGGGCCGCGGAGCGTCGAAGCCCTCTCCAAAATAAGGAAGCTCACCCGCCCCGATCTCGACCGATGAGGTGCCGGGAGGAAGGGTGGTGCCCATGAGCGCGGCGCGCTCGGGAACCGCATGCACGGAGATCGCTGCGCCCAGGCCGTCGCCCGTCAGAAACCTCTGGACTTCCCGGAGCCGCGAAACGTCGATCCCCGGCGGATAGCCCGAGTAGAAGACCCACTCGAAGTTGCCGACGAAGACCTGCTCCTCGACGCGGAGGCGATGGACGCGGAACTTCTCCCCGTCGAGCCGCGGCGTCCACTGATCCTGAAGAATGCGGCTTCCCGCCGGGATCGCTTCCTGCGCCCAGCCGAACGCCCGATCGGCGGGCGAGGGCCTCAGCGCGCGTCGAAAGAGCTCGATGCTCCCGAGCATCGGCGCGGCGAGGGCTGCGGCAGTGACGATCCAGAGCAGCTTTCCCCGGAGGGTCCCGACGGCGGATGCGGCGAGGATCGATGCTCCCGGAACGAGGGCTAGAGCGTGGCGCGGATAGGCTCTTTCGAAGAACGCGAAGACGAGAAGGTAGGCCGCGGGATACCCGAGGACGATGAGCCGCCTCGGCTCACGAGTCCAGAGTGCGATCATCCCTCCAAAGAGCACGAGGAGAGCGCCCACGGGCCCGAGACCGCGGCCCGCAAGAGACCGGAGCACCTCGAGAGCGGCGTTCGTGCCGCTCTCCCGGTAGTAACCGAAATGCCTCTCCATCCCGCGCGCGGACTCGCTGAAGTTCACGAACGTATACGGGCTCGCAACGGCGAAGGCGGCGAGAGCAGCTGCGAGTCCCGCGAGGACCCACGTGCGTCGTGCCCTCTGCTTCGGCAGGAGGAAACCCGCAAGCAGGCAGGGCACGACGGTGAAGGCGCCCGTGTACTTCACGGCGGTCGCGAGGCCCACGGTGATTCCCGCCGCGAGATGCCCGCTGAGAGTCGGCGCCTCCCAGAGCGAGAGCGCCGCGAGAACGGCGAGGGCGACGAAAAATCCGAGAAGGAGATCCGGATTCACCACCGCTGATTCGCGAAACGCGAGCGGAGAGAACGCGGTGAGGGCCGCCGCCAGCGCCGCGCTCCAGGGGGAGAGCAACCGGAGGCCAGCAGCAAAAACGACGGCCGCGGTGGCGACGCCGGCAATTAGGGTCAGTCGCCGCGCTCGAAGGTAGAGCGCGGCCTCAGGGATTTCCGAGAGCGGACGCCCGTCCGTGAGCCGGAGGGCGACGAAGGACGCCCTCTGCAAGTAGAAGTGGAGGCCGGGGTAGCCGGGATGACGATGATCGAAGTCTCCCCTCTTGACCATCTCGACCACGTTCTCGACCACTTCGCCCTCATCGGGGCCGATGTAGTGCTCGACGTCGTGGGACGCGATGGGCCAGCGCAGGAGCAAAGCGAGGAGAACGACGACGCCGGTTCCGATCGCCCCCCGGCGCAACTAAATCCTCGAGCGCCAGTCGTCGAGGAGATCCCGGAGTGTGTCGCGAAGCGGGTACCGCGGCGACCATCCCGTGTCGGTCTTGAGCCTTGTCGGGTCGCCCACCATCAAGGGAGCGTCGAGCGCATGGTACCTCTCGGGATCGACCACCACCTCGACAGGGACCCGCGCAAGGCGGACCAGCTCTTCGAGGACCTCGCCGATCGCCGTCGCTTCACCGCGGCAGACGTTGTAGGGTCGTCCCGCCTCACCGCGCTCCAGAATCGCGCAGTACGCGGCGGCGACGTCGCGGACGTCCGTGAAGTCCCGCCGGGCGCTCAGGTTTCCCACGCGAATCACGGGCTCTCTCGTTCCCTTCTCCACTTCCGCCACCTGGCGGGCGAAGCTCGACGCCACGTAACCGTCGGACTGTCCGGGCCCGGTGTGGTTGAACGACCTCGTGACGTACACCGGAAGCTCGTGAGCCCAGAACGCGCGCCGCCCCAGGATCTCCTGAGAGGTTTTGCTCACGGCGTACGGCGTGAGCGGTTTCTGCTCGCGCTCCTCGGTGATGGGCTGGGCCTCGACGGGCACGTCTCCGTACTGCTGGGCCGAGCCCACGAGGAGCACGCGGGGCCGGCGGCCGGTCTCTCTCGCCGCGTACAGGAGGTTATGGGCGCCGATGATGTTGGTCTCGAGAGTGCGGCGGGCCTCCTTCCACGATCCCTCCGGGTTGGAGAAGGCCGCGAGGTGGAACACGGCGTCGGGCGCGAAGTCGCCGAAGGCGGCGCCGAGCGCTCCCTCGTCGAGAATGTCGAGGGAGTACACCTCGATGCGCGGGCCGAGAGAGCCGGGCCCTCCGTCCGACGGATGAACGAGCCCCCCGACCTCGTGGCCCTGTGCGAGAAGGTGCGCCGTGAGATGGCGGCCGACGAATCCCGCGGCTCCCGTGACGAGCGCGCGCACGTCAGGAGATCTCCGCTCTCCAGTAATCGAGCATGTCCTGAAGCGTCTTCTCGTACGGAATCTTCGGCTCCCAGGCCGTCGCTTTCCGGAACTTGGAGTTGTCGCCGAGGAGAACGGGGACGTCCGAGGGTCGAAGCCGTTCCGGATCCTCGCGAACCTCGACGTCGAGGCCCGACATGCGGATGAGCTCGTCGAGCACCTCTCGGATCGAGTAGTCCTTTCCGGTGCAGATGTTGTAGGCCTCGCCCGGCTCGCATCCGCCGTCGAGCGAGAGCCAGTATCCGCGGACGATGTCCCTCACGTCCGTGAAATCGCGGCGGGCTTCGAGGTTCCCGACGTGGATGACCGCGGGCTTCTTCTTCTTTTCGATGGCCGCGAGCTGCTTCGCGAAGTTGGAGGAGACGAACACGTCCCCGCGCCTCGGGCCGTCGTGGTTGAAGCCCCGGGTCCGGACGACTTTGGTCCCGAAGCTCTTGAAGTACTGGTACCCGAGATAGTCCTGTCCCACCTTGCTGACCGCGTAAGGCGAAAGCGGCCTCAGAGGGTTGGTCTCGCGGATGGGAAGCTCGTTCTCGTAGACGAGCCCGTACTCCTCGCTCGAGCAGGCGATCTGGATCCAGGGGTCGATTCCCGCCGCGCGGATCGCCTCGAACAGGTTGAGCTGCCCCAGGATGTTGGTGGTGAGCGACTCGGCGGGAGCGTTCCACGAGGAGGGAACGAAGCTCTGGGCCGCGAGGTGGAAGATGCGATCCGGCCGAACGCGGTCGATGAGCCCGGTGACCGAGCTCTGATCGCGGAGGTCGCACTGCAAGAGTTGGATCTTCGATTCGATGCCCCGGATGTTCTCGGTGCGGCTGCGCCAGCGCATGGTGCCGTAGACCTCGGCTCCGGGGTGCTCGGCGAGGACGTACTCCGCCAGGTGGCTTCCGGCGAAGCCGGTGATTCCGGTGATCAGTGCCTTCAACGGTGAGCTCCTATGTTAGATATTGGTGGAGGGCTTCCCTCCAGCCGGTGACCCTTCGGCCCAAAGCACTCTCGAATCGCTCGACGGAGAGAACAGAGTAGCGCGGCCGCGGCGCGGGCCGATCCAGGGAGGCCGCCTCGATCGCTCGGATGCGGGCATCCGCGATGCCGAGCTCCGCCGCAACCGCTTTTCCCAGATCGAGCCAGGTGGCTTCGCCCCGGTTCACGAAATGGTAGAGTCCGCGAGCGCCGCTCTCGACCAGGGTCAGGAGCGCCGCCGCGAGCTCGCGGGCGCTCGTGGGGGATCCCTTTTGATCCTCGATCAGAGGGAGTTCTTCGTGACGCAGAAGACGCCCGCGGGCGAAATCGACGAAACCCTTCCCCGGGCCGTAGAGCCAGCCGGTCCTCACGATGACGTGGCTCTCGGGACAGGCTTCCGCCACGGCACGCTCGCCCTCGAGCTTCGACCTTCCGTAGCTCGAGAGAGGACAAGGCGCATCCTCCTCGCGGTAGGGAGCGGTGGCGTTTCCATCGAAGACGTAGTCCGTGCTGACGTACACCAAGAGAGCTTCGACCGCGCGCGCGCTCTCCGCGACCACCCGAGCTCCCGTCGCGTTCACCTCCCGGGCTTTATCGGGAGCGCGTTCGGCACCGTCGACATCCGTGTAGGCCGCGCAGTGTAGCACGGCGGCGGGCGAAAACTCCCGGAACGTCCGGAGGACGGCGTCCCGGTCCAGGATGTCGGCCCGCGCGCGATCGCAGCCGAGCACGTCGTGCGTCTCCGCCGCCAGGCCGACCGCGAGCCCGCCCACGAGACCCGAGGCCCCAGTCACCAGAATCCTCAATAATAATCCCCGGTGTTGGTGCCGCCGAGAGAGGTGCCGAAGCTTCCCACGTTCGCGAGCGTGATCCCGAAGCGGAAGGTGTTCTCGTTCCGGTACCCGCCGAAGTTGTAGCGGTTGAAGTCGAAGAGGAACCCGCAGCACTGCACGTTGTACTCGATTCCCGCCCGCAGGTGGCGGAGGATCTTGAGCGACCAGTCGTAGCTCGTCTCCAGGTTCGCCCGCAGGCCGGAGGAGACGTTCACGCTTCCTCCCACGCGGAAGCTCGACCTCACGACGTCCCGGTCGGGAATGTTCCGCCGCGTCCACACTCCCCGGACCGAACCCCAGTCGCCCGAGTAGCTCCCCGCGGTAGAAGCCGAGCGGACGGCCTTGAAGCCGATGTCGTAGTCGAGGTTCCAGGAAGCGGTGAGCGACCTCGACGGCTTGAAGTTCACGCGGGAGGTGATGGGCGAGTAATTGCTCGGGGTGCCATCGGGGGTGTAGTAGGGAGTCGAGAACTGCGGATCGTAGAGGGACGCGGTGGCATCGAAGAAGTACCGCTGCGAGAGTACCCAGGTGAGCATCTCCGTGGGATTCGGCTGCTCCTTGCCGTTCACGATGCGCTTCGCCAAGAAGCGGTTCACCAGGGAGAAGGAAACCTGGTTGGTCCCCGGGAGATAGTCGTTGCCGTCGAATTTGGGGACGAGGTCGAAGCCCTCGATGCGGCTCCGGTAGCTCCAGACCATCTGCGGCTCGATCACGTGCTTGAAGCGGGAGGCGTATCCGTTGTCGGGAGTGTTGAAGATCTTCGCGAACGTCGGGCCCCGCATGTCGAAGGCGGTCTCGAAGTATCTCCGGTCCACGGGCTCGTCTTCGAGGAAGGCGCCCGATGCCGACTGGGAAGACGTGTAGTAGGTGTAGCGAGCGGTGACGCTCGTGCGGAACGTGAGAAAGCTGAGGCCGGTGAAGGGGTAGGACACGGTGGGAGCGACGTCGAACCGCTGGTACTCAAAGATCTGGCTTCCGCTGGTCCGCGCGAGCGACACCGCTTCGCTCTCGAACGCGAAGAGAAGCGGAGTCGGTCCGAGCCGGGTCTGCCGTCCGCTCAGGCTCACTTGAGGCAGGACCTCGCGGACGGCGACGTTCTCCCCGAACGCGGTGTCGTTCTTGTCGAACAGCACGCGGAGGTTGTACTGGTTGAAGGATTTCGAGATGGTCCCCGAAGCCCGCCTCGACCTCTGGGTGGCGCGGTCGAAGTTCTCCTGGAAGCTCTGCTGGAAGTCGAAGCTCGAGAAATAGTCGGCGCGGGCGACGGAGCGGAACCCTCCCGGGAGCTCCTGGTTGGCGTTCGCCATGATGGTGTACTCCCGCTGGCCGCTCCTCGTGTCGTCGATGAAGAACGTGGTGGCCTCTCCGCGCGAGGCCTCGCTCGCGACGTAGCGGTACTCGACGGACGCGCCGTTTCCGACCTGGGAGTAGCGCTCGTAGGCGATGGTCGCGTCCATGGAACGGTTGATCGCCCAGAAGAAGGCCTCGTTGAAGATGAACCCCTTCAGGGACGAGTTCCCGATCTGCGGAAGGAGAAATCCGGTGGCGCGCCCCTGGTCGTCGATGGGGTAATAGAGGAAGGGAGCGTAGAACACGGGGATGGACTTCAGCTTCAAGAGCGGATGATGGAGGGCCACGTGGTGGTCCCGCTTCATGCGGGCTTTTCCCGCGGTGAACTGCCACCGCGGCGTCGGCTGAGCACAGGAGGTGAAAGCACCCCCTTCGATGACGTACGTGTCCTCGGACTCCTTCTCGATGATATCTCCGTAGAAGTAGAGATCCGTGCCCGCGCGGCCGTGAGCGTTGAAGAACCGTCCCGTCTTGGTCCTCAGGTCCGCTTCCATGCGGGTCGCGATGATCTTCTGGTCGCCCTGCTCGAAGACGACGTTCCCCTCCGCGATGACCCGCATCTCCTCGTCCCAGAACTCGACGAGATCCGCGGTGAGGTGCACGTCCCCCGAGCGGAGATCGACGTAGCCCCGAGCTCGCACGAAGCCTTTTTCCACCTGCTCCTGGTAGTCCGCTTTGAGAACCGCCTCTTGGGGTTCCTCCTCCGGGACCTGCGGGAAGGACGCTCGAGCGGCGAGCACGAAGAGGATTCCGAGGGTCACCCTCCGGCCGATGAGCATCGTCGCCGGATTATACTAGAGGCGTCGTGAAGCGGCCCGAAGCCCTCCTTCTGTCCTGCTACGAGCTCGGCCATCAGCCCCTGGGCCTCGCCCTTCCCCTGGCGTTTCTGAAGGAGGCGGGGATCGACGCCCGGGGCATCGATCTCGCGATCGACCCTCTCGACGAGGAGGCGGTCCGCCGGGCCGACTTCATCGGGGTCTCGGTCCCGATGCACACCGCCCTCCGCATGGCGCTCGATCTGCTTCCCCGGCTCCGCGCTCTGAACCCGCGCGCCCACCTGTCATTCTACGGTCTCTATGCCACGCTCAACGCCGAGCTCCTTCTTTCCTCGGGGGCGAGCTCGGTCCTCAGCGGCGAGCTCGAAGAGGAGCTGGCTTCGCTCGCCGGCGGCGCCGCGTCCAGTTCGAGCGTCCCGATTCTGAAGCGGTTGCGTTTTCCCCTCCCCGAGCGCACCCGCCTCGCCTCCCTCGAACGATACGCGCGCCTCCTTCGAGGCGACGGGACTTCGACCCTCGTGGGCGCGGTCGAGACCACCCGGGGCTGCCGGCACCTCTGCCGGCACTGTCCCATCCCTCCTATCTACGAGGGACGATTCTTCGTCGTCCCACGGGAGATGGTCCTCGAAGACGTGCGGCAGCTCGTCGCGGCGGGGGCCCGCCACATCGATTTCACCGACCCCGACTTCTTGAACGGCCCCGGCCACGCGCTCGCGGTCACGCGCGCGCTCCATCGTGAGTTCCCTTCACTGACATTCAACTTCACCGCCAAGATCGAGCATCTGATAAGACACCGCCGGCACCTCGCCGAGTTTTCGGCCCTTGGTTGCCTTTTCGTCGTCTCAGCCGTCGAATCCCTGAGCGACCGTGTCCTGCGGGAGCTGGACAAGGGCCACGATCGGGAAATGGTATTCGAGGCGCACCACACGCTTCGCGACGCCGGCATCGCCTTCCATCCGACGTTCGTCCCCTTCACTCCGTGGGCGACTCGCGAGGACTACGCCGTTCTCCTCCGCTGGATCGCGCGCGAGGGCCTCGTGGAGGACGTCGATGCCATTCAGCTCACGCTCCGGCTTCTCGTCCCTCCAGGCTCTCTCCTCCTCGAGCACGACAGCATGAAGCCGCATCTCGGGAAACTCGACCCGTCCACGCTCACCTACCGGTGGGCTCACCCCGACCCGGAGATGGACCGGCTTCAGGAGGCCGCGGCCGCCCTCGCCGAGCAGGGGGTCGCGCGGAGCCACTCCAACCATGAGATGTTCCACGACCTGGCAGAGCTCGCCCTGGGTGCGCTCGAGCCCGTCGCCAGTTCCTCCACTTTCTCTCCGCGACTCTCGGAAGCCTGGTTCTGTTGAGCGGAGCCGAGGCGGGACCGGTTCGGTCCCGGCGGCAGGGACAAGCTATAATGTCAAGCTATGGACGAGATCAGAATCACCGCTGAGCCCAAGGACAACTCCACCTGCCGATTCGTGGTCGACCGTCCCGTCTACGATGGGGGCTCGGTTTTCTTCGGAAGCAGGGAAAGGGCTTCGGGCTCGAACCTCGCGGAGAAGCTCTTCGCCATCGAGGGTGTCGGCTCCGTTCTGATTCAGGACAACCTGGTGACGGTGACGGCGGCCTCCGGCGGCAACTGGATGCCGCTCGCAAAGCAGGTGGGCGCGACCATCCGCACCGTTCTCGCGAGCGGAGAGATGGCGGTATCGGACGCCGTCCTTTCCTCGATACCGGATGCCGAGACCATCAAGAAGAAGGTCCAAGGCATTCTCGACCACGAGATCAATCCCGCGGTCGCCGCTCACGGCGGCTGGGTCGAGCTCATCGACGTCAAGAAGAACGAGGTCTTCATCCGAATGGGCGGCGGCTGCGTCGGCTGCGGCATGGCCGACGTGACCCTGAAGCAGGGAGTCGAGAAGTCGATCCGGCAGGCCATTCCCGAAGTGGGCGCCATCCTGGACACGACCGACCACGCGTCGGGGCGAAACCCGTACTACTCCCCCGCGAAGTAGATCTCAGACAATCTCGAACGACAGTCGCGCGTGCGCCTCGCGGAGCGCGTGCTCCACGGTGTCCGGCTCTCCGGCGCGCGCGAAGATGAATCCCAGGTAGCTCGAACCTTCGGGAAGGGGGACGAGAGTTTTCCCCGGATGCGCGGTGATGGTGATTTCCTCGATTCCGGGGACCGCGCGGGCTTCGTCGAGACCGAGGGTCCGCTCGAGCGTTCCGGCTCTCGGGATCGGGATCATCATCACTCCCGACGCTCCCGCTTCCCGGGCAAGACCTTCGACGTCCCGCCCGAGCGCGTGCCGGAGAAGAAGCTCCTCGAGCGAGATCCCGAGGCCGAAGCGCAGGGCCCGCGAACAGAGCCCGCCGATGGAGCGCCCGGCGACCTCGATTGCGACGGGAGTCTCGTCGTCGCGAAGCCGGAGCTCGGCATGAACCGCCCCGTGCTGGAGCCCGATCGCCCGCGCCGCCTCGGCGCTCACGCGGGAGATTTCCCTTTGCGTCGACTCCGGTAGCCGCGACGGCGTCACGTAGAGAGTCTCCTCGAAAAACGGCCCCCCCAGAGGATCAGGTTTGTCGAAAAGCGCGAGCGGGCGGAGGCGTCCTTCGGTGAGAACTGCTTCGAGCGCGACCTCGGGACCTTCCACGTACTCCTCGATGAGCACGACGTCTGCATTCTCGCCACCATGGGCACGCACGTCGGGTGTCGCGAGAAACGCGCGCAGCCCCTCGAAGCGCGCGACGAAGCTCTCCCGGTCGTCGGCGCGCGCGACTCCACGACTGCCCGAAAGGAACACTGGCTTCAACACCAGCGGGTAGCTCAAGCCGCGAGAGAGAAGCCGCGGGTCGTCACCGGTGTGCGCGATGGTGAACGAAGGCTGGGGGATGCCGCTCGCGGCGAGGGCCTCGCGCATCTTGTGCTTGAGCCGCGCCCTCACCGCCGCCTCCGGTGGGTTGTGGGGAAGACCGAGGGCGCGCGAGACCGAGGCCGCCACCACCGCCGTCTCCTCGTCCACCGGAATGACCGCATCGACAGGGTGCTTCTCATGGAACTCCCGAGCGCGCCCCGCGGCGCCTTCCGGGTCGAGAAGGTTCAGCGTCAAGAGCCCTCCGGGCTGAAGGCTCTCGAGGCTGCTCGTCTCCTCCGAGCCGACGACCACATCGCAACCGAGACTCTCCGCCGCGTCGAGGAAGTCCCTCGTCCGGTAGGTGGAAGTCGGCAGCAGCAGCAGCACCCGCTCCCCCGCGCTCATCGATGGCACGTTAGCACGGAACGCAGCGCCAAACGCCCCGGTTTCGTAATTCAACGGAATGAAATGGGGCGGAGCTTCGGCGCCGCCCTTTTTCGTCGGGAATCGCGTCGACTCATCCATATGAGTAGTCTATACTCATCCTATGAGCAAGAGGCTTCAAGTGCTCCTCGACGAGGATGAGTTCGACGAGATCCGCAAGATCGCGCGCCGTCAGCGAACCACCGTGGCTCAATGGGTACGCGATGCGATTCGCGAGGCTCGGCGGCACTCGCCGGTGAAGGATCGCGCGGCGAAGCTCCAGGCGATTCAACGCGCCTTCGAGCACGAGTTTCCCGCGGGGGATGTCGGACAGATGATCGAGGAGATCGAGCGCGGTTACTCGGAAGCTCCGTGATCTTCATCGATTCGAACGTTCCGATGTATATCGTGGGAGCGGCCCACCCGAACAAGGAGCTTGCGCGTCGCCTTCTGGAACGCGCCGTCGTCGACGGCGAGCGCATGGTGACGAGCGCCGAGGTCTTTCAGGAGATTCTCCACCGCTACGTTTCCATCCGTCGACGCGACGCGATCAGGCCTGCGTTCGACGCGTTGCTGCGCGTGGTCGATGAGGTCTTCCCCGTCTACCTCATCGATGCGGAGCGGGCGAGAGAACTGGTCCTCGAGCGCGAGAGTGTTTCCGCGAGGGATGCCCTTCACGTCGCGGTGATGAAGCGGGAAAGGGTCGACCGGATCCTCACCTTCGACGCGGGATTCGACGACTTTGCCGGGATTCAGCGCATAGCAGGGTAGTCGGCCTTTACTTCGAAGCGCGTTCCGCCTTCAGCTTCTCGAGCAGCTCCTTTACCTCGGGCTGGTCGGGGTCGAGGGAGAGCGATTGCTCGCAGAGCTCGAGGGCCCTCGCCGGGTTCTGTAGCCGGTACTGGGAGGTCGCGAGGGCGTTCAGGAGGCCTGGCTCGGCCCTCCGCAGGGGAAGCGCCTTCTCCAGGAGGTCCACCGCCCGGGCGTAGTCGCCCTGGCGGAAATGAGCCTCCCCTAGGGGCGCGAGCACTTCGTAGCGATCCCTGACCTCTGCGTAAACGGGCTCGAGGAGAGAGATCACTTTTTCGTAGTCCGAGTCGGCGATCGCCATCCGGGCCAGATGCTCCCGTGCGGGCCCCAGCTTGGGGTTCTCCTCGAGGGCTCGCTCGAAGAGCTCGCGCGCGTTCGCGCGATCGTTGCGCGCGAGGTACTGCTCGCCCAGGGCCGCGGAAACCAGGCCGGGCACCTCGGAGCGCACCTGAGGGGAGGCGCCGCGGAGAATCGGCCGCGGAATCGACGTCCGCGGGGAGACGGTGAACGCCGCGGACGCCTCCTCGCGGACGCCCGCGTTCTCATCGACCAGCTCCGCGCGCAGGATGAATCGGCCTCCCTGGAACTTCTCGAGCGAAATCTCCTGGACGAGGGGATTTTCGATGCGATCGCGAAGCTCGACACTCTGGTCGATCATCGTCCCGCCGCCGGGCTCCTGACTTTCGACCACCAGGCGGACGCGCGCCGTTTTCGGCGCGGCGTGCGCGACCGCGACGGTCATCGTCTCTCCGATGGCGAAAACCGCGCTCGGGTTGGGAAGGACCTCGACGTTCCCGAAACGGTAGGCGCGGTACAGGGAAGCGCCGTCGCGGCGGGCTGACCCGTAACCCAGGAGGAGCCCTCGAAGGACTTTCCCCGTCCGGACGGGCACGTCGACTTCCCGGTCGAGAAGGGTATAGCTCTTCACACACTCCTTCTCGACGCGGCTCGGGCAGGCGCGGTTTCTCAGGATCACGCGGAAGTCGTAGGCGCCGGGGACGAGAGGAGTCATTCCCGAGTAAGCGAAAGGACGGTGGAGGGAGGCCGCGTCCGACTCCTTGAGCTGGACGAAGGATTCGTTGCGGCTCTGGAGCACGACGAGGTTGGGGTCGTCGCGAAGCGTGGCCTCGAGCGAGGCGATGAACGTGGTGCCGTAGACGCCGCTCTGCCGATCGAGCACGAAGGCGATGTTCTCGGGGGCAATCTCGATGATCCAGTGAACGAACGAGCCCCCCCCCTCTCCCTCGAGGACGTCCACCGCGCCCTCGCTCGCAACATATCTAAATAGATAATCGCTCTCCACCGCGCCGCGCTCGAAGTCGAGTCTCTCGGCATAGCTGGTGTCGAGCCCGTAGAAGGGGACCTTCACGATCTCATCCATCAGCGCCATCGTGCCGAAGGAGACCCCGGAGAACTGGGCGGTGTCGCCTTCGTCGGTGCGGAACGAGAGCGACGCCTGAGCGAGCTCCGGGTCGACCTCGTAGAGCTTGTGGTACGCGCGCTCGACGTCCTGCCGGAAGTCCGCGCTTCTCGTGTCGGGACCGGTAAGAAGCGCCTGAGGTCCGTCGAGAACCGGACTGTAGATTTCGAGCTCGCCCGCGCCATGACGGCGAAAGAAGAGGAGCGAAAAGAACGGCGGGAGACCGTAGCGCTTCAGATCCGGGTTGTCGTAGAACCAGAGCTCCGAGGGATAGACGGCGTCGCTTCCGTCGAAGGTCTGGCGATTGCGAGGCGGGCCGAGAAGGATGTAGTAGCGCCCGCGGTCCGTTCGCCAGCCTGGGCCAGGTGAATCCCGTCCCAGGAACTCGTTGGCGTAGGCGAGCCGTTTAAAATGCTCGTCCCGGTACTCGTTCTCGAGGGTTGCGGGGTTCTCGTCTCGTTTTCGCCAAAAGGCTTCGACGAAAGCCTCCCGCTCCTGCTCGGATTGAAGCCCCAGGAAGACTTCCCGCTCGACGTCGCTGATGATGTAGGTCGCTTCCTCGAGGAGCCATTTCTGGTAGTGCTCTGGGAGCTTGTCGACCCGCTCGTCGGCGGCGACGATTCCCGCGAGGAGGATGAGTCCCAGCATTTCGGTTCAGTATACCGTGGCCGCTCCTCCGCATCGGAGCGTCCACAAAGAGCGAGGGCGCGGCCGGAGCCGCGCCCCCCATGACTCGAAACGAGGAACCCTTCTAGAACTGGAAGCGCACGCCGATCTTGACCGCACGCGGATCGAGAGCGGCGATGATGTTGTTGAACCGCGTTCCCGTGCCCAGAATGAAGTTCGTCTCGGCGTTGGAGTTGAACAGGTTGTAGAAGTCAATCATGCCCGTCAGCTTGTAGCGGCCGCCAAAGTTGAACACCTTCTCCGCCCGCACGTCGACGAGGGTGACGTTCTCCGAATAGTTGTTGTCCACGTCCTCGAGGAACACGAGCACGTTTCCCGAGCCCGGGACGTTGACGGTGTAGATGGGCGCAAAGGGCCAGCCGCTCTGAACCCGCAGGTTGGCAGACACCGCGACCTCGGCAGGCAGGTTGTAGCGTCCCAGGAGCCGGAAGTTCCAGTTCTGGTTCGGCTGGATGTTGTCGACCGACGGGTTATGGTTCTGCCAGAAGAAGACGCTGAGCGGGTCGGCGACCAGCGGGCTGGTGCTTGCGCCGGAGGCTCGTCGGCGCTCGTCCCGCCACTGGTAGTCGAAGCTCGTCTGGACGAAGAAGTCCTGGCTGAACCGGCGCTGGAAGGCGACCTGGAACGTGTCCCAGTTGTCCTGGTCGTAGCCGCCCGGGAACGTGTCGAACCCCGGGGCCTGCTTGTTGGCGGCGGCATCGGGGACCCGGACCAGACTGAGCGCCTGTCCCGCGAACTCGCCCGGGCAGCCGTTGCAAGTCGTGTTGAAGGGGATCGGGTTCTCGAGAAGCGGAATCACCTGCGCGCGGTTCCAGTTCCCGAAGTCGTTCCGGAGCTGCTTCCTCACGTAGGAGAACCGCAGGGACGTATCGGGCATGAGCTCGTGCTCCAAGGATGCGCTGAACTCATCGGCGTAGGAGGGACTCATGTCCGCATTCACCGGCGTTCCCTGAGCGCCGGCGAGGCTCGAGCCCACGGTGCCCGTCTGCGACACGCGGGTTCCGAGCTCGGTGTCGCCGTCGTAGAGCCCGTTCTGGTTCTGGTCCAGGAACTGGTACTGCACGCGGGCGAGACCCGCGGGGTTCGCGGCGGAGAACTGGTCGGCGATGTTCTGGTAGTAGCGGCCGTAATGCCCCTTCACGACCGTCTTTCCGGTCCCGCTGATGTCGTACGTGAACCCCAGCCGCGGCGCCCAGGTGTTCCAGGTGAGAAGCGTCTTCCCCTCGATCGTGCCGGTGGGGAAGAACTGCGTGAACTCGGGATTCAGCTCAGCCGACAGATAGGACGGAACCTGGCGGTGGAACCGGAAGCCGAGGTTCAGCGTGAGCCGGTCGTTCGGCGCCCAGGTGTCCTGCATGAAGAACGCGGTGTGGGTATCGCGGTTGTCGTTCTGGTTGGCGCCGTCGGCCTTCACGTTGTAGAACGCGATCTCGTTCACGTTGTGAGGCCGCTTGAAGTTGCTGTTGTCAAAGTAGCGGATGGCGCCGGAGTTCGAGTTGAAGCCGTACTGCGAGGAGTCGATCTGCCAGTCGAACCCGAACTTCCAGTCATGGCTTCCGCCCATGTTGGGCATGTAGTAATTCGCGGTCGCCGTGACCTGGGGCTTCCACCGATCGAAGGTGAACGGAGGCCCCGCGGTCGCGCCCACGTTCCAGCCAGCGCCCGTCTGTCCGCCATTTGCCTGATCGTACCTCGGCGGATCGACGTCCGGATCGACCTTGGGCACCATGGGCCAGCCGAATCCGAAGTGCTTGATCTGGACGTTCGAGAACATGCGGTCGTTCCACACCCGCTGCCACTCCGCTTTGTGCACCCAGGACCAGCTGTCCTGTGAGAGGACGGCATCCGGCTCGATGACCGCGGAGAGGCCGCGGTTCGGCTTCTGCTTCAGCCCCCACTGGCTGTAGCCGATGAACTGGTCCTTCTGCGTGACCTGGAACGTCACCTTGCCGCCGTATCCGTAGAAGTTCCCGATGTCGGTCGCCACGTTCTGGTCGACGCCCGAGATCGCCTTGTCGATCCGGAACCGGTTGAAGAACCCGTAGAACCACGCCTTGTCCTTGATGATGGGCCCACCGGCATCGGCATGGATCTCGTAGAAGATCAGGTTGGGATTGCCGGTGTAGCCCCGAGCCGCGGTTTCGTCGTCGAGGTTGTCCGACACCATGTTCTCGCCCTCGTAGTCGGCGTGATAGAGGCCCGAGAACTCGTTTCCGCCGCTCTTCATCGTCATCATCACGAGGGCGCCGGGCGTCGTCATCTCCACGTCCGAGCCCGCGGCCGAAGTCGTGAACTCCTCGACGGAGTAGTAGTCGTAATAGAAACCGGTTCCACCGGTGCCCTCGGTCGAGTCGACACCGTCCGAGAGGACCCGATTCTGGCTGCGAACGCCGAAGCTTTCGTAGGCCGTCTGCTGACTCTTGTGGCTTCCGCCCGTGTCGTAGCCGCGCATGCGGATGCCGGGGGTCTGGCCGAGGACCGCCCACACGTCGGTGGCGCTCGGGACGTCCTGCAGTTGCTCAACACCGAACTCGTTGCTGAGGGCGGTGTTCTTTACGTCCACCACCGGCGATTCCCCCGTAACGGTGATGGTCTCGGCGACGGTGGCGACGTCGAGAGTCACGTTCACGGTGATCGTGCGCGCGCCGCTCACGATGATCCCCTCGCGGTTCAGGGTCTGAAACCCCGCGAGCTCGTAGCTGAGGTTGTACGATGCGGGCCTCAGAGCGCGGAAACGGTACGTTCCATCGGCGACCGTCACTGCCGTCTGGGCGCCGAGAACGGCTTCACCGGTCAGAGTTACCGTGACACCGGGAAGCACCAGGCCCTGGGCGTCCCTGACGGTCCCATCGATCTCGCCGGACGTCTGTGCCACGGCCACCGAAGCGAGGCCGAGCGCGACGACCGGCAACATAAACACAAAGAGTCGACGCATGATTTCCATCCCTCCCAAAATCGCCCCTGAATAAAAAGGAAGCACCGCCGCAGGAGCGAGAACGTAGCAAACCTAAAGGCGGCTCCAGTGATGTAGCAAGCGATATGCCACTGCGGTTGAAGGGCACCGTCACTGCAATGTGTTGATTGGGGCATATTTGTACGAAGGTGCCCGGCAAGAAGTTCGCCGAGTATTCCGTTATTCGGATCGAGACTTCAATTTCTTGGATAATCGTTGGATTTTCATGAATTGGCGGGGCTGGTCGCTGCCGGGACGATTGCGGTACTGTACGCTCGATGGCGGCGACACTCGGGGCGCTCCTGCTCCTGGCTGCGCCCTCTCCAGGCTATGTGGGAGCGCAGGCCTGCGTTCCCTGCCACGCCGAGATCCACGCGCGTTGGGACGCCTCGCGGCACAGCAAGATGGTTCGCCCCGCGACTCCTCAGGGAGTTCGCGGCGATTTCTCGGTGAAGGGGGTTACGCTTCGGGGCGAAACCTACCGCTTCGAAGCGAAGGAGGGCGAGTACTTCATCACGGAATCGAAGCTTCTCGAAAAGAAGACTCGCCACCGCATCCTCTACACTCTCGGCAACCGCAGAATCCAGCACTACCTCACCGTCCTCGAAGACGGCCGCGTCGTCGTGCTTCCCCCGAGCTGGGACGTTCTGCGCAAGGAGTGGTTCCACAACATGGAGATCGTTGGGCCGGAGCCCAATGGGACCCTCGCGGTCCAGGTCTGGAACCTGAACTGCTTCGGGTGCCACGTGAGCCAGCAGCAAAGGAACTTCGACCTCGAGACCCGGACCTACGACACCGACTGGGTCGACTTCGGAACGAGCTGCGAGCGCTGCCACGGGCCGGGGCGCGATCACGTAGAGCGCTACATCCATCCGCAGGGAGCCGAGGAGGGCAGCGCCATCGTCGTTCAGACCCGGCTCGACCCCGCGGGGAGCACGGCGGTTTGCGCGCAGTGCCACTCGCTCCGGGACGCCATCGACCTAGACTTCACCGCGGGCGCGAACTACTACGATCACTTCCTCCCCGAGCTCGAGTACGGACTTCCCCGGGACCTCGACCCCGCCTGGTACGTCGACGGCTCGACGCGGCGCTTCTCCGCGGACGCCCTGGGCCTCTGGCTCAGTCGGTGTTTCCTGGAGGGTGGCGTCACCTGCGTCGATTGCCACACCGACCCCCATGACACGGAGATCGAGAAGACGGCCGCCATCCGGCCGGAGGCGGCTTCCAGCTGTACCCGATGCCACGAGGCGATCGCGAAGGACGTACCGTCCCACACCCATCACGAGCCGACGAGCGCGGGGAGTTCCTGCGTCGAATGCCACATGCCGCGAAACGTGGTGAGCATCAAGGCGAAGATCCGAAACCACGGCATCTCTCTTCCCGCTCCCGAGAACACGGAGGGCCATGGAATTCCGAACGCCTGCAACGATTGCCATGAGGATCGAGCTCCGGCCTGGGCTGCGGACACCATCGAGCGCTGGTATCCCGGCGCCAGAGCCCGCAGGCAGAAGCTCCTCGATCGCGCCGAGACCTTCACCCGCGCGCGCGCGAAAGCGACGGACGACGTCGAGATCGTCGACAAGCTCGCCCTTCTCGCGGCGAACGAGACCGAGCCCCCCCTCATCCGCGCCAACGCCGTCGGCTACCTGGGGAGCTTCGCCTCCGATCCGAGAGTTCCTCCCGCGCTCCTGCGGGCGCTTGCCTCGAAGGAGCCGATCGTGCGCGCCATCGCGGCGCCGCAGTTTTCCCATCTCGGCCCCCAGAAGGCCGAGAGCGCGAGACCGTTTCTCGTCAGCGCGCTCGCGGACGACCGCGCGACCGTCCGCTTGGGCGCCGCGTTCTCGCTCGTGAGCCTCGGGGTCCAGCTCCTCGACGGCGAGGACGGAGCCCGGTTCGAAGCGGCGAAGCAGATCTACGTCACCCGGGCGAATACGTCCCCCGACCACGCTCCCACGCAGCTCCAGCTCGGCAAGTTCTACCTCCTGAACCGCGATCTGCCGTCGGCCGCGGGAGCGTTCGAGGCAAGCCTCAAGCTCAATCCCGAGCAAAAGGACGCCGTGTATTATCGCGCCATCGCTCGTCTGGGTGAGGGGAAGATCGACGAAGCGAGGAAGCTTCTCGCCCAGGTAAATCGAGAGAGCGAACTCTACGCCTCAGCGCGCGCGCTCCTCGGAGCTCTGCCGAAGCGTTAAGGGCCCCAGTTAAGGCCTCGACCTCTCTCAGCCGCCACCGCACGCGTTCCTACCAAGCGTCTCAATGAGCAGGTGACGCGGAACGTCCGCCGCTTTCCGGAAGACTTCATGTTCCAGCTCGACGAACGAGAAGCTGACGCTTTGAGGTCGCAAATTGCGACCTCAAAGGGAGCACGTGGTCTAATCGTCGAGTGCCGACAGCCTTCCGAGGGGCGCAACCGCCGCCCTCTGGTGCTCCTTGCGAAGAACGAGCCGCACCCACAGCCGGACGAGCTGCAAGTAGGACCTCATGACGCCTCGCAGGGTGAAGTACTGGCTCCGGCCGTAGACCCGGGGGTGGTGTGAGACCGGCGCCTGGGCGAAACCGCAGCCGGAATCCTCGAGCTTCTTCAGGAGCTCGAGACACATCGCCCCGTCGTTCTCCTCGAGCTCGAGCCGCTCGAGCACGGCTCGCCGGAACAATCGGAAGTCGCAGTCGATGTCGCGCAGCGAAAGCCCGAATGCGGCCCGCACGAAAAGATGGTACGGGTTTCCCAACAGGACCCGCAGCGGCGGATCGGCGCGCCTCAAACGGTACCCGCTCACGTAATCGATGCCGGGAGTCAGGAGATCGAAGAGCCGCGGGAGCTCCCGGGGGTCGAACTGCGCATCTCCGTCGGTGTAGAAGACGAGGTCCTTCGTCGAAGCTCCGAAACCCGTGCGAAGCGCCGCCCCATAGCCTCGATTATCTCCGTGCCTGAGGACGCGCAGCTCCGGGACGAGCGCTTCGAGCTCGGCCAGGATGGACGCCGTGCCGTCGCGGCTCCCATCGTCCACGACGAGAATCTCGAACTCGTTCGCGAGGGCTCGCGCCGTCCGTCGGGCGCTCACGACCATGCTGGCGATGGTGCCGGCGTCGTTGTACGCGGGGAAGATGATCGAAAGCGACTGGATAACGCCTCCAAGAGGGCGGCGCATGGTGGCACAGGCACAAGCGGCCCGTCAATCGGGGACCGTTATCTCAGGAAGGCTCTTTCTCGAGCTGTTCCACCAGCTCCCGGATGCTGGGCTGGTCCGGGTTCTCCGCGAGAGAGCGCGAGAGGAGCTCCCGGGCGCGATCGCGGTTCCCCATTTGGTAGTGGCTCACGGCGAGGAGGTTGAGAAGCGGAGGCTCCGGACGGCGCAGGGCGATGGCCTTCTCCAGGAGCTCGGCGCCCCGGGCATAGTCCTTCTTCTTCACGTAGGCCTCTCCCAGGAGGGCAAGAATCTCGAAGCGATTCTGAACCTGGGCATAGACGGGCTCGAGGAGCTCGATGACCCGTTCGACGTTCCCGTCCTCGATCGCGAGGTAGGCAAGCGCCTCTCGGGGCACGCCGAGTCGGGGGTTCTTCTCGAGGGCGTCCTCGAAGAGGGCGCGCGCCTGCTCGCGCTCGCCGAGGTTCAAATGCTGGCTCGCGAGCGCCGCCTCGACCATGCCGGGAACGTCCGCCGCCGCCTCCGCCCAATAGCCGCGGATGCCCGGCCGGGGCACGGCGTTCCGCGGCGTGATGTCGAAGTTGGAGGCTCGCTCGTCGAGCGCCGCTCCATCGGGTCCGAGGAGCTTCGCCTCGAGGCGATAGTAGCCGGGGGCAACGCCGTCGAGTGCGAACTCCTGAATCGCGGAAGCTGAGGAGGGCTCGACCGGGATCGGCCTCGCCTGACTCACCGGGCTTCCGTCCTCCCGATGGACGATGCGGAAATCGACGCTCATCCCTGGCGCCACGCCCATCGCTCGCACGAGCGCGAGAAGCGGCTCGGAGCTTGCGAAGATGCGGGTGGGGTTGGGGAAGAGCTGCCGACTCTCGAATTCATATGCCCGATCGGTGCGCGCGAGCCGCTCCTCACTCCCATAGGCGACGACGACGTCGGACAGACGTGACTTATCCGCGGCGGCGGGCACTTCGATCGGTGCATCGAAGAGCGTGTACGACTTGCGGCAGCTCGACGCTTCCCTTCCGGAGCAGGCTCGGTTGCGCAGGACGACCCGGAGGTCGTAGGAGCCGGGCACCACGGGAATGGTGCCGTTGTAGGCGAAGGGGCTCCTCAGCACCGCCTGCACTTCCGACTCCTGGAAATTCATGAAGGATTCTTTGCGGGAGTCGACGACCGTCAAGTGGGGCTCGCTCCTCTGGCTCACCTGCGCGCTCACCAGAAACGTCGTCGCCAGGATTCCTCTGTCTTCGTCTTTCACGAGCGCGAGGTGTTTGGAGTCGATCTCGATCGTCCAATGCACGAAGGAGTGGCCGGAAGCTCCCGGTACCACGTGGGCCGCCCCCGAGCTCGGGACGTAGGAGAAGAGGTAGTCGCTCTCGACGAGCCCCTTCTCCACGTCGAAGTTCTCCGCGTAGGACGTGTCGACTCCCCGGAACGGCGCCGCCACGATCGTGTCGAGAAGAGAGATCGTGCCGAAGGACGGCGACTGGAACTGCACGATGTCGCCTTCGTCCGTGCGAAAGGAAATCGAGGCCTGCGCGAGCTCGGGCGAGATCTCGAAGAGCTTGTTGTAGGCCCGCTCGATGTCGCTGCGGAAGTCCATGCTGCTCGTCTGGTAGCCGGTGAGGAGCGCTTGCGGGCCGTCGCCGAGGGGACTGTAGAGCTTCTTCTCGCCCCCTCCATGCCGGCTGAAGAACAGGAGGTAGAAGAACGGCGGGAGGCCATAACGCTTCAGCTCGGGCTTGTTGTAGAACCAGAGCTCCGAGGGATAGACGGCGTCCTGCGACACGTAGTCCTGTTGCTCCGATGGCGGTCCGAGGAGGATGTGATAGCGCCCCCGATCCGTCATCCAGCCCGGTCGGAACGTGTCTCGTCCGAGGAACTCGTTCGCGTAAGCGAGCCTCTTGTAGTGCTCTTCTCTGTACTCGTTCTCCTCCGTGGCCGGGTTCTCGTCGCGCTTGCGCCAGAAGGCCTCGATGAACGCGTCGCGCTCTTCGACCCTTTCGAGACTCAAGAAACGCTCCCGCTCCACGCCGGTAATAATGTAGGGCACCTCCTCTTCGAGCCATTTCCGATGCGGGGCAGGAAGCTTCTCGACAAGCTCTTCTTGAACGCTGCTGACGCCGAGGACCGTCAGAAGGAGTGCTGGTGTGGCAAGAGACATCGTGGCTGTTTCTCGGCTCGACGCATATCTTACTTCGGTCCGGGCGTCTCCGTTAATCCATTTATTTGGATGACCGATCCGGCTTGTAGAATCAACCTCCATCGAACCGATCTATCGATTCATAGAAAGATCTAGATGAGTCATGTACTTGGACGCGCTCCGTCTGGCGCGAGTCTATGGCACGGCATTTGCTGAACTTCACTCCGATTTATTCTGTGAAAGGAGAATCCATGCGTCGTAAATTCAGTTTCTTGCTCACGGCGGTGTTTCTTGCCTCAAGCGCCGCCGTGGCCCACGCCCAGAGCTACGGCCGTCTCATCGGCGTCGTCCGGGACGCTCAGGGGGGTGTGCTCCCCGGAGTGACGGTGACGCTCTCCGGTGGCGGAGTCATCGGCGGTCGCACGGCGACGACGGACGTCGACGGAAGCTACCGGTTCCAGGCCCTTCCTCCCGGCACGTATAACGTCCTGTACGAGCTCGCCGGGTTCCGGACTCTGAACCGCGAGGGCATCATCATCGTCACCGCTCAAACGGTGACCCTCGATGCCTCCCTCGAGATCGCTGCCGTGGCGGAGACCATCACCGTGACCGGTGAGTCGCCCATAGTGGACGTGAAGACGACCCGCATGGGAGGCACCTTCGACGAGATGGCGCTTCAGGACGTGCCGAGCGCGACCGACGTCTGGGCCGTTCTTGCCCAGGCCCCGGGAGTGCGGATGCGCGGCTACGACGTTGGCGGAAGCCACAAGAGCCAGCAGGTGCCCGCGGAAGCGTTCGGGATCCGGTGGCAGAACCGCGTTCTCTCGGACGGCGTCGATTCCACTGAGGCCACAGGCGGCACCGGCTTCTACTACGACTACTACGCCGCCGAGGAGTTCCAGGTCAGCGCCGCGGGCGCGGACGTCGAGATGACGAGCCCCGGCTATCTCGTTTCGATGAGCATCAAGGGCGGGGGCAACGAGCTCTCCGGCCTCTACCACATCGACTTCGAGAACGATGCCATGGTGGGGCAGAACACCGACGATGACCTGAAAGCACGGGGCGCGTGCCGGAGCCGAGCCGACGGGAGCGAGTTCTGCGGGAACCCGAACCTCCTCTTCTGGGAGGGCCACGTGGATCTGGGCGGACCGATCATGAAGGACAAGCTCTGGTTCTACGGCGCCTACAACCATTTCAAGATCGACAAGGCGATCGTGGGCGTGGACCCGGAGCAGACGATCAACGGCCTTCCGACGACGGACGTCGGACTCTTCGACAACTACACCGGGAAGATTTCCTACCAGTTCACCCAGAAGGACACGTTCATCGGTTACAGCCAGTGGGGGCGCAAGCAGAAGCCTCTGCGTGGACTGTCGGCGCTGCAGCCGCCGGAGTCCATCCTGGCGCAGGACTCGTGGTCCTGGGTGCACAAGGCGGAGTGGCAGAGGGTTTGGAACGACCGCACGTTCTCGAACTTCCAGGTGAAGCACTTCGGCTTCACCTGGCCCATGGTTCCCAACACCGACCCCGCGACGAATCCGCCGAGGATCAACACGGCGACTCAGGTTCGGAGCGGCGCCGGTTACTGGCCGTTCACCTCGCGCCGGTGGAAGCCGCAAGTGACCGCGACCGTGAACTACTACGTTCCTGCCGCTGCGGGGAGCCACGACTTCAAGTTCGGCTTCGACTGGCAGATCGATAGCTCCCAGTTCGGTTACAACTCCAACTCCGGGTTCATCCTGTACGAGGACAACAGCAACCTGGGACGGCCCCGCAACGTCGACGAGGTCACGTTCGCCAACGTGCCCAGCACGGGCGAGGTGGACAATCGGGACACCCACACCGATTTATTCGCCCAGGACAACTGGACGGTCTCGAACAGGGTAACCCTGAACCTGGGCTTTCGCTTCGGACGCCAGGTGGCGCACTATCTCGACGCGAACCTGAACCCGGATTTCGACGACGCGGTCCCCGGTTGGCCCGGTTTCTTCGAAGGCACGCTCGAGGGACAGACGCTCGCGACCTTTAACAAGGTGGCGCCCCGGCTCGGGGTCACGTTCGATCTCACGGGCGAGGGGAAGACGGTGGTGAAGGGCTACTACGGCCGCTACTACGTCAACCTCGCGGACACGCTTTCCGCAGCGAACCCCGCGAGCCTCCAGACTGCATCGTTCAAATTCCTCGATCAGAACCAGAACGGTCTCTACGACGGCCCGGGCGAGCTCGGGGCGGGCGTGGACCTTCCCGCTGGATTCGGAGGTATTCCGGTCAGCTCGGACCTCACCCTTTCCTACGCGGATGAGTTCAGCGCCTCGGTGGAGCGCGAGCTCGCGCCCGACACCTCCCTCCGGGTCTCCTACGTTCGGAAGCAGCTCAGGGACGACTACGGACGCTGGAACCAGGCCCAGGTGATCCCTCTTCTGGGAAGCGCCGTGCCTTGCGGGGATCCGGTTTTTCCATGTCCCATCAACCCGCAGACCGGGCAGGCGCTCAACATCGCGCGGCTCCCGGCATCCGCGGCGAACCAGCAGAGCCAGATCATCAACAACTTCCCCGGAGCGGACTACGACTTCGACACGATCCAGTTCGCCTTGAATAGGCGCTTCAGCGAGAAGTTCTTCGTCCAGGGGAACTTCGACTACCAGTGGCGGAACGAGCTCCGGAGGGCGCGCGCTCCCGCCACGAGCCCTCTCTACGGGGACCCGATCCAGGTCGGAAACGGCGGCTTCGGCGGCCTGATCTGGCAGAACCACAACCTCGACATCCCCTACCTGCAGGACAACACGAACTGGCAGGGGAAGGTTCTGGGCCGGTACGTGTTCCCGCACGATATCGCCGTCGCAGCGAACGCGCGGTTCCAGAGCGGCTGGCCCTGGGCTCCCATCTTGTCGGTTGCCATCCCGGGCTCGGGCACGCAGCAGGTTTTCACGGAGCCGATCGAGAACAACCGTTCGCAGAACGTCTACATCTTCGACGTCCGCGTCGAAAAGGGTTTCGTGTTCTCGAACGGCCACCGGCTGACGGGAATGGTGGACGTGTACAACTTGACGAACGGCAACGGCGAGATCAACTTCAACTTGAACGTGGGACCGTCGTTCCGGCGAATCATCTCCTTCCTCGACCCGACTTCGGTCAAGGTGGGAGTGAGGTACCAGTTCTGAGTCTCTAAGGATCGGAAGTCTTCGAGCGCCCGCGGGCGGCTCCGGAAAACCGGGCGGCCCGCGGGCCTTTCTTTTTTATTCGCTTCCGCTCCTGCGAAGCGCAGCGTCGAGATTCACGCGCGCCTGACGGTAGTCCGGCTTCAGCACGAGCGCCCGGCGAAAGAGGGGAACGGCCTTGTCGGCCGCGCCCAGCTGGAGATAGAGGGTACCGAGGTTGTGGTAGGCCTGAGGGTAGGAGGGGTCTGATTCGATCGCCTTCAGGAACGCTTTCTCCGCATCCTCCGTGCGCCCCATCCGGCCGAGGGTGATGCCGAGGTTGTTCTGCGCCGGGGCATATCCGGCGTCAAGGGCGACGGACTTCTGGTAAGCGTCGAGCGCGGAGGGCATGTCGCCCTGGCGCGCGAAGACGTTTCCGATGCCGTTGAAGATCCGCGGATCGGCGGGATTGACCGCTTCGGCGCGGCGGTAGGATCGGAGAGCTTCCTCGAAATCACCGGCTTCGACGAGAACGTTTCCGAGGTTCAGCAGCACCAGCGGATCGTCGTCGTTCTGCTTCTCGGCTTCGCGCAGGATGCCGAGGGCTTCCTCGCCTTTTCCCTGCGCGAGGAGGGCGTCGGAAAGGAGGACCCGAACGGAGTTGTCCGACTTCGCGCGCAGCGTATCCCTGAGCAGCCTCTCGGCCTCCGCGGGGCGGCCCTGCTCCAGCCGGACTTCGGCCAGCTCGTACGAGGAGCGCATGGCCTGGAACCAGATCATGTAGTCCCCGCCCCCGTGGTTCGGGTCGAGGGCGAGGCACCGCTCGAACCCCGCGGCGGCCTCCTCGAGCCGCCCCTGCCCCTTATAGGCGAGGGCGAGCCCGTAAATGGAATCGATGCTGCCGTCGTCCCGTGCGAGCGCCTGCCGATAGAGCCTTTCGGCGTCCTGGAACTTGCTTTCTCCGAGAAGAATGCTTCCGAGAAGGGTGTACGCCATCTCGAGGTCCGGGTCCTCCTCGAGAGCGGCCCTTAGAATGGCCGCGGCACGGCTCGCGTCCTTCTTGTCGAACGCGTCTCTCGCTTCCGCGATGCGCTGGAAGAGCGCGAGCTTCTCCTTGGGATCGGGGAGGTCCTCGGGAGCGATTCCCTTCCCGCCCGCCTCCGAGCCGGAGGTCAAGTAGCCGAGCGCGCGCAATCGTCGCTCGGTCTCTGCATCGGGCGGAGCGGCGCCCGAAGGCGAGGGCGGCCGCGGCTCGGGAAGCCGATCGAGAAACGTCGTGAGCCGCTCGGAGAGTTCGCTCTCCTCGGCGTAGACGTTTCGCGTCTCGCCAGGGTCGACCCTCAGGTCGTAGAGCTCGGGATTGGGCGCGGCGATGAGCTTGTGGGTCTCGCTCCGGACTCCCTGAAGCGGCGCCCAGCCGAAATGAATCGCGGCGTATCGCGACTCCACGTAAGCGAGCCGCGTGGGCACGCTCGTGTCCTCGCGAAAATAGGGGCGGAGGCTCTCCCCTTCCGCCGCGCCGAACGAGGGGGCGCCCAGAAGGTCCACGACGGTGGGAGCGATGTCGATCGTCCTCACCTGATCCTTCACTCGAACGCCTCGCGGAACGCCCGGCCCCCGGACGATGAGGGGCACGTGGACCGTCGAGTCGTAGATGAAGTACCCGTGCGTCGCCTCGCCATGGTCGCCGAGAGATTCCCCGTGATCTCCGACCAGCACGACCGACGTTTCTTCTGCAATCCCGAGATCATCGAGCCTCTGCATCAGGCGCCCGACGAGGGAATCGACGAACGCGACTTCCCCGTCATAGAGCCCGCTCCCGCCGCGACGTCCATACTGGCTTCGATAGGGCTCGGGCGGAGCGTACGGTGTATGAGGATCGAAGAAATGCACGAAGGCGAAGAATGGTGTTTCCCGGTTCTTCTCGATCCATTCCAGTGCGGCCGCGAGAACCACGTCGCCCGACCTCTGGTTCGCGTCCTGCGTACCCACGTCCCCACCGGCAGGTGCCTCGAAATCGTCGAAGTATGTGTCGAACCCCTGCGCGATCCCCCAGCGCGCGTCCAGGACGAAAGCGCCGACGAAGCCGGCGGTCGCGAGCCCGCGTGCCCGCAGCACCTCGGCGAGAGTCTCTTCCTCATCCGGGAGAAGCGCCGCGAAGTTGTCATGGACGCCGTGGCTCCGGGGCGTCCGGCCGGTCAAGATCGACGAGTGTGCGGGCAGGGTGATGGGGATGGCGGTCGCCGCGTTCTCGAAGAGCGTCCCCTCCGCGGCCAGCCGATCGATGTTCGGAGTGGGGACGCCCTCATAGCCATAGCAGCCCAGGCGATCGGATCGGAGGGTGTCGATGCTGATCAGCACCATAGATCGCGGGCTCTCGACCTCTCCACAGGATCCCAGGGCCAGAGCGGCGATCGCGACGAAAGCCCGGCCTAGTCGAATCACGAAAGCCATGATACCTCCAAGTTGCCGCGTCGAGCCGTGGGATAGAATGACTCGGCGAGCCTACGATGGGACTGAGCGGCGCGCTCCTGCTGGCATCGGTGCTCCAGGATCCGTTTTCTGAAGCGCTCGCCGAGGGCCGGAAGCATCTCGAGGAGCATCGTGCCGCCGAGGCAGAGGTCCTGTTTCGACGGGCGTCTGAGCTGAGGCCTTCGGACGGCGGCGCGCGTTACTTTCTGGGCGTCGCGCTCCTTCAGCAGGGGAAATCGGAGGATGCGGCCCGCGCCCTCGAAGAAGCGAAGGGGATCTCCCCGCGGAACGCGGCGGTCGCCTTCGAGCTCGGAAACGCGTACTACAGCCTCGAACGACTGGACCTCGCCGAAGAAGCGTTCCTCGAAGCGGCGGCGAACGCCCCCTCCTGGGACCGCATCCGGCTCCGGCTCGGCTGGCTGTACTACTCGAGGGTCGAGATCGAGCGGGCCGCCGCCGAGTTCAACCGCGCGCTCGGGATCGCGGAGAGCGCCACCGGGCGTTACTACCTGGGTCTCACCGAGGCGGCTCTCGGGGAGCTCGATGCCGCCTGCAGGTCCTATCGGAAGGCCCTGGAGCTCGACCCCGAGATGGCCGATGTCCAAGTCGCTCTCGGCCGCGCTTACGTGCGGCTCAACCGCGCGCAGGACGCCGAGTCCGCGTTCCGCTCCGCCACGGCGCTCGACCCCTCGCAAGCCGAGGCGCATTACCAGCTCGGGCTCCTGTCGCTCGAGCGGGGCGACGACGATGCGTCCGTGAAGTCGTTCGAGCTGGCCCTCGCCGCAAACCCGCGCCACCAGTCCGCCTGCTACAACCTGAGCCTGCTCCTGGCGCGGCGCGGCGACGTGGAACGGGCGGACGAGCTCCGCGCCCGCTTCCAGGAGATCCTCGCCGAGAACCAGAATCGAGCGCGGACCCGCACTGCGATCTCCCGCGAGCCGGATCGGTAGCGTCTTGTTCTGGCTCCTGCCGATTCTCGCGATCGCCTCTCCCGGATCCCTCCGCTTCTTGGACGCGACGAGAGAAGCGGGGATCCGTTTCGTTCACGAGCGGGGCGCCGGAGGAAAGAAGTACCTCGTCGAGACGTTCGGAGGCGGCGTCCTCGTCTTCGATTACGACGCGGACGGCCTCCCGGATCTCTACTTCGTCAACGGGGCCCCGCTTCCACCGCGGAACGATCCGGCGCCTGGAAACCGGCTCTACCGCAACCTGGGCGACGGAACGTTCGAAGACGTGACCGAGCGGGCCGGCGTGAAATCGGGAACCTATGGGACGGGCGGAAGCGCGGCTGACGTCGACAACGACGGCGACGAGGACCTCTACGTCACCGGATTCGGAGACACGGCGTTCTTCCGCAACCGCGGCGACGGCACGTTCGCGGAGGAGACGGATCCTGCGGGTCTTCGCAGCACTCTGTGGTCCGCGAGCGCCGCCTTCTTCGAGCTCGACTCCGACGGTTTCCTCGATCTCTTCGTCTGCAATTACCTGGACGCGTCGCTCGAGAACCACAAGACGTGTCTCGCCACCAACACCCGAGGGGAAAGGATTCCCTCCTACTGCCACCCGGACGAGTACGACGGGACGCCCGGCGTTCTGTACCGGAATCGGGGCGAGGGCGGCTTCATGGACGTGAGCCGCGAGGGAGGGATTCTCTTCGATGCCAGGGAGAGCAAGAGCCTGGGCGTGGTCGGGGCCGATTACGACGGAGACGGGGACACCGACCTCTACGTCGCCAATGACTCCACCCGGAACTTTCTCTATCGCAACGATGGCGGCCGGCTGAAGGAGCTGGGTCTCGAAGCGGGCGTTGGCTACAACGAAGAAGGGTTCCCCGAGGCGGGGATGGGGACCGACTTCGGCGACATCGATCGCGACGGCTGGCCCGATCTGGTGGTGACCAACTTCGACCTGGAGAAGAACACCGTGTACCGGAACCTGGGCGGAGGGTTCTTCCTGGACGCGACTGCCGCGTTCGGTCTTTCCGGCGCGAGCTTGACGGAGCTCGGATTCGGGGCGGAGCTCTTCGACTTCGACAACGACGGGTGGCTCGATCTCGTCGTCGCGAACGGGCACATCATCGACAACATCGAGGCCGTCCAGCCCTCTCTCCGCTACGCTCAGCCGATGCAGCTCTTCCGAAACCGGGGAGGCGGCCGCTTCGGCGACGAGTCGAGGAGTGCAGGCGAGGCGCTGCAGAGGAAACGTGTTGGCCGCGGCCTCGCCACGACGGACTTCGATCGGGACGGGGATCTCGACCTGGTCGTGTCGAGCGGCGGCGGACCCGCGGAGCTCCTGCGGAACGACGGGGGGAACGAGAACGGTTGGATTTCTCTCGCCCTCGTCGGCACGTCTTCGAACCGCGACGGGGTCGGAGCGCGCGTGGAGGTTCGCGCCGGCGGCTCGAGCCAGGCTGAAGAACTCCGTACCGCTTCGAGCTATCTTTCACAGAGCGAGCTCGCGCTGCACTTCGGTCTGGGCACGGCTCCCGCCGCCGAACAGGTGATCGTTCGCTGGCCGTCGGGACGTTCGGAGACCTATCCGGGGATTGCGACAAGGAGCCGGGTCTCGATCAAGGAGGGCGTGGGAGTGCTCCGGTCCTCGCCGGAAGTCCGATGAAACGAGCTCTGTACTTCCTCATCCCCGCGCTGATCCTGGGCTTGGCGCTCGGGTATTGGCTCCTCTCCCGGCGTGCGGCCGTTCCCATCCCATCCGGGGCGCTAAAGGGGTACGACCTGCTCCTCGTCACCATCGACACTCTGCGTGCGGACCGCCTGGGAGCCTACGGCTCGAAGGCGGGACTGACTCCGACTCTCGACCGGCTCGCTCGCGAAGGCATCCTCTTCGAGCGCGCGTTCGCGCACGCTCCACTGACCCTTCCCTCGCACACTTCGATCTTCACCGGCCGGTACCCGGTGAGGCACGGGGTGCACGACAACGGTACGTTCCGTGTGGGAGAGGCGGAAACGACTCTCGCGGAGCTGCTGCAGGGAGCGGGGTACCGCACGGCGGGCTTCGTGGGCGCGTTCGTTCTCGACGCGCGGTTCGGGCTGGATCAGGGCTTCGAGCTCTACGACGACTACTACGGCGAAAAGCGCGCGTTCCAGCATTTCGATCTCGTCGAGCGCCAGGCCGACGCGGTGCTCGGTCCCGCGGGGCGCTGGATTCGCGAAACGTCTGGCTCTCCCTGGTTCGCCTGGGTGCACCTCTGGGATCCCCACTCTCCTTACTCCGCTCCCGGCGGAGATCGGACGGCAAGTCCCGAAACCCGGTACGACGCGGAAGTGGCTTACGCGGATCTTCGACTGCACGAGTTTATGGAACGCCTCGACGCCGCGGGAAAGCTCGCGCGGACTCTCGTCGTCGTGACCGGCGACCACGGCGAAGCCCTCGGAGACCACGGCGAGAAGACCCATGGCACGTTCGCCTACAACGCTACGCTCCGGGTCCCCTTCCTGGTGTGGGCGGGAGGTGCCCTCGGCCCCGCGGTCTTCTCCGAGCCCGTTCGGCACGTCGACCTCCTGCCGACGGTGCTCGACCTTCTCGGCGTTCCTCCGCCGGGCGGTCTCGACGGGCAAAGCCTGAGGCCGTTTCTCGCAGGAGAAGAGGAGTACCGGACGCTCTCGAGCTACTTCGAAGCGCTCAACACCCACTTGACGCGCGACTGGGCGCCGCTTCGAGGGGTCATGGAAGACGGTCACAAGCTCATCGAGCTTCCCATTCCCGAGCTGTACGATCTCGAAAGCGATCCGAGAGAGCGGGAGAATCTCTACCAGCGCCAAGGCGCCACCGTGCAGAAGCTCGCCGATTCGCTCACGGCGCTGACCCAGGGCCGTCCGGTGGTCGCTCCCCGGGCACCCGACAGAGAAACTCTGGAACGCCTCCGATCTCTCGGATACATCACGGCGCCCGCTTCGAGCCGAAGCACGAAGTACGACGCGGAATCGGATCCCAAGCGGCTCATCGACGTCAGCAACCTCTACGACGAGGCCGTAGACCGCTTCCGCGAGGGTGACGGAGAAGGCGCGCTCGAGGTACTGCGCGAGCTCGTTACGAGACAGCCCCACTCCTCCCAAGCTCACCAGGAGCTGGCCTACGTTCTCTACCAGTCGCGGCGGCTTCCCGAGGCGATTGCCGTTCTGGAAGATGCTCTGCAGAAAGGAGTGCAGGACGCATCTCTCGTCGGTCTCCTCGGCGCGTACCTCCTGGAAGCGGGCGATTCGGCCCGGGTGGTGTCGCTCCTGGAGGACGTGGTCCGTCGGGATCCCGCGTACGCGGAGGCGCACAACTACCTAGGAATCGCCTATACCCGGCGGCGGCGGTTCGAGGACGCAGAACGCGAGTACCGGCTCCTCCTGGAGCTCGACCCCAGCTCGGCGAGCGCCCACAACAACCTCGGTTCTCTCGCCCTCACCCGCGGCGATGCCGAGGCCGCCATCCAGCACTTCGAGTCCGCTCTCGCCTTCGACCCGAATCACGCCTCTACCCACAACGGGCTCGGGGTCGCCTACGCGCGCAGGGGCGATCTCGGGAAGGCGGTCGAATCCTGGCGGCGCGCGGTGACTCTCGACCCGAGTCAGTACGACGCGCTCTACAACCTGGCGGTGGCGCTCTACGATCGGAGCCCCGCGGAAGCGGCCCCTTACCTGGAACAGTTCGCCACGAGCGCGCCCCAAGGCAGATATCGCGACGACATCGCGAAGGTTCGATCCTTGCTGGAGAGAGTGCGGACCTCTCACCCGGACGGCTGACGGATCTCCTGAACGATGCGTCGGACGCGCGGAATGTCCTCCCCGTAGAGACGCGCCGGCGCCTCGGCCGCGAACCTCTCCAGGTAGGGAAGCGCCTCCTGATTCCGGCCGAGCTGCACCAGGAGCATTCCCACGTTGTACAGGGCGTCGTAGTTTCGTGGGGCCAGGCGCACCACTTCCTTCCAGGCAGCCGCGGCCTCGGCGGGCTTTCCCGTCTCGAGGTAGACGCCGCCCAGTCCCTCGTGGGCGAGCGAAAACCCGGGAGCGAGCTCGATCGCCTGCTCGAAGCTCTTCCGCGCCTTCTCGTAGCTCTTGAGCTGTAGATAAGCGGAACCCTGGTTGTTGTACGTGCTCGCGGACGAGGGATCGAGAGCGAGCACGCGGTCGAAGACCGCGAGGGCCTCCTCCGGCCGGCCCAGACGCGCGTACGTCACCCCGAGCGAATTGAGAATCTCGGCGTCGCCGGGCGCCTTCTCGGAAGCCGCCTGGAGCCAGGGCAGACTCTGGTCGGGAGCGCCGGCTTCGGAGAGGATCGAGCCCAGCCGGCCCGCGATCCAGGGATTTCCGGAGTCGATGGCGGCAGCGTTCTGCAGGGTGGCGATGGAGTCCGCGACCCGTCCGGTCGCGAATTGAATCGACGCCAGGTTCAAATAGGCCATGGACGCGCGCGGGCGCACGCGGATGACCTCCTGGAGGAGAGAGATCGCCTCTTCCGCCGACCCGGACGCGTAGCGCGCCATGGCTGTCCGATGCTTCTCGACGATCGCGATCTGGCTCTTGGGGTCGTCGTCCACCGAGAATTTCTCGACTCCCGAAGGCGCGGCGGCGCCGAGGTACCCGAGCGCTTGAAGCTTCCTCTCCGTCGCGGGGTCGACCGAGAGGGGGCGCGCGTCCATCGCTTCCGTGCCCTCGAAAGATGCCACCAGCTCCTCGAGCGCGGCTTTCATCTCACGCGCGCGGGATTCCTCCCGCTCCAGAACGTTATTCGTTTCTCGCGGATCGCTGTCCAGGTCGTAGAGCTCGGGGAGGGGGAGATCGATGTACTTGTAAGAGCCGGAGATGAGGCCGGTGAGCGGCGCGAGTCCTTGCGTGAAGAATCCGTTGAGCGTCTCGAAGTAGATCGCCGCCGGTCGGTCTGGGTGAAGGAGGCTTCTTCCGTGAAGCTCGCTCGTGGCCGTGAGACCGAACGCATCGATGAGAGTCGCCGCGAGGTCGACGTGCCCCATGGGCGCCCGATAGACGCCGGGGGCGAGCGCCCCGGGGCACCACAGGATGAGCGGCACGCGCAGAGTGGAGTCGTACGCGAAGGTCCCGTGCGTGGTCTCGCCGTGCTCTCCCCGCGACTCCCCGTGGTCGGCGGTTGCGACCACGAGAGTGCGCTCGAGCTTTCCCGCGGCACGCAGTCTCTCGAGCAAGGCGCCGAGCGCCGAGTCCGCGTACTCCACCTCGCCCTCGTAGGGGACGGAGGCATGTCTCTCCCGGTAGGGAGAGGGCGGCTCGTAGGGCGCGTGAGGATCGAACAGGTGCGCCCAGGCGAAGTACGGTCGCGCGTCCTCCTGCCGGATCCAGGCTTCGGTTCTGGCGAGAACCTCCTCCGCCCGCCGCTCCACGAAGTTGAAATCGGTAAACGCGCTCTCCTCACCGTAGCGGTCGTCGTAGAGCTCGAAGCCCTGGTTCAGGCCGAAGCGCGCGTCGAGAACGAACGCTCCCACGAACGCCGCCGTCCGATAGCCCGCTCCCCGGAGCGTTTCCGCAAGCGTCGTCTCCGCATCCTGAAGGCGGAAGCTCCCGTTGTCGCGCACTCCGTGGGCGGGGGGATATCGGCCGGTGAAGAGCGAGGCATGGGAAGCAAGGGTCGTCGTCGCGTGCGCGTAGGCGGACTCGAAGCGGAGCCCTTCAGTCGCGAGCCGGTCGAGGTTCGGCGTCGACTTGCCGGAAGAGCCATAGCTTCCGAGCGCGTCCGCCCGCAGCGTGTCGACGGTCACCACCAGGAGGTTGTAGCCGCGGAGAGAGGCGCTCGCGAGCGCCACGCGGTCGCTCGCCGGGCCGGTCGCCGAGCAACCCGAGAAGAAGACCGGGAGCACGAGGACAGCGAGCAGCGTCGTTTTCGCGGGCATGGGAATCAGTGCGGAGGCACGGGCAGAATCTCTTCGATCGAAGAACGGCACGACGTTGATCGAGGAACGATAGCTCGCGAGGTCGGAGCCAGATGATCGAGGAAGGAGACGCGGAAGCCGAGATCCCGGAACGCGGCTTCGAGGAACCGGGAGAGGACCGCCGGATCCGTATCTCGAGAGGCGTCCGGGAAGCACACGAGCGCCCTCGAAAGCGTCCTCTCGTACTCCGGACGCGTCGGTGTTCGCACGGAGCTGGGGACCCTGAGAAGCGAAGCGGCCCCCATCCCGAGGACCTGCCTTCGAGTGAGATCGGCCATCGAGGCGGAGTCTAGCCCAACTGGTATGGAGGCGGCCGATGCGCTACTGTTTCCTGTAATGCTGGCCCCGTACGGTATTCTTCTGCTCCTAGCGGCGAGCCCCGGCCGGTTCGTCGGTGCGAAAGCCTGCCTTCCCTGTCACGCGGACATCCACGCGCGCTGGGACGGCTCGCGCCACAGCAAGATGGTGCGCCCGGCGACACCCGAGGGAGTGCGCGGGAATTTCTCGATCCGAGAAGTGACGCTCCGCGGCGAGACGTACGGCTTGGAAGCGAAGGGCGGCCAGTACTTCATCACCGAGTCCAAGCTTCTCGGGAAGAGGACACGCCACCGCATTCTCTACACTCTCGGAAACCGCCGCATCCAGCACTACCTCACCGCTCTCGAGGACGGCCGCATCGTGCTCTTGCCGCCGAGCTGGGACGTGCTCCGGAAGGAGTGGTTCCACAACATGGAGATCGTGGGGCCGGATCCCGAACGGGGGATGGCCGTCCAGGTCTGGAACCTGAACTGCTTCGGCTGCCACGTGAGCCAAGAGGAGAGGAACTTCGACCTCGAGACCCGGACCTACGACACCGACTGGGTCGACTTCGGAACGAGCTGCGAGCGCTGCCACGGGCC
>Ga0187893_10001845_pt1 | contig 48707 bp, 51 predicted proteins | sample MA1701074metaG_FD_139574 | JGI IMG/M metagenome (GOLD analysis project Ga0187893, IMG submission 139574) | White microbial mat communities from a basaltic lava cave in the Kipuka Kanohina Cave System on the Island of Hawaii, USA - MA170107-4 metaG ... | reverse complement strand
GTCCTCCGAGACGATTTCGAGCGTCTTCTTCATGATGCTGTTCGGCGCACCGTTCCGATCGCCGTGACAATGGAAAATCGCAAGGTGTACGTTGGCTTTGTGTTGCGCACCTTCGATCCGATGCACGCTCGCAAGTCCTTAGCGCTGTTGCCGTTGGTCAGCGGTTTCCGTTCAGAGAACGACGGACGCTTGCAGGTGACGACAAAGTACACAGACCTCTATGGCGGCCAGCCACCTCACGATGGGGCGCGGCGCCTCGCTCCTCCGCTACAACACTTGACGATTCAGGATTTCGAGATCGTGCTTCCTGTGGACAAGATTCACTCGCTCGGATTGTTTGATATGGTCGCGTACGCACGCTTTAATCAAACTCGGAGCGCGAGCGAAGCCGACCTGGCTTCACTGGTCGCGTCCTACGATCCGCCTCTGGAGCAGTTGCCTTAGCCGGAAGATTTGAACTGAGCGACGCGCGTGAATTCTGCGTGGATGAGCCGTGCAAAGTCGTGCATCGTGCAGCAAAAAAAACGCAACGGGCGTCCTCGGGTCACTGATTTCACAACCACTGCGTCGGCCACGACCGAACTGAAAATCCGTGTGTCGCTGGTTCAATTCCGGCCTTGGCCACCACTACTTCAACTGCTTACCCGCGCGTTTTGTGCCTAGCTCGGGCCGTCCAACTGCGCGATGCCCCGGACGCCGGGGTTGAGGAAACTCTGGGTGATGCCCGCCGGATCCTCGGTCCGCTGCCAACGCCTGCTCGATCTTCGGCAGGACCGAGCCCGAGCGCGCGCGTCCTCCGCAGGGTGCACGGCACGCCGTCGCGATCACTTCATCGGCGCGAAGATCGCCTTCCAGTCGTTCTTCATGCTGATCACGGTCCAGCCCTGCTTGTTTGCCTCGGACATCAGCGAGTCGCTGAACGTGCCGACCTTCGACTTCGGCCCGTAGGCCCACTCGCGCGCGGCATCGTCGTGATGCACGAGCATCAGGAGCCGCGCGCCGCCGCCGCCCTGCGTCCACTCCAGCATCTGCCGGTCGCCGTCCGAGTTGCCGAAGGCGGCGATCGGCCGCCGGCCGATGTGGGAGTTGATGCCGACGGGCTTGCCGGCCTTGTCGTCGATGAAGTTGATTGCCGGCAGACGAACGAGAACAGGCTTGCCGTTGCGCATCTCGTACTTCGTCTTGATGCTGCTGCCGACCACCTGCTCGGGCGGCACGCCGTAGACCTTCTCCGTCCACGGGCGCATGAACTCGATGCCGCCGCCGGAGACGATGAAGGTCTTGAAGCCGTTGGCGCGCAGATAGGCGAGCACCTCGAGCATCGGCTGATAGACCATCTCGGTATAGAGCCGGCCCGTCTCCGGGTGCTTCGCCGTGGCGAGCCAGTCCTTGACCGTCTTCTCGAACTCCTCGGTGGTCATGCCCGCGTGCGTGGCCATGATGATCTCGAGCAGCGCCTTTTCGCCGCCCGCCAGCGCCCCCTTGAGGTCCCCCTTGAGCAGCGAGGCGAACGGCTCCCTGGTCTTCCACTCGGGGTGCCTGGGCGCGAGCGCCTTCACCCGGTCGAGCGCGAAGAGGAGCTGGAAGTACATCGGCTGCTCCGCCCAGAGCGTCCCGTCGTTGTCGAAGGTGGCGATGCGCTCGGCGGGGGGCACGTAGTCCTTGCCGCCCCGCTCGGTGACCGCCCTTACGAAGGCGAGAACTCGCGCCTTGGCGGGGCCGTCGTTCCAGGACGGCATCGGGTCTGCGGGCTGCGCGTGCGCCGTGGCCGCGGCGAACGCGAGCACGGCGGCCGCGAGGCCGGCGAGCGAATGCCGGAAGATGGATCTCATCGTTCACTCCTCAAGAAAAGGAGCGGTCCGCCCCCGAGGACGCGGACCGCCCCTGAGAGCGCTTCCGCGCAGGATACATAGCATCCCTCGACCGGGATAAACGGCAGAAACCCCTTGCAAGGGATATCCGCATGACCATAGAGGGGCGGTCATGCTGGTGGTCCCCGCGACGAGCGTGCTCGTTGCCCAGGCGCGGCGGGCCGGGCCGGTCGGGGGGCTGGCGGCGCCCGACGACGCCGCGCGCCGGGGGTGAAGGCCTCGCGCGTCAGCGCGCCTTCGCGCGCAGCAGCCGGCCCGCCCGGCGCAGGTCCCGCGGATGGACCCAGACGATGGCGCCCCAGCGGCCCTTGCCTGCGGACAGGCCGTCCACCGCGGTCACGTTGACGCGGCCGTCGGCGAGCCGCTTCAGGTTGTCCGCGAGTGCGCCGGGCCGGTCGTCGCCCTGGATGAGGAAGCCCGTCTTCTTCGGCGCGAACCGGAGCTTCGCCTTGCGCGCGGCGGCGTTGAACTTCCGGTTGTCGTCGGGCACGACGTCGATCCGCGCGCGCCGGCCGAGCGGCGTGCCGGTGCAAGCGAGCAGATTGACGCCCGCGCTCACCAGCGTCGACAGCACGCGGAAGGTCTGGCCGGGGGTGTTCGGGACCAGCGTGGAGAAGTAGTCCACCTTGCGGATCGTGTCGGCCATGGCGCCCCCGGGAATCGTCGGCTGGTCGGGCGCATTCTAGCGCCGGTCTTCCCGCTAGAATCTGTCGCGCCATGGACCGCACCGTCCGCCGCACGCTCTCCCCGGCATGAGCGGCCCGCTCGCCGCGCGCTCGCTCGTCTGGCGCGCCCAGTTCTGGTCGTTCTTCAAGCGCCACCGGCGCGCGATCGAGGACTACCGCGCGGCGGTCGCGCTCGAGCCGCAGCGCGTCGACGCGTGGCGCGCGCTCGGGTTCCTGTACGCGCAGGAGGGCGAGCCGTCGCGCGCGATCGAGGCGCTCGCCGAGGCGGTGCGGCTCGCCCCGGACGACGCCGACACGCGCTTCAACCTCGGCTTCCTCTACCACCAGCGCGGCGATCTCGACCACGCGATCGCCGAGTTCAAGGAAGCGATCCGCCTCAAGCCGCTGCTCGACCGCGCCTGGTACGGGCTCGGCGTGATCTACCTCCGCCGCGGCCAGCTCGCGCCGGCGATCGAGCACCTCCGGGAGGCGGCGAAGCAGCAGTACTTCAACCCGCACGCGGGGCAACAACTCGCCCTCGCCTATCACCGTGCCGGCGAGCAGCAGAAGGCGGTCGAAGAGCAGAAGCGAGTCGACGGCTACGACCCGAAGATGGGCGCCCAGATCGCCGGCGAAATCGGCTTGCGCTGACACTGCCGCCGTCGCGGCGGCGGCGACCGGGCGTCGACACCCGGGGCGCCGCGCCCGGACGAAATGCACCGCGCCCGGAAGAAACGCGGTGCGCCGGGAGCGGAATCCGAGCACAACTGCACACCGGCTGGCGGTGGCGGGCTGGCATCGGCCTTGCATGGACTCCCCGACGATCCCGCGCCGCGCCGCCATGGAAGCCATCATCCGCACCGCCTTCCAGCCGATCATGAGCGATCGGGCGAACGTGGTCGCCTACGAGGCGCTGCTCCGCTTCCGCGAGGGCCTCGACAAGCCCGAGTCGCGCGAGACCATGATCCGGCGCTGGGAGGACTGCGGCTACATCGGCACCGTCGACGTCTCGGTGCTCAAGCAGGCGATCGCCGCGCTCGACCTGCTCCACCACTCGCTGATGGTGAGCGTGAACGTCTCGATGGTCACGCTCAACACCGACCGCGAGCGCTACCTGCGCCACCTCGACGACCTCGGCGACAAGGCGAAGAAGCTGATCGTCGAGGTCACCAACACCGCCTCGCTGAGCGACCCGACGGTGCTGCTCCGGTTCGCGCGCGAGTGCGCGGCGCGCAACGTCCGGCTCGCGCTCGACGACTTCGTGCCCGACCGGCCGAAGTCGATGGCGACCGTGCTCGCGCTCGTGCGGCCGAAGCTGATCAAGCTCGACCGCAAGGCGGTCTCGGCGGCGTTCCAGAACGTGATGGACACCGAGATCCGCGAGCTGGTCGAGGCGGCCGCCGCGGTCAACTCGCGCGTCGTCGCGCAGGGCATCGACAGCCAGGAGAAGCTCGACTGGGCGTTCCGGCTCGGTGTGCGCTACTTCCAGGGCTTCCTGGTCGGGCATCCGCGGCAGTTCCCGCTGCTCGACACCCAGGCGTCGTTCCGCGACGTGCAGAACTCGGTGGTGCCGGAAGAGATCGCCGCGTAGCGCACGCCGGCGGCACGGCGTCGGGGCGCCACCGCTGCCGCGGGGCCGCCGCGCCCTGCGCGGGTAGACTCCGGGCTCCCCGCCCGGAAGGTACGTCCCCATGGAATGGCTCACCGATCCGAACGCCTGGATCGCGCTCGCGACGCTTACCGCGCTCGAGATCGTCCTCGGCATCGACAACATCATCTTCATCTCGATCCTCGTCGGGCGGCTGCCCGAACGCCAGCGCAATCTCGCGCGCCGGCTCGGCCTCGGCCTCGCGATGGTGATGCGCATCGCGCTGCTGCTGTCGCTCGCCTGGATCATGACGCTGACCGCGCCGCTCTTCCGCGTGCCGGGGCAGGAGGTCTCGGGCCGTGATCTCATCCTCATCGGCGGGGGGCTCTTCTTGCTGTGGAAGAGCGTCCACGAGATCCACAACTCGCTCGAGGGCGAGGACGAAGCGCACGCGGGCGGCACCGCGGCGACCTTCGGCGGCGTGCTCGCGCAGATCGCGATCATCGACATCGTGTTCTCGCTCGACTCGGTGATCACCGCGGTCGGCATGGCCGATCACGTCGAGGTCATGGTCGTCGCGATCGTGCTCGCGGTGGCGGTGATGATGATCGCGGCGCGGCCGATCGGCGAGTTCGTCGACCGGCACCCGACGATCAAGATGCTCGCGCTCGCGTTCCTGATCCTGGTCGGCTTCGCGCTCGTCGCGGAGGGCTTCGACTTCCACGTGCCGAAGGGCTACATCTACTTCGCGATGGCGTTCTCGGTAGGCGTGGAGTTCCTCAACCTGCGGATGCGCGCGGCGGCGGCAAAGCGTCGCGCGCGGGCGGCGGCGGGGCCGGTGCGCCTGCGGAAGAGCGTGCGGGAGTAGGCGCCGGGGATCAGCCGGCGGGCGCTGCGGCGCGCCTGAGCGCCTCGAGGTTCGCCGCCGGCCCCGCGCGGCGGGTCCGGCGGAGCGGCCGGGTCAGGCTCGCTGCGGGGCGGCGCCCGCGCCGGCCGGGGGCTTGTGCCGCGACGTGACCATCCGCTCATGCAGGGCGCGGATGATCCCGCTCGCGGTCTTCTCGAACAGGAACGGGAAGAGCGCATGCACCGCGCAGGCCGCCGCGGCGAGGAAGAGCTGGCGCGCGAAGAAGCCCGCCGTGGCGAAGTGCTCGCCGTAGGTCTCGCCGACTGAGGCGGGGTGGGCGGTGAAGGGACGTTTGAGCATGGCGGGGTTCCTGGCGGCGGATCGTCGTTGGGTGTCGCCAGCATAGGCGGCGGGCGCTGGAAAAGGCTTGCAAAAGCCGGCCTGACCCGGGGTCCTGGTAGAATATAATTCTACGAATCACCAATACGGTGCGAGAAGTAACGCAATGCCCGCGAAACAGGCGCAAGAATCTACCTCACTCAGGCTCGATCGGATCGACCGGAAGATCCTCGCCCTGCTGCAGGAGGACGCCGACCGGCCGCTCCAGGAGATCGCCGCGAAGGTCAACCTGTCGACCACCCCGTGCTGGCGCCGGATCCAGCAGCTCAAGGAGCGCGGCGTACTCCGGCGGACGGTCGCCATCCTCGACCCGGCGAAGGTCGGCCTGCCGGTGAGCGTCTTCGTCGCGATCAAGACGAGCCAGCACAACGCCGCGTGGCTCGAGCGGTTCGCGCGGGGCGTCCGGGAGCTCGCCGAGGTGGTCGAGTTCTACCGGATGAGCGGCGACGTCGACTACCTGCTGCGGGTGGTGGTGCCCGACATCGCCGGCTACGATGTGTTCTACAAGAAGCTGATCAAGGTCGCCGAGCTGACCGACGTCAGCTCGAGCTTCGCCATGGAGGAGCTCAAGTACACCACCGCGCTCCCGCTCGATCCCGGCTGAACGACCCCGCCGCGGAGCGGCGCCCGGTAGAATACGCCCCGAAATCAAGCACCTCGCCCAATGCAGCTCTTCACCCTCGGCCTGAACTACCAGGGCGCGCCGCTCGCGATCCGCGAGAAGGTGGCGTTCAACGCCGACGCCCTGCGCGCGGCGCTCGGCGAGGTGGTGAGGGCGCGGCCGGCCGAGGAGACCGCGATCCTCTCGACCTGCAACCGCACCGAGCTCTACTGCGCCGCCGGCGATCCGACCGAGGCGCTCGCCTGGCTCGTCCGCTACCAGAGCCTCGACGCGCACGACCTGAAGCCCTACGTCTACACCCTGCCGCGCGAGGAGGCGGTGCGGCACGCGTTCCGCGTCGCCGCCGGTCTCGACTCGATGGTGCTCGGCGAGCCGCAGATCCTCGGCCAGATGAAGGACGCCATCCGGATGGCCGAGGAGGCCGGCACGCTCGGCGCGACGCTCTCGCGGCTCTTCCAGCGCTCGTTCGCGGTGGCGAAGGAGGTGCGCTCCAACACCGGCATCGGCGCGAGCGTGGTGTCGATGGCGGCGGCGGCGGTGAAGCTCGCCGGGCGGATCTTTCCGTCGGTGCGCGAGACGCGCGTGCTCTTCGTCGGCGCGGGCGAGATGATCGAGCTCTGCGCGACCCACTTCGCCGCGCAGCACCCGCGCGCGATCACGGTGGCGAACCGCACGCTCGACCGCGCGCAGGCCCTCGCCCGCCGGTTCAACGCCCAGGCGATCGAACTGCGCGAGCTGCCCGACCGGCTGCACGAGCACGACATCGTCGTGTCCTGTACGGCGAGCTCGCTCCCGATCCTCGGCAAGGGGACGATGGAGCGCGTCGTCAAGGCGCGCCGCCACGCGCCGGTGTTCATGGTCGACCTCGCGGTGCCGCGCGACATCGAGCCGGAGGTGGCGCAGCTCGACGACGTCTACCTCTACACGATCGACGATCTGGGCAAGGTCGTCCGCCAGGGCCACGACGAGCGCGCCTCGCACGTCGCGCAGGCCGAGGCGATCATCGATTCGCAGGTCGGCTCGTTCCTGCACTGGATGGACGGCCGCGAGCTGGTGCCGACGATCCGCGCCTTGCGCGAGAGGGGCGAGAGCGCCCGCCGCAACGAGCTCGAGCGGGCGCTGCGGATGCTCGCGCGCGGCGACGACCCGAAGACGGTGCTCGAAGCGCTTTCGCACGGCCTCACCAACAAGCTCCTGCACGCGCCGACCCAGGCGCTGAACGACGCCCAGGCCGACGACCGCGAGGACCTGCGCGCGCTCGTCGCCCGCCTCTACAGCCTGCGCTCCGGGCGTTAGCTCGGGGAGCGCGCGCCCGACGGCCTGCCGCCGCCATGAAATCGTCCATCGCCGCCAAGCTCGACCAGCTCGCGCGCCGGCTCGAGGAGCTGAACGCCCTGCTTTCGTCGGAAAGCGCGACGCGCGACCTCGCCGAGTTCAAGCGCCTCTCGCGCGAGCACGCCGAGATCACGCCGGTCGCCGCGCGCTACGCCGACCATCGCGCCGCCGCGGCCGACCTCGCCGCCGCGAACGAGATGGCCGCCGACCCGGAGATGAAGAGCTTCGCCGAGTCCGAGGCGAAGAGCGCGAAGGAAAAGATGGCCGCGCTCGAGGAGGAACTCCAGCGCCTGCTCCTGCCGCGCGATCCGAACGACGATCGCAGCATCTTCGTCGAGATCCGCGCCGGGGCCGGCGGCGACGAGTCGGCGCTCTTCGCCGGCGATCTCTTCCGGATGTACTCGCGCTACGCCGAGCGGCACGGCTGGGGCGTCGAGGTCCTGTCCTCGAGCCCCTCCGACCTCGGCGGGTTCAAGGAGGTGATCGCGCGCATCGCCGGCAAGGGCGCCTACTCGAAGCTCAAGTTCGAGTCCGGCGGCCACCGCGTGCAGCGGGTGCCCGAGACCGAGACCCAGGGGCGCATCCACACCTCGGCGGCGACGGTCGCGGTCATGCCCGAAGCGGACGCGGTGGCCGACGTCGAATTGAACCCGGCCGAGCTGAAGGTCGACACCTTCCGCGCCTCCGGCGCCGGCGGGCAGCACGTGAACAAGACCGACTCGGCGATCCGCATCACGCATCTCCCCACCGGGATCGTCGTCGAGTGCCAGGACGACCGCTCGCAGCACAAGAACCGGGCGCGGGCGATGGGCCTCCTCGCCGCGCGCATCAAGGACGTGAAGGAGCGCGAGCAGCGCGCGCAGGAGGCGGCGACGCGGAAATCGCTCGTGGGTACCGGCGACCGCTCCGACCGCGTGCGCACCTACAACTTCCCGCAGGGCCGCGTCACCGACCACCGCATCAAGCTCGACCTCTACCGGATCGCGGCGGTGATGGACGGCGACCTCGACGAGCTCGTCGACGCGCTCGCCGCCGAGCACCAGGCGGACCTGCTCGCGGCGCTCGGGGAGAGCGCGGCGGCTTGAGCGTCACCGTCGCCGCCCTGCTCGGCGCGAGCGGCCTGCCGCCGCTCGAGGCGCAGGTGCTCGCGGCGCACGCGCTCGGCATCTCGCGCGCGCGCCTCCTCGCCGACGCGCAACGGGCGATCGACGCCGGGTCTGCGCGCATGATCGAGCGTCTTCTCCACCGCCGCCGCGCGGGAGAGCCGGTCGCGTACCTGACCGGCGAGCGCGAGTTCCACGGGCTCCCGCTGCTGGTCACGCGCGACGTCCTGGTCCCCCGGGCCGAGACCGAGCTCCTCGTCGAGCTCGCGCTCGAGCGCCTGCCGAACCGCGCGGGCCGCGTGCTCGACCTCGGCACCGGCTCGGGCGCGGTCGCGGTCGCGCTCGCGCACGCGGCGCCCGACGCGGAGGTGGTCGCGGTCGACTCGTCGGCCGCGGCACTCGCGGTTGCGCGCGAGAACGCCCGGCGCCACGGCGCCTCGATCACGTTCGTCGAGGGCGACTGGTTCGCCGGGCTCGGCGGCGAGCGCTTCGACCTGATCGTCTCGAACCCGCCCTACGTCGCGGCGGGCGACGGCCACCTCGGCGAGGGCGACCTCCGGTTCGAGCCGCGCGCGGCGCTCATCGGCGGACCGGACGGGCTGGAGGCGATCCGGACGATCGTGGCCGGGGCGAAGGCGCACCTCGTCTCCGGGAGCTGGCTCCTCTTCGAGCACGGCTTCGACCAGGCCGGGCGCTGCCGCAGCCTGCTCGGCATATACGGCTACGCAGGGATCGCGAACTGGCCGGACCTCGCCGGGATCGCGCGCGTCGCGGGCGGCAGGGCGCCCTGAGCGGGTTCAGCAGCGGCGCAGGCGCCGCTTGAGCGCCGCGAGATCCCCGGCCGCCGCCTTCGTCGCGCGGCGCTCCATCTGCCGGTAGCGCCCGAGCACTTCCTCGCCGAGCGGGGTGAGCCCGGCGCCTCCGCCCGACTGCCCGCCCTTCGCGGCGGCGACGAGCGGGGTGCGGAAGCAGCGGTTCATCGTGTCGACGAGCAGCCAGGCCCGCTTGTAGCTCATCCCGAGGCGCTCGGCGGCGGCCGCGATCGAGCCGGTCGCGGCGATGCCCTCCAGCAGGTCGGCCTTGCCCGGGCCGATCGCGATGTCGCGCTCGAGCACGACGCGCAGGCGCAGGCCGAGGGCGACGTTGGCGGGCTTCATCGGCGGGGATTCTAGCCCCGGCGCGGAACCGGCACGCCGCTGCCTATTTGAGACGGCGCCGGGGTACGATATGTTCCGGCGGCTATATCGATGGCCGGAGGGCCCGATGCTCGTACGCGCAGTGCTGCTCACGCTCCTCGCCGCCGTCGCCCAGGCCGCGGAGGTTCCCAATGTCGCCGTCGCGGCGAACCTCAACTTCGCGCTGCCCGAGATCGCCGCGGCCTTCAGGCAGCGCACCGGCCGGGAGGTGAAACTCGCGTTCGGGGCGTCGGGCAACTTCTCGCGCCAGATCCGCGAGGGCGCGCCGTTCGAGCTCTTCCTCTCCGCGGACGAGGCAAACGTGCGGTTCCTCGTCGAGGCCGGGCGCGCCGAGGGGGAGGGTGTGGTGTACGCGGTGGGTCGCCTTTCGCTCTTCGCGCCCGCGGCCTCCCCCGTCGCGGTGGATCCCGGGCTCGCCGGCCTCGCCGCCGCGGTGAAGGCGGGAACGGCGCGGCGCGTCGCGATCGCGAACCCGGAACTCGCGCCGTACGGGAAGGCCGCGCGCGAGGCGCTGCAGAAGAAGGGGTTGTGGGACGCGCTCGCGGGCCGGATCGTGCTGGGCGAGAATGTGAACCAGACGGCCCAGTTCGCCCTGACCGGCGGCGTCGAGGCCGCGTTCATCCCCTACTCGATCGTGGTCGCGCCGAACTTCAAGGACCGCGGGCGCTGGGCGCTCGTGCCGGACACGCAGCATGAGCCGATCCGGCAGCGGATGGTGCTCGTCAGGGGCGCGGGCGAGGCGGCGCGCGCCCTGTACGACTTCGTCCGCGGCCCGGAGGGCCGGGCGATCCTCGAGCGCTACGGCTTCAGCGTGCCGCAGTAGTCGATGGACTGGGCAGCGCTCTTGCTATCGCTGCAGCTCGCGGCCGCCACCGCGCTCCTCCTGCTGCCGGTCGCCGTGGGGCTCGGGCACGCGCTCGCGTGGCGGAAATTCCGCGGCAAGAGCGCGCTCGAGGCGGTGGTGGCGCTCCCGCTCGTCCTCCCGCCCACGGTGCTCGGGTACTACCTGCTCGTCACCTTTGCCCCGACCTCGGCGCTCGGGCAACTCTACCAGCAGCTCTTCGGGACGACGCTCGCGTTCAGCTTCCAGGGTCTGCTCGTCGCTTCGCTGATCGCCAACCTGCCGTTCGCGGTGCAGCCGGTGCAGCGCGGCTTCGAGGCGATCGCGCCCGAGGTGCGCGAGGCGGCGTGGCTCTGCGGCATGTCGCGGCTCCGCGCGCTGTGGAAGATCGAGCTCCCGCTCGCCTGGCCGGGCCTGCTGACCGCCGCGGTGCTCACCTTCGCGCACACGCTCGGCGAGTTCGGCGTGGTGCTGATGGTCGGCGGCAACATTCCGGGCGAGACGCGCACGGTCGCGATCGCGATCTACGACCGCGCGCAGGCGCTCGACGAGCGCGCCGCCGGGGTGATGGCGGCGACGCTGCTCGTGCTCTCGTTCGCCGCGATCAGCCTCGTCTACTGGCTCGACCGCGTGCGGCGCCGCCATGGCTGAGGCCGCGCAGTCGGCCGTGCCCGGGGCCGCGCAGTCGGCCGTGCCCGGGGGCGCGCAGTCGGCCGTGCCCGGGGCCGCGCAGTCGGCCGTGCCCGGGGGCGCGCAGTCGGCCGTGCCCGGGGCCGCGCAGTCGGCCGTGCCCGGGCCCGCGCAGCCGGCCGTGCCCGGGCCCGCGCTCTCGGTCGAGCTCGAGCAGGGCGCGCCGATCCCGCTCGCCGCGCGGTTCGACTGCGGCGAGGGCGAGCTCCTCGCGCTCGTCGGACCGTCGGGCAGCGGCAAGACCACGATCCTGCGCGCGATCGCCGGGCTGATCCGGCCGCAGTCGGGGAGCGTGCGCGCGAACGGCGCGGCGTGGTTCGATGCGCGGACATTCCTGCCGCCGCAGGCGCGGCGCGTCGGGCTCGTGTTCCAGCACTACGCGCTCTTTCCCCATCTCAGCGCGAGCGGCAACGTGCAGGCGGCGCTGCCGCCGACCCTGCCGCGGGCGACGCGCGTTTCGATCGCCCGCGAGCTGATCGAGTTCGTGCATCTCGGCGGGCTCGAGGACCGCCTTCCACGCGAGCTCTCCGGCGGCCAGCAGCAGCGCGTCGCGCTCGCGCGGGCGCTCGCGCGCGACCCGCAGGTGCTGCTGCTCGACGAGCCGTTCTCGGCGGTCGACCAGGTCACGCGCCGCCGCCTCCAGCGCGAGCTCGCGCAGATGCGCCGGCGGCTGAAGATCCCGATCGTCCTCGTCACGCACGATCTGGAGGAGGCGGCGTCGCTCGCCGACCGGATGGTGGTGCTCCATCACGGGCGGACGCTGCAGTCGGGAGCGCCGTTCGACGTGCTCGCGCGTCCGGCGACCGTGGACATCGCGCGCCTCGTCGACTACCGCAATCTCTTCACCGGCCGGATCGCCGCGCACGAGCCGGAGTGCACCCGGCTCGCGTGGCTCGATTGCCTGCTCGAGGTCCCGCCCGCGCCCGCCTACGCGCCCGGAAGCGAGGTGAGCTGGGGCATCCTGCCGGCGCACTGCATCCTGCACCGGCGCGACCGGCCCTCGCGCGGCGAGCACGAGAACCCGGTCCGGGGCGTGATCGGGGAGTTCGTGCCGTTTGGCGAGAACGCCGCGGTGACCTTGCACGTGGACGGCCGCCAGGACGTCGAGCTGCATTTCTCGGTGCCGACCCACGTTGCCGCGCGGAATGGGCTCGAGGCAGGCGTCGAGGCGGTCGTGTCGCTCCTGAAGCAGGGGATCCACCTGATGCCGCTGGCAGAAGGGCACCACCCGGTGCCCGTTGCAGGAGGGCACCAGCCGGCGCCCGTTGCAGAAGGGCACCAGCCGGCGCCCGTTGCGCGCGTTGACCCTGCCGCGCGGGCCCGCTAGAATGTTGACGGTTTTGATCAGGTATTCGAGGACTGCACATGGACGCTCAAGGCACGATCAAGCAGCAGGTCACCGGCAACCCCGTCGTGCTCTACATGAAGGGCACGCCGCACTTCCCGCAATGCGGCTTCTCCGCGACCGCGGTGCAGATCCTCTACGCCTGCGGCGTGAAGGACTTCTTCAGCGTGAACGTGCTCGAGGAGCCGGAGATCCGCCAGGGGATCAAGCAGTACGCGAACTGGCCGACGATCCCGCAGCTCTACGTGGACGGCGAGTTCGTCGGCGGCTCGGACATTCTGCGCGAGATGTACCAGTCGGGCGAGCTGCAGAAGCTGCTCGCGGCCAAGCAGACGGCCTGAAGCGCAGGCGTCGACGGGGCCCGCACGGGGTGACCGTGCGGGCTTCGGCTTTTCTAGAGCGGGAAGATGAGGCACGTCTCCGTGCCGTGCGCGTAGAGCTTGCCGCTCTCGTCCACCAGCCGGCCTTCTGACGTCGCGATCGTCCGGCCGGCGTTGATCACCCTGCCTTCGGCGCGCATCGGCCCGACGTCCGGCATCACCGGGCGGACGAAGTTCAGCTTGAACTCCACCGTCGTGTAGCCCTGGCCGGCGGCGAGCGTGGTGTGCACCGCGCACGCCATGCACGAGTCGAGCAGGGTCGCCGTCCAGCCGCCGTGGATCGAGCGGAGCGGGCTGAAGAAGGCCGGCTTCGGCGCGCCCTGGAACACCGCCCGCCCGTGCGCGACCTCGATCAGCAGGAAGTTGAGGGTGTCCGCGATCGGCGGTCGCGGCACCCGCCCCTCGAGCATGCCGCGGAGCAGATCGAGCCCGGACTGTGCACGCATCGCTTCGATGGTGCTCACCCCCGGGCCGGTGGAGCGGGCGAGCGCCGCGGTCAGCTCTGCGTTCCAGTCGTTTCCGGTCATCCCCGCCCCTGTTCGCCCGCGTCAAGGGGCGAACATTGCCAGACTCCCTGCGGCGGCGCTCCGCGAGCCGGCTACGGCGTGAGATCGAGCGCGGGCACGATCCGGTCGAACGGCCCGTCGGCCTTTCGCTCAGCTGGTCTCGAGCAGCCGCTCCATCATCCGCTCGGCCTGCGCGCGGTACCCCGCGCCGAACAGGTTGAGATGGTTGAGCACGTGGTAGAGGTTGTAGAGGACGCGGCGTAGCCGGTATCCGTCGTCCATCGGCCGGACTTCGCGGTAGCCCTCGTAGAAGCTCCCGGGAAAGCCGCCGAAGAGCTCGGTCATCGCGAGGTCGGCTTCCGCGTCGCCGTAGTACACCGCCGGGTCGAACACGACCGGCGTGCCGCGCGCGAGGAAACCGGCGTTGCCGCTCCAGAGGTCGCCGTGGAGGAGCGACGGCGCGGGCGAGTGCCCGGCGAGGAGTTGCGGCACCGCCTCGACCACCCGCTCTCCGAGCGACTGCAGCTTGCCGCCGTGGCCATTCCGCGTCGCGAGTGCGAGCTGCGGCCCCAGCCGTTCCCGCTGCCAGAACTCGGTCGACGACGCGCACCGGGTGTTCGACTGCGGGGTGAGGCCGATGAAGTTGTCGCGGTGCCAGCCGAACTCCGTGCCGCGGCGTTCGTGCTGGCGCGCGAGCCGGCGCCCGAGCTCGCGAAAGGCGGCGTCTGTCCGGTGGCTGAGGTCGAGATGCTCGAGAACGAGAAACGCGGCGTCGGCGCTCGTCCCCAGCGCCACCGGCTGCGGCACGCGTGTGCCGGCCGCGGCGAGCGCGGCGAGCCCGTCCGCCTCGGCCGCGAATGCCTCCGCGAACCGGGCGGCGTTCGTCTTCGCGAAGTAGCGCGCTGCGCCCGACTCGAGGACCCAGCTCGAATGGATGCAGCCGCCGCTCGCGGGGCGCGCGTGCCGGATCACGAACCTCGCGCCCGTCGCGCGGCCGATCGCCGCCTCGAGGGCGCTGCGGAGAGAGTCGGACAGCATGGCGCTGCAATCGCGCCGAAGGCTACCACCGCGCCGGGCGACCGGTCGCTGCGCCGCCGAACCGCGGCCGCTCGCTCCATCGTGCGATTGGATATAGACTGTCGTCCCATCTGACTAGTCAGCAACAGACATGGACACGGTGAGCATTTACGACGCGAAGGCGCGCTTCTCCGAGCTCGTGGATCGGGCGCAAGCGGGTCGCTCGACCACCATCACCAAGCGGGGCCGCGTCGTCGCGAAGATCGTCCCGGCCGGCGCACCGCGCTGGAACCGCGCGGCGGTACTCGACGAGGCCGAAGCCTTCCGCAGGAAACTCGCGATCAAGGGCCGGCTCGACCTCCGCTCGCTGATCGAACGGGGCCGGCGCTGATGGCGTTCGTGCTCGACGCGGCGATCGCGGTCGGCTGGGTGGTGGCGCGGCAGTCGAGCCCGTACAGCCGCCGTCTGCGGTTGCGGGCGCGCGGCGAGCCTTACCACGCGCCCTCGCTGTGGCGCCTGGAAACCGCGAATGCGCTGCGCTCCCTCGAACGTCGCCGGGCGATCTCGGCCGACGCCGCGGACACCGCCGTCGGCATCCTGGAGCGGATGGAGCCGGTCATCCACGAAACGGCGAGCCGGCTCGGGGAGCTGCTGCGGCTCGCGCGCAAGTACGACCTGTCGGCCTACGACGCGGCGTATCTCGCCCTGGCGCTCGAGTTGAAGATGCCGCTCGCGTGCGGTGACGGGCCGCTCAGAGCCGCTTCGGGACGAGCCGGCATCCGGCTCGCCTGAGCGCCGTCCGGCGGCCGCCTACACCGCCGTCAGGCGGTTGTTGGCGAGCGTCAGCCGCTCCACCAGGATCGACATGAACGCGCGGTCGAAGCAGTGCCGGCACGCATCCGACGCGTGCGCGAGGTCCTCGACCCGGATCGTGATCACCCGCGCGGCCGCGAGCGCGATCACGTCGGCGCTGCGCTCGTTCGTCTGGCGCGAGAGATAGGACATCTCGCCGAAGCACTCGCCGGCGTTGAGGATGTTGAGAAGCTTCTGGCGCTTGGTGACCTTCACCTCGCCGGAGGCGAGGATGCAGAAGAAATCGCCGGTGTCGCCGGCCGAGATGAGCGCGGTGCCGGGCGCGGCGTCCTGCCACGAGCTGATCCGCAGCACCTCCCACAGCTCGGCGTCGGTGAACTCGGCGAAGAATTCCATCGCCCGCAGCGTGTTGAACTTCTCGCTGTCGGCGACCTCGTCGGAGCGCTGCCGGATCTCCTCCGAGCGGAAGATCTCGGCGAGCTCGAACGAGAACTCGTCCCAGGTCTGGAAGCGGCTCTCGAGATCCTTCGCCATCGCCTTGCGCACGATCGCGTCCAGCGCCGGCGGGATCTCGCGGCGGTGGGTCGACGGCGGCGGCGGCTCGACCGTGGTGATCTGGTACATCATGCTGAAGTTGTTCTTGGCGTTGAACGGCAGCACGCCGGTGAGGAGCTGGTACATCACCACCCCGAGCGAGTAGATGTCGGTGCGGTGGTCGAGCGTCTGCTCCTTGATCTGCTGCGGCGACATGTAGGCGGGCGAGCCGATGCCGGTCACCTGGGTGGTGTCGCCCGAGCTCATGATCGCCGAGCCGAAGTCGGTGATCTTGATGTCGCTCGCGCCGGCGCCGACGAGCAGGATGTTGGCCGGCTTGATGTCGCGGTGGGTGACGCCGAGCTTGTGCGCGAAGTCGAGCGCGCGCGTCGCCTTGAACCCGATCTCCACCACCTTGTCGAGGCCGAGCAGGTTCTCCGGCACGCAGCAGGGCTCGAGCGTGCCGCCGGCGACGTACTCCATCACGATGTACGACATCTTGTCGCCCACCACCGCGTCGTAGATCTGCGCGATGTGCGGGTGCGAGAGCTTGCCCGCGAGCGAGGCCTCGGTGACGAAGAGCTTGCGGAAGACCTTGCCACCCTGCGGGTCGTTGAGGCGGTCCTGGTAGACGATCTTGACCGCGACGTCGCGCCCGGCGAACTCGTCGTGGCAGAGGTACACCTCGCTCGTCGCCCCGTCGCCGAGCTTGCGAATGACCTGGTACTTGCCGATCCGGTCCGGAGGCGGGGCCTCGAGGACGGGCGGCTCGAACTCGGTTGCGGCGGCGGACATGGGCGGGGGGCTCTGGCGGGGGACGGCGGGCGCGTCCCCTTCGGTCGGGACCTTCCTCTTACCGCCCCGGGGCCCCGAGTTCAAGCGGGGCGGCCCCCGCCAGCGCGAAAACTGCCGCCGCGGGCGGCAGTTTTCCTGACTTCGGGGAGCGCGAGGGCCCGTAGCCCCTCGCAGCGTGACGACTTAGCGTGCAAGTTCCGCACGTGCCCGCCGGATGGCGGCGCGCACCTGCTCCGGCGCAGTCCCGCCGGGATGGTTGCGCGCGGCGAGCGACCCTTCGAGCCCGAGCACCGCGTGGACGTCTTCGCCCGCCAGCGGGGCGAACTGGCGCAGCACCGAGAGCGGAAGGTCGGCGAGGCCGAGGCCGGAATGCTCCGCCTCGCGCACCGCGCGCGCGACCGCCTCGTGCGCGTCGCGGAACGCCATGCCCTTGCGCACCAGGTAGTCGGCGAGGTCGGTCGCGGTCGCGAAGCCCTCGCGCGCGGCCGCGCGCATCGCCGCCTCGTCTGCCTCGATCCCCGGCACGAGCGCGGCGAAGATCGCGAGCGTGTCGACGAGCGTGTCGGCGGCGTCGAAGAGCGGCTCCTTGTCCTCCTGGTTGTCCTTGTTGTAGGCGAGCGGCTGGCCTTTCATCAGCACGAGGAGCGCGACGAGGTGGCCGATCACGCGGCCCGACTTGCCGCGCGCGAGCTCCGCGACGTCCGGGTTCTTCTTCTGCGGCATGATCGACGAGCCGGTGCAGAAGGCGTCGGGCAGCCGCACGAAGCCGAACCGCGGGTTCATCCACAGGATCAGCTCCTCGCAGAAGCGCGAGAGATGCACCATCACGAGCGCCGCGCAGGCGGCGAACTCGATCGCGAAATCGCGGTCGGAGACCGCGTCGAGCGAGTTCTCGCAGAGCCCGTCGAAGCCGAGCTCGCGCGCGACCCGTTCGCGGTCGATCGGAAAAGTGGTGCCGGCGAGCGCCCCCGCGCCGAGCGGCAGCCGGTTCGCGCGCGCTCGGCAGTCGGCGAAGCGGCCGCGGTCGCGCTTCAGCATCTCGTAGTAGGCGAGGAGGTGGTGGCCGAAGGTCACCGGCTGCGCCACCTGCAGATGCGTGAAGCCCGGCATCGGCGTGGCGGCGTGCCGGTCGGCGAGCTCGACCAGCGCGCCGCTCAGGTCCTTCAGCCTGGCGAGGATCTCGTCGATCGCCGCGCGCAGCCACAGCCGGACGTCGGTCGCGACCTGGTCGTTGCGCGAGCGGGCGGTGTGCAGCCGCTTGCCCGCCTCGCCGACGAGCTCGGTCAGGCGCCGCTCGATGTTGAGGTGCACGTCCTCGGCGGCGACCGACCAGGGGAAGGTACCGGCGCGGATCTCCTCGCGGACCTGCCCGAGGCCGCGCTCGATGTCGGCGAGGTCCGAAGTAGCGATAATCCCGCCGGCGGCGAGCATCCGGGCATGGGCGAGCGAACCTTCGATATCGAATTCGGCCAGCCGTCGATCGAACGACACCGAGGCGGTATAACGCTGGACGCGCGCGTCCACCGCTTCGGCGAAGCGGCCGGACCACGGGGTGTGAAGCTTTTCCTCGGGCGGAGCCATGGCGGCTTGTCAACCTCCGGGCAAACCGGAGAATGCGCGGTCGAACAACGCGTTACGCGCAACTTTCGACGCTGGATTCTAAGCGATGTCGGAGCCGCCGGCGCAGGCCCCGGGTGCTTGATGCCCGGATGGCCGCGCCCCATCCGCCGCACGCCATGACGAACGCCCTCCCCAAGCCGAGCCAGGTCCCCGACGCCCTGCCGGATTTCCGCAATCTGGGCGTGATCGCGCGCATCCTGGTGACGGTCATCGTCGCCGCTTTCCTCGCCGCGGCGATCAAGGCGCAGACCTTCGCCCAGCTCGCCGACGAGTTCCTCGCGCTGTCGCTCGTCATGGGCCCGGTGCTGATCGCGAGCCTGGTGCTGCTCGCGGCCGGCAATCAGCTCCTTGCCCGCCTGCCGTACTGGGTGGCGGTCGCGGTGATCGCCGTCGGCGTCATGTGGCTGACCGCCGCCGTGCAGTGGTTCGGCGCGAGCCTCGGCGCCGAGCCGCTCGGGCTCATCCGCGCGGCCGGGTTCGCGCTCCTCCTCACCGCGGGCCTCGCCGGGTACTTCCACCTGCGCAATCGTGCCTTTTCCCCCGCGCTCGCCGAGGCGCGGCTGCAGGCGCTGCAGGCGCGCATCCGCCCGCACTTCCTCTTCAACACGCTGAACGCGGTGCTCTCGCTCATCCGCAGGGATCCGAAGCGGGCCGAGACCGCGCTCGAGGACCTCGCCGAGCTGTACCGCATGGTGATGGCGGACGCGAAGCACCTCACGACACTCGCGCAGGAGCTCGACCTCACGCGCCAGTACCTCAACCTCGAGCAGCTCCGCCTGGGGCCGCGCCTCGTGGTCGAGTGGCAGACCGAGGACGCCCCGCGCGACGCGCTGGTGCCGCCGCTCCTCCTGCAGCCGCTGGTCGAGAACGCGGTCTACCACGGCGTCGAGCCGGGGAGCGGGCCCGGCACGATCGAGATCGCGATCCGCCGCGACCGCGACCGCGTGCACCTCGTGCTCACCAATCCCTACCACCCCGAGCACCAGCACCGGCAGGGCAACCGCATCGCGCTCGCCAACATCCGCGAGCGCCTCGCGCTCCACTTCGACGTGGAGGCCGTGCTCGAGGCCGGCGTCGACGGCGAGCGCTACCGGATCGCGATCGCGATCCCCTATCGCCGGGCGGCGCCGAGCACGCTCCCGGGCGTGCGGGCGGCGGCCTGAAGGACCCGGTGCCGATGAGCGCCGCCGCCCCCTTGCGCGTGTTCCTGGTCGACGACGAGGAGCCCGCGCGCGAACGGATGAAGGAGGTGCTCGGCGATCTCGCCGGCGAGCTGCCGAACGTCGTCGTCGGCGAGGCGGCGAGCGGCCGCGACGCGCTTGCGCTCGTGCCGACCGTGCCGATCGACGTCGCGCTGGTCGACATCAACATGCCGGAGATGAACGGCATCGAGTTCGCGCGCCACCTCGCGAAGCTCGAGCGGGCGCCGGCGGTGGTGTTCGTCACCGCGCACGGCGAGTACGCGATCGAGGCGTTCGAGGTGAACGCAATCGACTATCTCCTCAAGCCGGTGCGCGCGGCGCGCCTGTCGGCGGCGCTCGCCAAGGCGCGCGCCGGCGGGGCAGTCCGCGGCGAGCCGCTCGAGCGCGCGGCCGCGGCCGCCGGGCAGGGCGCGCGGCGCTTCCTCTCGGTGAGCGAGCGCGGGCGGATCCACCTCGTGCCGGTCGCGGAGATCGTGTTCCTCAAGGCGGAGCTGAAGTACGTGACCGTGCGCACCGCCGACCGCGAGTTCCTGCTCGAGGAGTCGCTCGCGACGCTCGAGCAGGAGTTCGGGACGCTGTTCGTGCGCGTGCACCGCTCGTGCCTGGTCGCGCGCCGGCGCGTGCGCGGCTTCGAGCGCGCGGTCGACGGCGACGGCGAGGGCGCCGGCTGGGCGGTGGTGCTCGACGGCGTGCCCGACCGGCTGCCGGTGAGCCGGCGCCAGTGGGCGGCGGTCAAGCAGCTCGCCAATGCGTGAACGGGCGTGAACGGGCGTGAACGGGCGTGAACGGGCGTGAACGGGCGTGACGGGCGTGACGGGCGTGACGGGCGTGACGGGCACGGCGGTTGCGTGACGGGCGCCTGATGCTCGCAACGCGGATCCTGCGCGAGATCTGGACCGGCATCAAGGTCGCGACCGCCGACCGCCGCAAGCTCGGCGCCGAGATCTGGCGGGCCGCCTGGGAGGCCTCCGGCCGGGACGTGCGCGACTGCTGGTTCATCCGCCTCACCAACCACTCCGACGAGAACCTGCTCGTGACGCGCATCTGGTTCGAGACCTCGCCGCGCGCCGACGTCGACCGCCGGCAGCGGCGGCTCCCGAAGGCGCTCGCCCCGGGCGAGGCCTGGGAGACCTGGCTCGAGGTCGAGAAACTGCCGGCCGAGATGCGCGACCGCGCGCACGAGCTCGCGCGCATCTGCCTCGAGAGCGGCACCGTCATCCGGCCGCAGCGCGCCGGCTGATTCCGGGCGCCCCCGGGGGCGGGGGCAGGCTAGAATCGTCGCGCCCCTCATCACGCTCACCGCGCCCGCGCCACGCCATTGCCGCGCCCCGACCGCATCGTCATCGCCTCGCGCAAGTCGCGCCTCGCCCTCTGGCAGACCGGGCACGTGCGCGACCGCCTCGCGGCCGCGCATCCCGGCCTCGCGGTCGAGGTCCTCCCCTTGAGCACGCGCGGCGACGAGATCCTCGACCGGTCGCTCGCGAAGATCGGCGGCAAGGGCCTCTTCGTGAAGGAGCTCGAGACGGCGCTCGCCGAGCGCCGGGCCGACCTCGCGGTGCACTCGGCGAAGGACGTGCCGGTGGCGCTCGCGGCCGGGTTCGAGCTCGCCGCGATCCTCGCGCGCGAGGACCCGCGCGATGCGTTCGTGTCGAACGCGTACGACGCGCTCGCGGCGCTCCCGCGCGGGGCGATCGTCGGTACCTCGAGCCTGCGGCGCGAGGCGCAGCTCCGCAGCCGCTACGCCGGGCTCGACGTGCGGCCGCTGCGGGGCAACGTCGAGACGCGGCTCGCGCAGCTCGATCGCGGCGAGTATGCCGCCGTCGTGCTCGCGGTCGCGGGTCTGCAGCGGCTCGGGCTCGGCGAGCGCGTGCGCGCCGTGATCGACCCGGAGATCAGCCTCCCCGCGGTCGGCCAGGGCGCGCTCGCGATCGAGTGCCGCGCGGGCGACGCGGACGTGCGCGCGCTGCTCGCGCCGCTCCACGACGAGGCGAGCGGTACCTGCCTGCGCGCCGAGCGCGCGGTGAGCCGGGCGCTCGGCGGCAGCTGCCAGACGCCGCTCGGCGCGTACGCCGAGCTCGCCGGCGCGGTGCTGCATCTGCGCGGCGTCGTCGCGAGTCCGGACGGCACGCGCGTCGTGCGCGCCGAAGTGCGGGGCGAAGCGAGCGCCCCCGAGGCGGCCGGCGAGGCGCTCGCCGCCGAGCTGCGGCGGCGCGGCGCGGCCGCGATCCTCGCGGCACTGGGTGACTGAGGACCGAGATGACCGCCGGCACCCTGACCGGCCGGCGCATCCTCGTCACGCGGCCCGCCGGCCAGAACGAGCCCCTCGCCGCCCTGATCGACGCCGCCGGCGGCACCGCGATCGCGTTCCCCGCGATCGCGATCGCCGACCCCGCCGACCCCGCTCCGCTCGCCGCGATCGCCGGCCGGCTCGACGGCTACGGCCTCGCGGCGTTCGTCAGCCCGAACGCCGTCGAGCGCGCATTGCGCGCGATCCGCGCCGAGCGCGAGTGGCCGGCCGCCGTGCCGGCGGCCGCGGTCGGCCCGGCGAGCGCGCAGGCGCTGCGGCGGGCGGGCGTGACCCGCGTCCTCTCGCCGGCGGAGCGGTTCGACAGCGAGGCGCTGCTCGCGCTGCCGGAGCTCCAGGCGGTCGCCTGCCGGCGCGTCGTGATCTTCCGCGGCGACGGCGGGCGCGAGCTGCTCGGGGAGACCCTGCGCGCGCGCGGCGCGGCGGTCGAGTACGTCGAGTGCTACCGGCGCGCGCTGCCCGATGCGGACCCGGCGCCGCTCCTCGCGCAGCTCGAGCGCGGCGAGATCGACGCGGTGACGGTCAGTTCGAGCGAAGGCCTGCGCAACCTCTTCGCGCTCCTCGGGGCCGGCGGCCGCGAGCGGCTGCGACGGGCGCCGCTCTTCGCGCCGCACGCGCGCATCGCGGCGGCCGCGCGCTCACTCGGCTGCGAGCGGGTGGTCGAGACCGCGCCCGCCGACGAGGGGATCGCCGGCGCGCTCGCCGCGTTTTGGGCCAGAATGTGAGCGTCATAAGCGGACCCGCCCCCGTGGACTCCTCCGAAACGCCCATGCTCGCCCGCGCCCGCGGGGGGCCGCTCGAGCGCTGGCTGCCGCTCGTGGTCGCGGCGCTCGGCCTCGCCGTGCTGCTCCTCGCCTGGGCGCTCTTCGGCGCGCGCGGCGAGCTCGCCGAGCTGCGCGAGGGGGTCGCGGCGCAGCTCCGCGACGCCGGCGAGGCCGCGCGCGACGGCCGGACCGTGGCGCGCGAATCCCAGGACGGGGTCCGCGACGCGCTCACGCGCATCGGCGCGCTCGAGGCGAAGCTGCTCGAGTCGCAGAGCCAGCAGCTCGCGCTCGAATCGCTGTACCAGGAGCTCTCGCGCTCGCGCGACGAGTGGCTGCTCGCCGAGATCGAGCAGACGCTCGCGATCGCCGCGCGCGAGCTGCAGCTCGCCGGCAACGTCCCGGCCGCGCTCAACGCGCTGCAGACGGCCGATGCGCGCCTCGCGCGCTCCGACCGCCCGCAGCTCCTGCCGCTGCGGCGCATGATCGCGCGCGACATCGAGCGGCTGAGGAACGCGCCGGGGCTCGACGTCGCGGGCATGACCGTCCGCCTCGACCAGGTGATCGCGGCGGTGGACACGCTGCCGCTCCTCGTCGACGGCCGCGGCCGGGACGCCGCGCCGGCCGCCGCCGCGGCCGCGCCGGCGGACCCGGGCGCCTGGCAGCGCCTCTGGCAGGGGCTCTGGCAGGAGATCCGGGGCCTCGTGCGGGTCGAGCGCCTCGACGCGTCCGACCCGGCCCTGATTGCGCCCGAGGGCCGGTTCTTCCTGCGCGAGAACCTGAAGCTGCGCCTCCTGCACGCCCGCCTCGCGCTCCTGCAGCGCGACGAGCCGGCGTTCCGCGGCGACATCAAGGCGGCGCAGGGCTGGCTCAACCGCTGGTTCGACGGGAAACAGAAGCCGGTCGCGACCGCCGCCCAGACGCTCGCGCAGCTCGGCGCGGCGCCGGTGAACGTGGAGCTGCCGACGATCGCCGATACCCTCGGCGCGGTGCGCGCGCTCAAGCTGCCGCGCGAGAAGGCCGTGAAGTAGCGCCGCGCCGATGCGCTGGCTCGCCACGCTCCTCGTCGTCATTGCCCTCGCCGTGGCGGTCTCGGTCGCGGTGCGCTACGGCGAGGGCTACGCGCTCGTCGTCTTCCCGCCCTGGCGGGTCGAGGTCTCGCTCACGCTCGCCCTCGTCGCGCTCATCGTCCTCTTCGCAGCGCTCCACGGCGTCCTGCGCCTCGCCTCCCACGCGGTGCGGCTGCCGGCGGAGGTCGCCGCCTTCCGCCGGCGCAGCCGCGCCACCCGCGGCCAGAACGCGCTGCGCGAGGCCTGGCAGGCGTTCCTCGAGGGCCGGTTCGCGCGCTCGCAGAAATTCGCGGCGAAGGCGTACGACCTCGATGCGGCGCCCGGGCTCGCGGCGCTCGTCGCGGCGCGCTCGGCGCACGCCCTGCGCGACTCCGAGCGGCGGCGGCAGTGGCTCGGCCGCGCCGAAGGCGCCGCCGGGGCGAGCCGCAACGCGCGCCTCGCCACCGCAGCGGAGCTCGCCCTCGACGAGCGGCGGTTCGAGGAGGCGGCCGAGATCCTGCGCGAGCTGCACGCGACCGGCCCGCGCCACGTGGCGACCCTGCGGCTCCTGCTGCGCGCCGAGCAGGGACTGCAGAACTGGGACCAGGTGCTGCGGCTGCTGCGCCTGCTCGAGAAGGCCGGCGCGATCGCGCCCGAGCCGGCAGCGCAGCTCAGGATCACCGCGACGATCGAGAACCTGAAGAAGAAGGCGCTCGACGCCGAGAGCCTCGAAGCGTTCTGGCACCGGGTGCCGTCGGCCGAGCGCGTCGAGCCGAGAGTCGCCGCCGCCGCGGCGCGGCTCTTCATCGGGCTCGGCGCCTGCCGCCCGGCGCACGCGCTCGTCCGGGCGGCGCTCGAGGCCGGCTGGTCCTCGGAGCTCGCCGCGCTCTACGGCGAATGCGCGCACGAGGCCGACGCGCTCGAACGCCTCGAGCAGTGCGAGCGGTGGCTGAGGCGCGAGCCGCGCGATGCGGCGCTGCTCGCCACGCTCGGGCGGCTCTGCGCCGAGCGCGGCCTGTGGGGCAAGGCGACGAGCTACTTCGATGCGAGCCTCTCGATCCAGCCCTCGCGCACGGCGCACGTCGCCGCGGCGCGCGTCTACGAGCGGATCGGGCGCGAGGCCGAGGCGAATCGCCACTACCGGGCCGCGGCCGACCCGGCGCTCGCCGCATGACGCGCGGGCGGTGGCGCTCGCGCCCGGGCGGGGGCAGCGATGCGTAGGCATTTCGCGGCATCCTCCCGGAGATGAGCGCCAGTCCCGCCGCCCTTCTCGCCCGCGCGCGCGAGCTCGCGCGCGGGAGCCTCCCGCCGGCGATCGCGGCGGCGCTCGCCGCGCTGCCGGACGAGCTGCGCGCGGCTGCCGCGGCGTCGACCTCGCCGCCCGAGCAGACGCTCCTCGAAGAGGCGGCCACCGGGGCCGAGTCCCGGCGCGGCGCGATCGCGGCCGCGTTCGAGGCGGGCCTGCTGGAAATCTTCGACCGCAAGCTGCGGCCGGCGGCGAGCGCCGCGGCAGCGGCCGGTCCGACCGATCTCGCCAGCCTCACGCTGGTGGACGACGACGCGATGGAGCTCGAGATCGCGCTCGGCCGGCTCGTGCGCAAGACGAACGAGGAGCTCGACGCGGACGGCCTCGCCGGCGTCGGCGCCCGGCTCGGCGAGCTCGCGACCGGAAAGTCGCTCGAGGGCCCGGCCAACCCCCTCGGGCCCGAGACCGCGCTCGAGGCGCTCAAGCGCGGCTGCGATGCGGCCGCGCACGCGGGGCCGGTGCGCATGGCGCTCGTCAACCACCTCCAGCCGCACGTCGCGCTCGGGCTGCGGAAGCTCCACGCGCAGCTGAACGACATGCTGGTCGCCGAGGGCGTGCTGCCGCGGATCCGCCACCACGTGCAGCGGCCGGCGCAGGGCCGGGCGGTCGCGCGGGCGCCCTCGGGGCCGGGCGGCGCGGGAGGTCCGGGCTCGCCCGGCGGCGGGACGGCGGGGCACGGCGGCGGCGGGACGGCGGGGCACGGCGGCGGCGGGACGGCGGGGCACGGCGGCGGCGGGACGGCGGGGCACGGCGGCGGACCGGCGTCCGGACTGCCCGGCCTGCCGCCGGGGATCACCATCAGCCAGGCGATGGCGCTGAAAGACCTGCTGCCCGGGGCCACCGGCTCGCCGATCGACCTCCGCTCGATCCTCGGCGCGCTGCTCGAGGGGCCGGCGACCTCGCGCCGCCACGGCGCGCGCATGCTCGCCAATCCGGAAGGGTCGCTCTATGAGCGGGCGATGACGGCGCCGGTGCCGGCGGACCTCGTCGCGCAGCTCTCGCAGCTCCAGCGCGCGGGCGCCGCGGCGGCCGGCGGCGCCGGCGCGGGCGGCGGGCCGGCCGACCTCGGCGCGGTCGTCGCCGCGCTCGCGCAGGCGCGCGAGCACCCGCTCGAGCAGCTGACCGGCGAGCTGGTCGCGGTGGTGTTCGACTTCGTGCTGCACGACCGCGACCTCCCGGAAGCGGTGAAGGACGAGCTCGCGCGGCTGCAGATCGTCGCGTTCAAGGCGGCGGTGCTCGACCGCACGTTCTTCGCCAAGCGGGCGCATCCGCTGCGCGAGCTCCTGGCCGCGATCGCGGATGCCGGCACCGATCCGGAGATCGACGCCGCGCCCGAGGGCCGGTTCGTCGCCGGCTTGCGCGCGATCGTCGACGAGGTGCTCGCGAGCTTTGCCGAGGACCTCGCGATCTTCGCGGCCGCGCGCGAGCGGCTCGCGGCGCTCGTCGCCGAGCTGCACGCGGAACGAGCGCCGGAGGTCGAAGCGCTCGCGACCGGCCTCGCGGAGGCGGAAGCGGGCGAGGAGATCCGCGCGCGCGCCGCGGTCGAGGTGGCGAAGCGCATGGCGCCCGGTGCGCCGGTCTTCGTGCAGCGGTTCCTCACCGACACCTGGACCCACGCGGTCGCGGAGGCGGAGCGCAACGGCCGCACGGGCGACGAGAGCCGGGACGCGCGGCTCGCGCTCGTCGACGAGCTCGTCTGGAGCGTCGCGCCGAAGCAGGCGGCCGACGTGCCGCGCCTGACCGGGATGCTGCCGAAGCTCGTCCCCGCGCTCGGGCGCGGAATGAAAGCGGTGGACGTGCCGGTGGCGGCGCAGCGCGCGTTCCTCGACGAGTTGATGCAGGCGCACACGGCGCTCCTGCAGGCGGCGCGCGCGAAGCGCCCGCTGCCGCCTCCGCCGCCACCGGCGGCGCCGCCCCCACCGCCGGCGAGCGAGTCGATCGCCGCGCCGGAGCTCGCCGCCGATTCGCCCGCGATCCTCGAGCGCGGTGCGGTGGTCGAGTTCGCCGCCGCCGACGCGGGCCCGGCCGTGCGGGCGAAGCTCACCTGGATCAGCCCGAAGCGGACCGTCTATCTCTTCACCGCGCGCGGCGCAGCGGCGCGGCGCGTTTCGCCGCAGGAGCTGTCGGCGGCGCTGCGCGACGCTCGGGCGCGGGTCGTGGGCGAGGGCGGCGCGGTCATCGACCGCGCGCTCGCCGCGGTCGTCGGCGCGCCCGGGCCGTAGCGCCGCGCGTGGACGTCCTCGTCGCCGGCGCCGGCATCGGCGGCCTCAGTCTCGCCCTGATGCTTCACCGCCGCGGCATCGAGTGCCGCGTGTTCGAGGCGGCGCCGGAGATCCGCCCGCTCGGGGTCGGCATCAACATCCTGCCGCACGCCGCGCGCGAACTGGGCGAGCTCGGGCTCGAAGCCGCGCTCTCGCGCGTCGCGGTGCTCACCCGCGAAGCGGCGTTCTTCAACCGCTTCGGCCAGCTCATCTACCGCGAGCCGCTCGGCCGCGACGCGGGCTACGCGTCGCCGCAGTACTCGATCCATCGCGGCGACCTCCAGGCCGCGCTGCTTGCCACGGTGCGCGAGCGGATCGGAGCCGAGCGCGTGCTGACCGGCTGGAAGTGCGTGCGCGCGGAGGACGGCGCGGAGAGCGCGACCGCGCATTTCGTCGACGCCGGGACCGGCGCGCCGCTCCCGCCGCAGCGCGGCCGCGCGGTGATCGGCTGCGACGGGGTCAACTCCGCGCTCCGCCGCCAGTTCCACCCCGGCGAGGGCGAACCGCGCTACTCCGGCGTGAACATGTGGCGCGGCGTGACCCGCTGGCCGCCGATGCTCTCCGGCGCGACGATGGTGCGCGCCGGCTGGCTGAATCCCGGCAAGATGGTGATCTACCCGATCCGCGACCGGATCGACGACGGCGGCCGGCAGCTCGTGAACTGGCTCGCCGAGATCGAGACCCCGCACTACCTGCCGAAGCGCGACTGGGCGCGTCCCGGCCGCATCGACGACTTCATCGGGCCGTTCCGCGACTGGCGCTTCGACTGGTGCGACGTGCCGGGACTGATCGGCGCGGCGGACGCGATCTACGAGTACCCGATGGTCGACCAGGACCCGCTCGAGCGCTGGACCTTCGGGCGCCTGACGCTCCTCGGCGACGCCGCCCACCCGATGGTGCCGCGCGGCTCGAACGGCGCCGGGCAGGCGATTCTCGATGCGCGCTCGCTCGTCGACGAGCTCGCCGCGCGCGGCGACGTGCGGGAGGCGCTCCGGGCCTACGAGGCCGCGCGCCTGCCGGCCACGGCCAAAGTCGTGCTGACCAACCGGACGATGCCGCCGGATGCGATCCTGCGGGAGGTGAAGCTGCGCAGCGGCGACCGGCCGTTCGCGCGCATCGAGGACGTGATCGGCCTCGACGAGCTGCGGGCGATCTCCGAGGGCTACCAGCAGGTCGCCGGCTTCGACCGGGCGTCGCTCGAGCGGGGGCGGGAGCCGGGCTGACCGGTCAATCGAGCGGCCGCGCCGGCGGGAAGAGGTTGCGGAGCATGGGCACCAGCGCCTCGCCGAGCTGCCCCTTGCCGACGGCCGCGTCGGCGCCCGCGGCGAGCGCCGCCGCGCGGTAGGGCTCGTCGTCGTCGTCGAGGAGCGCCACGATCCTGGGCGCGGACGGCCGCTGGCGCATCAGGCGGCACGCCTGCTCGGCCGACTGCCGGGGCAGGTTCCAGTCGACGAGCACCACTTCCGGCTCGGCCCACGCCGCTTTGAGCGCCGCCTCGTCGGGCGTGGCGGCCGAGCCGACGACCTCGACCGCGGGCTCGGTGGCGAGGAACTGGAGGAGCGCGTGCGCGAGGCGCTCGTGCTCCTCGACGACCAGGATGCGGATGCGCCGGGTGATGCTCCCGGGCTGGAGCGGCGGGGGGGTCACTCGGGCGGTGACGCGGCGCGAGCCCGCGCGGTGCGAGGCGGCGACGCCGGATCGGGCAGGTCGATCGCCGCGAGGCGCGCGCGGAGCAGCATCGCGTTCTCCTCGTTCAGGTCGCGGAGCGTCGCGAGCGCGTCGGCCACCTGCTTCCAGACGGCGGTGAGCGCGCGCCCGCGCGGGCCGGCCGCGCGGGCGCAGGCCGCGAGGCCGGAGGCGTCGGCGGAGAAGCCCTGCCGGGCGAGGCAGTCCGCCCGCCGGCGGGAGTAGAGCTCGAGCGCGTGGAGCTGCGCGAGCTTCTCGGCCGCGATCGCATCGATGCGCTCGACCTCCCCGCCGACGAGGTTGCGGCTCTCTTCTTCGGCGAGCGCGATCATCTGGCGGAGGTGGATCAGCTCGAGCTCGAACTCGCGCACGAGCGCGGCGAACGGGGCGGTGGCGACGCGGCGGCTCATCGCGCGCGCCCGCGGGGGTGGGGTGTGAACCCGAGCGAGGCCGAGTCGCTCCCCGACCGCTCCCCTCCCGGCGCAAGGCCGTGCGCAGGACCGGCTACGTACTCGGCGAGGCTCGGGTTCACGGCGCGGAAGACTACGCGCGAGCGCGCCTGCGGCGTATCGGGGAAACCCCTAAATCGGCCCCGCGCCGCCCTGAATCGCGGGCGGAATGCCGGGCGGTGCGCCCGCGCTAGCTCTCCCGGCCGATCAGGCCAATCCGGATGGCGTACCGGGTCAGGCCGGCCACGTCGCGGATGCCGAGGCGGTCCATGATCTGCGCGCGGTGCGCCTCCACCGTCTTCACCGAGAGGTGCAGCCGCTCGGCGATGTCGCGCGTCGAGCGGCCTTCGGCGATGAGCTGCAGGATCTCGCGCTGGCGGGTGGTGAGCGACGGGGCGGGCGCGTCGGCCTCGAGCCCGCGCACGTAGTCCTCGATCACCTGCTTCGACACGCGCGGGTCGAGATAGCGCTCGCCGCGGAGCGCCGCGCGGATCGCGAGCTCGAGCTCCTCGACGCCCGCCTCCTTGAGGACGTAGCCGGCGGTGCCCGCCTGCATCGCCTCGCGCACGTAGCCGGGATCGGTGTGCATCGAGAGGATCAGCACGCGCACCTCCGGGCACTCGGCGGCGAGCCGCCGCGCCGCGTCGAGGCCGTTCAGCTCCGGCATCGCGATGTCGAGGAGCGCGACGTCCGGCTTCAGCGCTTTCGCGAGCCGCACCGCCTCGCGGCCGTTCGGTGCCTCGGCGACGACCTCGAATTCCTCGCTCGACTCGATCAGCGACTTCATCCCGGCGCGCACGAGCGCGTGGTCGTCGGCAAGGAGGATGCGGATCTTCATCCTGGCATCGCGCTCTCGGCGAGCGGGAACACCGCCCGGACCTCGGTGCCGCGGCCCGGCGCGGTGGTCATCTCGAGGCGGCCGCCGGCGAGCTGCGCGCGCTCCTCCATGCCCGAGAGACCGGCGCTCTCGCCGCGCGCTGCGCGCCGCGCGGCGGCGGCGAGGTCGAACCCCCGCCCGTCGTCGCGGACCGAGAGCACGAGCTCGCCGTCGTCGACCCGCAGCGCGACCGCGAGGCGGGTCGCCCCGGCGTGGCGGACCGCGTTGGTCATCGCCTCCTGCACGATGCGGAAGCACGCCGTCTCCACCGCCGGGTCGAGCCGGCGCTGCGCGAGGGCGATGTCGGCGTCGAGCGCGAGCTCGGCGCGGGCGCGGCTGCGCTCGAGGTGCGAGCGCAGCGCCGCCTCGAGCCCGAGGTCGTCGAGGATCGTGGGCCGGAGGCGCGTCGAGAGCGCCCGCACCTCGGCGATCGCGGTCTCGAGGAGGGCGAGGACGTCGTCGAACGCGGACCCGAGCTCGCTCTGGTGCGAGCGCCGGCGCAGCGTCTGCAGGCTCAGCCGCACGGCGGTGAGCACCTGGCCGAGCTCGTCGTGGAGCTCGCGCGCGACCGCGCGCCGCTCCTCCTCCTGCACCGTCAGCACGCGCCGCGAGAGCGTCCCGAGGCGCGCCGAGTACTCGGCGAGCTGGCGCTCGGCCGCTTTGCGCGCGGTGATGTCGAAGCCCGAGAGCACGACGCCGGCAAAGTTGCCGGCCGCGTCGCGCAGGGGGCCGGCGTTGAGGAGGATCGTGCGCGACTCGCCGCCGGGCAGCACGAGCTGCAGCTCGTAGCCGTGCAGCGCCGGCTCGCCGCGGCGCAGGCGCTCGAGCGGCAGCTCGTCGGTGCGGAGCGGCCGGCCGTCCACCGCGAACCGCGCCCACGGCATGTCGCCCTGGTGGAAGCCGACGATCTGCTCGCGCGGGCGCTTCAGCAGCGCCTCCGCTTCGCGGTTGACGAGCTCGTAGCTGCCGTCGGCGCCGATGATCATCACCGCCTCGGCCATCGTCTCGATGATGTCGCGCAGCCGCCGTTCGGCGCTCCGACGGTCGGTGACGTCGGACCAGGTCGCGATCACGCCGTCGAAGCTGCCCGCGGCGTCGTGGAGCGGCGCGGCGTTGCTCGAGACCGTGCGCACCGCGCCCTTCGCGTTCACCACCCGGTACTCGAAGTCGCGCAGCGCTGCCGCGCCGCCCTGCCGGAGCCGCTCGTACGGATGGTCGGCGTTGGCGAACGGCCCGCCGTCGGCGGCGAGCCGCAGCCACGGCACCGCGTCGTAGCGCACGCCGAGCACGCGCTCGCGCCGGTAGCCGGTCAGGTCCTCGGCGGCGCGGTTGAAGAACTCGTAGCGGCCGTCGGCGTCGAGGATCGCGAGCCCCTCGGCCATCGTCTCGATCGTCTCGCGCAGGCGGCGCTCGGCGCGGCGGCGCCCGGAGATGTCGGCCCACGTCGCCACGATGCCGTCGAACCGGCCGGCGGCGTCGCGGAGCGGCACCGCGTTGACCGAGACGAGCCGCGGCGGCGAGTCCGGCGGCAGGAACTGGATCTCGCGGTCGCGCACCTGCGGCGCGCCGCGGCGCAGCTGCTCGAACGAGTGCTCTTCGAGACGGTACGGAGCGCCGTTCGCCTCGAGGCGCCCCCAGGGCGCCGCGTCGAAGCGCAGCCCGATGATCTGCTCGCGCGGCGTGCCGAGCAGCTCCTCGGCGGCGCGGTTGACGAGCTCGTAGCGCCCGTCGGCGTCGATGATGAACAGCCCCTCGGAGATCGTCTCGAGGATGTCGCGCAGGCGCCGCTCCACCTTCTTCCGCGCGGTGATGTCGACCGCGGTGAGGACCGCGCCGTCGAAGTTGCCGGCGGTGTCGCGGAGCGGCATCGCGCTCGCGAGCACGGTGCGCGCGCGCCCCTGCGGCGTGACGATCTGCATCTCGAAGTCGCGCACGCCCGGCTCGCCGCGGGCGAGGCGGGAGAACAGATGGTCCTCGACGCGGAACGGCCCGCCGTCCGCGGTCCGCCGGCCCCACGGCACCTCGTCGAAGCGCACGCCGACGATCCGCTCGCGCGGCAACCCGAGCAGCTCCTCCTCGGCGCGGTTTGCGAGCTGGTAGCGCCCGTCCGCGCCGACCAGGATGAGGCCTTCGCCGAGCGACTCGATGATGTCGGCGAGCCGCCGCTCGGCGCTCGCGCGGGCGGTGATGTCGACGCCGGTCATCACGATGCCGTCGAAGCGGCCGTCCGGATCGCGGAGCGCGTCCGCGTTCACCGACATCAGGCGCGAGCGCCCGTCGGGCGTGATGATCCGGAACACCTGGTCGCGGACCGCGGGCTCGCCCCGGCGCAGGCGCTCGAACGGATGGTCCGCCAGGTCGAACGCCGCGCCGTCGGCGGCGGCGCGGCGCCACGACACCGCGTCGTAGCGCGCGCCGAGGATGCGGTCGCGGGGCACGCCGAGGATCTCCTCCTCGGCGCGATTGGCGATCTCGTAGCGCCCGTCCGGGCCGAGGATGAGGACCCCTTCGGCGATCGTGTCGATGATCCCGGCGAGCCGCCGCTCGTGCGACTCGGCGCGCGCGAGCGCCGCGCGCCGCTCCGCTTCGAGCTGTGCCCGCGCCGCCATCATGCGGTTGAACTCGGCGCCGATGAGCGCGATCTCGCGCGGGCCCCCTTCGGGCGCGCGCGCGTCGGTCGCGCCGGAAGCCGCGCGCTGCATCGCCGCCAGAATGCCCGCGACGGGGCGGGCGAGCCGGCGGGCGACGACCCACGCGAGCCCCGCCGCGCCGAGGGCGACGAGCGCCGCGAACGCGAGCCACGCTTCGAGCGCGCGCTGGACGGGGGCGAACGCCGCCTGCTCCGGCAGCCCGGCGTCGATGGTCCACCCGGCGATCGCGAGGAGGAGGGCGAGCGGCACGACGATCGCCGCGATCATCGCGAAGAGCGTCGCGCGCAGGCTGACGGAGGCGAAGTTCACCACGGGCGGGGGCTCGGCAGGGGCGCTCCGCCAAGCATAGACCAGGGCGCTAGCGCCGGCGGAAGACCGCGTCCCAGACGCGGTGTCCCAGCCCGCGGCCGCGCCGCTCGAACTTCGTCTCCGGCCGCGCCGCCGGCCGCGCGGCGAAGCCCTCGGCGGTGTTCGCGAGCGCCGGCTCGGCGGCGAGCACGGCGAGCATCTGGTGCGCGTAGTCCTCCCAGTCGGTCGCGGCGTGCACCATCCCGCCCGGCGCGAGCCGCGAGGCGAGGAGCCGCACGAACGGCGGCTGGACGAGGCGGCGCTTGTGGTGGCGCTTCTTCGGCCACGGATCGGGAAAGAAGAGGTGCACGCCGGCCAGCGCGCCCGGAGCAATCATGTGCTCGAGGACCTCGACCGCGTCGTGCTGGACGATGCGCACGTTCGCGAGGCCGAGCGCGGCGATCCGGTTGAGCAGGCTGCCGACGCCCGGCCCGTGCACCTCGAGCCCGAGGTAGTCGGTGCCCGGGTTCGCGGCGGCGATCGCCGCCGTCGTCTCGCCCATGCCGAAGCCGATCTCGAGCACCTTCGGCCCGGCACGTCCGAACGCGCGGTCGAGGTCGAGCGGGGCGGCGGCGAACGGGATGCACCAGGCCGGCCCGAGCTCGGCCTGCGCGCGCGCCTGCGCGGCGGTGGTGCGGCCCTGGCGCAGGACGTAGCTCCGGATCGCGCGCCGCGGCGGGCCGTTCATCGGGGCGGGCCGGTCATCGAGGCGGGCCGGTCATCGAGGCAGGCCGGTCATCGAGGCAGGCCGGTCATCGCGGCGGCCGCGCGCGCTAGGACTTCGGGGTGATCAGCCCTTCGGTGGGGGAGCTCGGGCTCGCCGAGTAGAGCTTCTTCGGCATGCGCCCGGCGCGCCAGGCGTCGCGTCCGGCCTCGACGGCCTTCCGCATCGCCTGTGCCATCAGCACGGGGTCGCGCGCCTTGGCGATCGCGGTGTTCATCAGCACCGCGTCGCAGCCGAGCTCCATCGCGATCGCCGCATCCGAGGCGGTGCCGACGCCGGCGTCGACCACCACCGGCACCTTCGCCTTCTCCAGGATGAGCTGCAGGTTCCACGGGTTCAGGATGCCCATGCCGGAGCCGATCAGCGAGGCGAGCGGCATCACCGCGACGCAGCCGATCTCCTCCAGCTCCTTCGCGATGATCGGGTCGTCGCTCGTGTAGACCATGACCTTGAAGCCGTCCTTCACCAGCGTGCGCGAGGCGGCGAGCGTCTCGACCACGTTGGGGAAGAGCGTGTGCGGGTCGCCGAGCACCTCGAGCTTGACGAGATCGTGGCCGTCGAGCAGCTCGCGCGCGAGGCGGAGCGTGCGCACCGCGTCGTCGGCGGAGTAGCAGCCGGCGGTGTTCGGGAGGTAGGTGTACTTGGACGGCGGCACCGTGTCGAGCAGGCTCGGCTCGTGCGCGTTCTGGCCGATGTTGGTGCGGCGGATCGCGACCGTCACGATCTCCGCGCCGCTCGCCTCGACCGCGCGAGCGGTCTCGTCGAAGTCGCGGTACTTGCCGGTGCCGATCAGGAGGCGCGAGGCGTACGCCTTGCCGGCGATCACCAGCGGGTCGGCGAGCGGCTGGGTGGGGGCGTTCATCGGCGTTCAGCCTCCGCCGACCGCGACGACGATCTCGAGCCGGTCGCCGTTCGCGAGCGGCGTCGCGCCGTAGCGGCTGCGCGGGACGATCTCGCCGTTGCGCTCGACCGCGACTTTCTTGCCGGCCAGCTCGAGCCGCTCGAGCAGGCGCGCGAGGTCGAGCGCGCCGTCGAAGCGCTTCGTCTCGCCGTTCACCGAGAGCTCGAGCATGGGGCGGGAATCATAGCACCGCAGCGATGCCCATCGCCCGCGCGGACGCGCCCGCCGGCCGTGCCCCAGCGGCCGTGCCCCGGCGGCCCGCGCCACTTCGGCGAACGCCTGCCGCAGCAGGTCGCGGATCCGGCGCAGGCCCGCCACGATCCACTCCAGCTCGACGCCGGGTCGAACGCCTGCGGCGGCACGAACCCGCGCTGGATGCTCCGCGGGCGATGGCCTGTGATATCATGTGCCGTCATCATTCATCATCGGGTCCAGTTTTCTCTCATGCGAACCATCGTCGACCTGCCCGCGCCGCAGCTCGAAGCCCTCGCGCGTATCTCGAAGCGCCGCAAGCTCTCGCGCGCCGAGCTGATTCGACAGGCGGTGGCCCGGTACCTCGCGGAACACGCGCCCGAGCCCGGCGCAGCGTTCGGCTTGTGGAAGCGCGCCGGGGTGCGCGAAGACGGCCTCGCCTATCAGAAGCGGCTGCGCCGGGAGTGGGGCCGTTGAGGGCGCTGTTCGACACCAACATCCTCATCGACTACCTGCACGGCGTCGATGCCGCGAAGACCGAATTGGCACGCTATGAGCGGCCGGCGATCAGCATCATCTCCTGGATCGAAGTGCTCGCCGGCGCCAGGTCCGAGCAGGAGACGGATACCCGCAGATTTCTCGCCGGATTCGAGCGGATCGAACTGAGCGAGGCGATTGCCGACCGGGCCGTGGACCTGAGGCGTTCGGCGAGGATGCGCGTGCCGGATGCGATCATCCTGGCGACGGCGCGAGTCGAAAACCTGGTACTCGTGACGCGCAACAGCAAGGACTTCCCGGCAGACCAGCCCGGTATCAGGTTGCCGTACCGGATTTGAGTCCTTGCTGCCCCCGCGACCCGAGTCGCGCTCAGTGGACCGGGTGATCGTCCGCGACGATGCGAGCGGCAAGCCCGTCCGGCGCGTTCCCGGGCGTGCCTCACTGCGGCAAGAGGCCGGATGGTGCGCCCGCCACCTCGAGGACCGGATGGGCGCGGCGCGGCAACTCGCGCCCGTCGGCTTTCCTTACGCTCGCGCCCCGGACGCTCGCTGCGGTCGGCGGCCCGGCGTCGACAAGCCGTTCACGTTCAACGAGTTTTTTCCGGCCGCGGTCCGTGGCATGGGCGTTGCGTGCGCCCGGCGAAATCGCGCCCCGGTGCCGGCGAGTGTCAAGAACGCCGGCACCAGGAAACAGAACTTCGGCGCTCGGGCAAGGAGGGGATATGGTCGCAACGCGCTTGCGCTTCGTCGGCGCGGTCGTGCTTACCGCCGGCTTACAGCTCTCCGCGGTCAGCCACGCGCTCGTCGTCGATCGGATGTTCGTCTTCGGCGACAGCCTCAGCGATTCGGGCAGTGCCGCGGCGATGACGCAGGTCGCGCCGGGCTTCTCGTTCTTTCCGCCCAGCCAGCCCAGCCCGATTCCGGGATTCGGCGTGCCGTACGACTACCGGTTCTCCAACGGCCCGGTCGCGGCGGAATATCTCGCCGGGTACCTCGGCGTCCCGTCGGCGCCGGCGTGGCCGGGCGCGCCGGCGAACGCGAACCCGAACTTCGCGGTCGGCGGCGCGATGACCGGCGCCGCGCCGGTCCTGGCGACGATCCCGCTGCCGCCCGCGGCGCTCTGCTGCAACTTCAACTGGCTCGTCAACAGCCCGGCGGGCCTGCAGACGACGCCCGCGTTCCTGCCGGTCAAGGAGACCGGCCTCAACAACCAGGTGAGCTTGTTCGCGTCGCGACTCGCGGGCGGCGCGATCGCGCCGTTCGATCCGGCCACCACGCTCTTCACGGTGTGGGGCGGCCCGAACGACGTGTTCCTCGCCCTCGCGTACGCGGGAAACCCCGCCTTCGGGCTGACCCCGGCCCAGCAGGCGGACGTGCTCCTGGCCTACGCGGTGAACGGCGCGCTGAACGTCGGGATGCGGATCGCGGAGCTCGCGGCGCTGAACGCCGACAACTTCCTCGTGCTCAACATGCCGAACCTGGGGGCGACGCCGCTCGCGATCTCCCAGATGCTGATCCCGGAGCTCACCGGCGTCTCGATGCTCTTCAACTTCGTGCTCGACGGCGTGCTCGACGGGCTGCGCGCGAGCCTCGGCCTCAACATCGTCGAGTTCGACACGTTCGCCGCGCTCAACAACCTCATCGCGAGCAATGCCTTCGCGAACAACACGGTGCCGTGCCTGAATACGTCGACGCCCGCGACGATCGAGGCGTCGATCCCGACCATCCTGGCCGGGTGCCCGGGCTACCTGTTCTTCGACGGCGTTCATCCCACCACCGCCGCCCACCAGATCCTCGCGCAGCAGCTCTTCCGCGCGGTCCCCGAGCCCGCGCCGCTCCTGCTCCTGGCGGCGGCGCTGGGGTTGCTCGGCTGGCGCCGGCACGCCCGGCAAGCCTGACGCCGCTCCGGCGAAACGGGGTCACCCGGTGCGGTGCGGCGTGCCGTGCCGGCTGCCCGGATCCTTTTCGTGCGCCGGTCGTTGCGCCGCGGCTGATGCGTCGACCACGTCTTCCGGCGGCGGGCCCTCCCACGGCGGTTCGCGATCGACGAGATTCGGCCGGGTCCGCAGACGTTCGCTCGTGCCAGCGAACGGCGCTTGCTCACATCTGATCCGGGTCGCGGGGCACGGGGGATTCCGGTTTCGGTCCCGCGGGCACGGAACATTGATGGACGTGGAGCAGCAAGCGCTCCTTCTTGCGCGGCTGATAGTCGGGCTGCACCCGCTCGAGATTGAAGTAGAGCTTCAACTCGACCAGCTCCCTTCCCCGCGTCGTACGCTCGTTCCAGAGGCGGCACAGGTACTGGGCATAGAAGGGGCGGTGCTGGACGTAATCGCTATGGGCGAGACGAACTAGATACTTGCGCCAGCGATAGGTCGGGTACTCCTCGGCGAGGTAGGCGGGCCTCGTCCAGTCCGGGTCCCCGATCCGGAGATGCAGAACGTCCACGCTGGTCCCGTCCCGCAGCACGCCGGGCACGACAAACCACCCGTCATTGCGGGTGGGCTCCGGAGCGAACATGTTCCACGTCTGTCCCAGCCGCAACGTCGCCTGGAGACCGTCCAGGCGCTTGGGCAAGCGGTAGGTGAAGGCGGGAAGCGTGGTCAGGTTGATGTAGAAGACGTAGGCGATCAGGACGCCGACGACCAAGTTCGCCGCCCTCGAGGGATGGATGCTGCGGGTTCGATACGGCAACAGGACCGCGCTCAACTCACCTAGGCGGCCCCGGTTACGGGCGACCGATTCGTAGATCCTGTCGCCAAGCTTCTGCAGGAATCCCGCGCCGGCGAGGACGCCCAACGGCCAGAAGATCGGCGAGCGCCGGGAGACGAGCGCTAGGGCATGCCAGCGCACGTGCCGGGATCCGTCGTGATCGATGACGACCCAGCTGTTGTGCCGCTCCATCTCCTGGTAGACGGCCGGCGCCTCCTGCGCGGGCTTGACGGGAGTCGCCCGCGGCAGCAGGAAGGTGACCAGGATGAGGCAGACCTTCCGGCAAAACTCGCACGGCCCGTCGTAGTAGATGACCACGCCGCGCCGGTCGCGGGCCCGGGATCTCGCCTCGAGCCAGTCCCAAACTGCGCCCGGGGTGAACGCCAGGAGCGATGTGATGCTGATGAAGGGGAACAGGCCGATCTCGAGGCACAGGAAGAACCCGACGTGCATGGTGATGAGCATCGCCAGCAAGACCAGCCGCAGGGGGACGCGGACCACCGGCGAGAACATCAGGAGCGGCCCGATCAGCTCCAGATACCAGACGTAGTAGGTGAGCCCGGTCATGATCGCCGGGAACTGACGGAACCAGACGGCGAAGGGCGTCGCGAGGTAGTCGAGGTGCAGCGCGTAGTAGACCGCGCTGCCCTCCGGGATCCAGGCCGTGCCCGACTTCAGCAGCGCGCTGAAGAAATACACCGACATGCACTGGACCAGGAGGCCCATCGTCGCCAGGGAACAATAGGCGTCCGGCTCGTCGCCGACGCGGCGATCCAGGGCGGCGTCGACGGAGAATCGGGCGCCCAGCGGCAGGAACATGCTCCAGAAGAGCAGCACGAAGAGGAGCGCGTCGCCGCCCTGGGAGATGAGGTCGTTGCGCGACTGGAGGGAGAACAGCAGGAGCCAGGATAGGACGGTGGCGATCCGGGTGCGGTAACCCGCGAGCAGCGCGAGCGCGAGCGCGGCGGCCGTCGCGAACAGGACCGCCTCGACCATGGCGGACCCGCTCACCAGGTGCAGCGACGGTCGCCAGCCTCCGGGCAGCCGCAACAGCTCGGCGCGCGGCAGCACGCCGGCGTCGGTGTAGTGCGCCGTCAGATCACGCGCCCGGCTCGCGAGGTCGGCGAGGATTGCCAACGCGAGCATCACGCGAAAGAGCGCGAGCGTCCGCAGATCGATGCCGAAGATGTTCTTGAGCGTCTTCAAGGATCGGGCTCCGCGGCGGAGTTCAGGCCAAGCTCGGAGTCTGCAATGGCCGAGGCGGGGAGCGCAACGCGGGCGCAGTCGTCGGCGGCCGAAGCTAGGGCGATCCCCGCCGGCCCGGGACGAAAAAAGAGCGGCCCGAAGGCCGCTCTCAAGGATAGCTTGCTGGCGAGGCTAGCAGTCGCGCCGCCGCCGCAGGGCGAATCCGAGCGCGGCCAGCGCCAGGAGCGCGAGCGTCCCGGGCTCGGGGACCGTGGTGCCGCCGTCGGTGCCGATGTCGTCGGTGCCGATCCTCGCATCGCGGAGGCCGATGGAGATGATTTCGCCGCCCGCCGTGGCCGGGCGCGTCTCGAACACGACGAAGTCGGGGTCGAACGACGTGAAGCGGTTGTGCGTTTCATCCCCATTGACCATCGTGCTCGTGATGCCGATGGCCAAGCCGGCTGCGGTCGGCACGAAGCCGGTGGATCCGGAGATCGGCGGCCCGCTCGCCGCCGCGCTGGGCGGCAGGTAGTTGAAACCGGTTGCTAGATCCGCCACCGTGTTGCCCCAGATATCGCCGCCGGCGTTGAAGAACGCGGCGATTTGGGGGGCGAAAGTATTCAGAACCGCCGAATCCCCGGGCGAGAAGTCGCAGCCGCCGCAAGCCACTTGGGAAGCCACCACCAGCACGTCGATGTTGCCCAGGAAGGTGGCGAAGGCGGCGGCATTGGCGAATTGCGTCGGGTCCGCTGCAGTGACGCCGCCAACCCAGAGGGGGGCGCCGTCCAACACACCGCCGACGAACCCGCTCGCAGGATTGATGCCATCGATCGAGCGGATGAGACCGACCCGGTAACTGGCGGCGGGGATCTCGGTCGCGGTGCCCTGGCCGCGCAGCCAGTTGAGGATCACGACATCGTAACCATCTGCCCCATCGTGGAAGTCGATGTCGTGGCCGGTGAGGAAGACCGACCCCGCCTGCGCCGTGCCCGAGCCCGCCAGGCCGAGAAGCGCTGCCGTGAGGTAACTTGCAATGCGATTGAACTTCATTTGTCATTCCCCCGTTTAAACGCTCACCCAAAGGCACTAGTGGCGCGCCTCAGGTCGAGCAATAACGGTGCCAACAATTGAAACTTCATAGATTCATGATGTTACGGAGATGCGCTGAGGAAGGCCCGAGCTAAACGTCAAATAATCCGACTGCCCCTTCGGGGCGACATGATTGCCGATTGATGACGCAGCGCGTCAGGGGCGCCTCGAGCCACGCGACGTTCTTTTCGGCGTCCGGACAGCACGCGGCTGAGTCCGGCAGCAGATCCGGACACCGGGACGGACGGGTTTGCAGGGGAAACTGGCGGTTCGCCCCGCCTTTCCAACGCTATCGCCGAGGAACAGGCCGCCGCCTTTTCCAGGCGAGGCCGCCCGGTAACACCGGGATCGGCTGCAGCAGCAGCGCGGTCCCCGCCCGCGCCCGCCGAGAACACGAAACCGCGGACCCTTCTAGAATCCGGCGCTGCCGCGGGTGTCGTCTAATGGCAAGACAACAGCTTCCCAAGCTGTGAACGTCGGTTCGATTCCGATCACCCGCTCCGGGAATCCCCTGCACCCAAACGCCACCTCGTCGCGGCGCTGGACGTGCCTTCGGTCACCCTGCGCTCAGCCCGCGACCGGCTCCACGTCCAGCCGCGCCACGATCCCTTCCAGCCCGCGGCTCGGCGCCGGATAGCGCTTCAGCACCAGCGGGTCGTGCCCCGGGACGACGTGGGCGCGCGAGCTCGCGAGCGCGTACGCGCGCTGGTGGCCGGCGAGCATGTCGGCGACGTTGTAGACGATGGGGAACGGCCGGACCTCTTCCATGTTGGCGTAGAAGTGCGCCGCGTCCGAGGCGAGCACCACCCAGCCGCGCTTCGTCCAGACGCGCACCATCTGCAGCCCCATCGTGTGGCCGCCGACGAAGTGCACGCTCAGGCCCGGCGCGAGCGTCTCGTCGCCGTCGTGGAAGGCGACCCGGCCGTCGTACAGCCGCCGCACCATCTTCACCACGTCGTCGACGTCGTAGGCGTAGCGCAGCGGCCCGTGGCACATGCACCGGCCGGTGGCGTAGCGCATCTCCCTGTCCTGCACGTGGTAGCGGGCGCGCTCGAAGAGCTTGTGGCTCCCGCAATGGTCGTAGTGCATGTGGGTGACGATCACGTCCTCGACCTTGTCGGGGTCGATGTCGAGCGCCTTCAGGCCCTCGGACGGGCAGCGGACCACATTGCGCTGCCGCTTTTTCCCCATCTCCGCGTCGAACCCGGTGTCGACGATCCAGGTCTTCGCCGGCCCGCGGATCGCCCACACGAAGTAGTCGAGCGGCATCGGCCCGTCGTGCGGATCTCCCCCGAGGAAGTTCTCGCTCGCGCGGCGGGGGTGGTCGCCGTACTTGACCGCGTAGATCTCGAAGGGTGTGGGATCGGCCATCGGTTGTCCTCCCGTCCTCAGCGGCTCTTCACTTCGACGCCGGCGGCGCGCTCGGCGAGCTCGACGATTCGCGTCAGGTCGCTGTCCGCGCCGAACGCCACGAGCGCGCGCTGCCACGCGGCGCGCACCGCGTCCGCGACCGGCATCGGCACGCCCGCGGCCGCGGCTTCGTCCACGCACAGTGCGACGTCCTTGTGCATCAGGCCGGTCGCGAAGCCGTGCGCGAACCGGCGCGTCAGGATCTGCCGCGGCAGCTTGTCCTCGGTCGCGGTGTTGCGGCCGCTGCCGGCGTTGATCACCGCGCACATGACCGCCGGATCGAGCCCCGCCTTGACGCCGAACGCGAGCGCCTCGCACGAGGCGGCGAGCGCGCTCGCCGAGAGAAGGTTGTTCGCGAGCTTCATCGTCTGGCCCATGCCGGGCCGCTCGCCGACGACGAACACCTTGCCGAAGGTCGCGAGCATCGGCGCGAGCGCGGCGGTGCGCGCCGGAGGGCCGGCAACCATGACGGCGAGCGTGCCTTTGATCGCACCGGCGACGCCGCCGCTCACCGGCGAATCGACCGCGGCGATCCCCTTTTCGGCGAGGGCGGCCGCGATCTCCACCGCCGCGCGCGCCCCGGTCGTCGAGAGGTCGACCACGGTCTTCACCCGCTTTCCGTCCGCGATGCCGCGCGGCCCGAGCGCGACCTCGCGCACGATGGCGGGCGTCGGCAGGCTGAGGAGAACCGTCTCGGCCGCGTCCGCGACCGCCGCCGGCGAAGGCGCCGCGCGCGCGCCGCGCGCGCGGAGCGCATCGACCGCTTCGGCGCGCGCGTCGTGCACGGTGAGCGCGTACCCGGCCTCGAGCAGCCGCAGCGCCATCGGGCGGCCCATGTTGCCGAGGCCGATGAAGCCGACGTGATCGGCCATCAGTCGATCCTGGCGCCGGAGACCTTCACCGCCTGCGCGTACTTCTCGTTCGCGGCGCGGATCTGCGCCGCGTACTCCGCAGGCTGATTGCCGACCGGCACGATGTCGAGCTGCGCGAACCGCTGCGCGACCTCCGGCGACTTGAGCGCCTTCGCGACCTCCTGCGCCATGCGGTTGACGATCGCCGGCGGGGTGCCGGCGGGAGCGAGGAGGCCGATCTCGGGCGCGAAGTCGTAGCCGGCGACGCCGAGCTCGGCGACGGTCGGCACGTCGGGCGCGGTCGGCGAGCGCTTCGCGGTGCTGACCGCGAGAACTTTGACGCGTCCCGACTTGACGTGCGCGGCGATCGACGGCATCGCCGAGTACGCGAGCGACACGTCGCCCGCCACCAGCGCCGGGATCGACTGGCCGGTACCCTTGTACGGGATGTGGACGATCGCGAGGCCGAGCGCGCTATTCAGCGACTCCATGCTGAGGTGGTGGATGCTGCCGACGCCGGAGGAGCCGTAGTTGAGCACGCCCGGTTTCGCGCGCGCGAGCGCGACGAGCTCGGCGAAGTCCTTCGCCGGCACCGCCTGGTTGGCGACGAGGAAGAGGTTGGCGGTCGCGAGCAGGCTGACCGGGACGAGGTCCTTCGCCGGGTCGTACGAGAGCTTGGCGTAGAGGTGCGGATTGATCGCGACCTGGCCGACGTCGGCGACGAGGAAGGCATAGCCGTCGGGCGTCGCGCGCGCGACCAGCTCGGTCCCGGGGATACCGCCCGCGCCGCCGCGGTTCTCGATCGTCACCTGCTGGCCGAGGCTCTCGGACACCTTCTGGGCGAGGACGCGCGCGATCGTGTCCGGCAGGCCGCCGGCGGCATACGGCACCACCCAGCGCACCGGCTTCGACGGGTACGCGTCCTGTGCGCCGAGCGGCGCGCTCGCGGCGAGCGCGATCGCCGCGGCGGCGATGAGCGGCAGGCGGGGCATCGGGATCTCCTCTCCGAGGTGCGGAATATACGCTGCCCGGACAGGGGCTAGAATCCGCCGATACCCCCCGCGCTTTCCCGATGCCCGTTACGTTCGACGGCAAGCTCGTAGTCGCGATCTCCTCCCGCGCGCTCTTCGACCTGGAGGCGTCGAACCGCGTGTTCGAGGAGGAGGGCGTCGAGGCTTACCACCGCTACCAGCTCGCGCGCGAGAACGAGATCCTCGCGCCCGGAATCGCGCTGCCGCTCGTGCAGAAGCTCCTCGCCCTGAACGCGCTCGCGCCGGCGCGAGCGCGGGTGGAGGTGATCCTGCTCTCGCGCAACACCGCCGAGACGGGCCTGCGGATCATGAACTCGATCCAGCACTACGGCTTCGACATCACCCGCGCGGCCTTCACCGGCGGCGAGAGCACCTTTCCCTACGTGCCGGCGTTCGACGCGCACCTCTTCCTGTCGGCGAACGGCGAGGACGTGCGCCGCGCGCTCGACGCCGGCCACGCCGCGGCGCAGATCCTGCCGGCGAACGTCGGCCAGAACGTCGTGCAGACCGACGAGCTGCGGATCGCGTTCGACGGCGACGCGGTGCTCTTCTCCGACGAGGCCGAGCGCGTCTACAAGAAGGACGGCCTCGACGCGTTCACCGCGTCCGAGGTGGTAGCGGCGAAGGAGCCGCTCTCCGGCGGGCCGTTCAAGAACTTCCTCGCGGCGCTGCATCGCATCCAGTCGGAGTACCCGGCCGACGAGGCGCCGCTCCGCACCGCGCTCGTCACCGCGCGCAGCGCGCCGGCGCACGAGCGGGTGGTGCGGACGCTCCGCGCCTGGGGCATCCGCATCGACGAGGCGCTGTTCCTCGGCGGGCTCGACAAGGGGCCGTTCCTGAAGGCGTTCGGCGCCGACATCTTCTTCGACGACCAGCACCGCCACGTCGAGTCGGCGCGGAAGTACGTCGCCGCCGCCGGCCACGTGCCGTTCGGCGTCGCCAACGAATGAGACCGGGCGCGCGCGAGCGCCGGATCGGGGATCGACGAGGGCAGGAGCCGAGACGGACATGAAGGCGCTGAAATGGATTCTCTGGATCGGCGGCGGGCTCGTCCTGCTCGTGGTCGTCGCCGTCGCGATCTTCGCCGCGACCTTCGACCCGAACCAGTACAAGCCGCAGATCGTCGACCTCGTCAGAGACCGGACCGGCCGCACGCTGACGATGGACGGGAAGATCGGATTGACGTTCTTTCCCAAGATCGGCGCCGAAGTGGAGAAGGTCGCGCTGTCGGAGCCGAAGAGCACGAAGACTTTCGCGCGGATCGAGGAGGCGCGGGTCGCGCTCGCGCTGTTGCCGCTCCTCTCCCGGCAGGTGATCGTGGACCAGGTGACGCTGTCGGGCCTCGCGGTGGACCTCGTGCGCTTCAAGGACGGGCGCACGAACTTCGACGATCTGCTCGGCGAGAAGAAGCCGGAGAAGCCGGCGCCGAAGCCCGCAGCGCCGGCCGGCGCCCCGCTCGCGATCGACATCGGCGGCATCGCGCTGAAGAACGCGGCCATCGGCTGGCGGGACGAGGGCGCCGGCACGGACGTCCGCCTGTCCGGCGTCAATCTGAAGACCGGCCGGATCGCGAGCGGCGCGCCGGGGAAGCTCGAGCTCGAGGCGAGGATCGACGGCCGCGAGCCGCAGGCGGCCCTGCAGGTGAGCCTGGAGGCCGGCTACCGCCTGAATTTCGAGACCGGAGCGCTCGCGCTCGCCGCGCTCGACCTGAAGGCGCGCGGCGACGCCCCCGGCCTCGCCGGGCTCGACGCGCGGCTCAAGGGCGACACGGTCGACTACGATCCGAAGGCGAACCGCATCGACCTCGCCGGCGTCGAGCTCGCGGCGAAGTCGAAGGACGGGTTCGACGCGAAGTTCTCGATCCCGAAGCTCGCGCTCGCGCCCGACCGCGCCGAGAGCAAGGCGATCACCGGCGAGGTGAAGCTCGCGCGGCCGAAGCAGTCGATCGACGCCAAGCTCGCGCTCTCGGCGCTCGAGGCGAAGGGGAAGATCATCCAGTTCGCGCGCTTCGACGTCGACCTCGACGCGAAGACGGGCGAGCTCGCGGTGCAGGGCAAGCTCGGCACGCCGGTGACGCTCAGCCTCGAGGCGCGCGAAATCCAGCTTCCGGGCATCGCGGGGGACCTCGCGATCAGCGGTCCCGACATCCCCGGCAGGACGCTGAAGGCGGCGCTGAAAGGCGGTGCGCGCGCCGACTGGGGCAAGCGCAACGCGAACGCCGAGCTCGCGCTCAAGGTCGACGAGTCGAGCATCCAGGCGAAGGTCGGGGTCGCGAACTGGGCGCAGCCGGCGCTCGCCTTCGACGTCGTCGCCGATCGGCTGAACGTCGACCGGTACTTTCCGCCGGCGAAGCCGGGCGCCGCGCCGGCCGGCGGCGGCAAGGGCGGCAGTCCGGGCGGCAGTCCGGGCGGCGGCCCGGGCGGCGGCAGCCCCGGCGGCGGCGCCGCGGCCGAGAAGCCGATCGACCTCGCCGGGCTCAAGACGCTGAATGCCACGGGCAGCGTGAAGGTGGGCGCGCTGCAGGTGCAGAACATCAAGGCCGAGAGCGTGAGCGCGGGCGTCAAGGCGGCCGGCGGGCGGCTCGACGTCAATCCGATCTCGGCGAACCTCTACCAGGGCGCGCTCGCCGGGTCGGCGGCGGTGAACGCAAACGACAACAGCTTCGCGGTGAAGCAGACGCTGACCGGGGTCAGCGTCGGGCCGCTGCTGCGCGACGCCGCCCAGAAGGACCTGCTCGAAGGCCGCGGCAACGTCGCCCTCGACGTCACCACCGCCGGCAACACGGTCACCGCGCTCAAGAAGGCGCTCGGCGGCAGCGCGAACGTGGCGCTGAAGGACGGCGCGATCAAGGGCGTCGACGTCGCGGGCACGATCCGCGAGGCGCGGGCGCTGCTCGGGTCGAAGCGCGCGCTCGAGCGGCAGGCGAAAGGCGGCGAGAAGACCGATTTCAGCGAGCTCACCGCGAGCTTCGCGATCAAGAACGGGATCGCGCACAACGACGACCTCAAGGGCGCCTCGCCGCTGCTGCGGCTCGCCGGCGCGGGCGACATCGACATCGGCGAGAGCCGCATGAACTACCTCGCCAAGGCGACGATCGTCGCGACCTCCACCGGGCAGGGCGGCAAGGACCTCGCGCAGGTCGCCGGACTGACCGTGCCGGTGCGGATCACCGGTCCGTTCGACGCGCTGAAATTCAGCGTCGACGTCGAAGCGCTCGCCACCGAGGCGGCCAAGGGCGCGGTCGCGCGCGAGCTCGAGCGCCGGCTCGGCGGCGGGAAGCCGGGGCAGCAGGGCGGCGGCGGGGTGGAAGATGCCTTGCGCGGTCTCTTCGGCCGGAAGAAGTGAGGCGGCCCCAACCGCCTGATCGTCCGGCCTTCGCACGCGCGATCGTCCGCTGGCAGCGCCGGCACGGGCGGCACGACCTGCCGTGGCAGGGCACGCGCGATCCGTACGCCGTCTGGCTGTCCGAGATCATGCTGCAGCAGACGAGAGTTGCGGCCGTCGTGCCCTACTACCGGCGCTTCCGCGAGCGTTTCCCCGACATCGCGAGCCTCGCGGTGGCGAGCGAGGACGACGTCCTGCGGCTGTGGAGCGGCCTCGGCTACTACTCGAGGGCGCGCAACCTCCACCGCGCCGCGCAGCTCGTCGTCGAGCGGCACGCCGGCCGCTTCCCCGAGACGCTCGCCGACATCGCCGGTCTGCCCGGGATCGGGCGGTCGACTGCCGCGGCCATCGCCGGCTTCGCGTTCGGCGCGCGCGCGGCGATTCTCGACGGCAACGTGAAGCGCGTGCTCGCGCGGCATTTCCTCGTCGAAGGGTTTCCCGGCGAGCGCGCGGTCGAGCAGAAGCTGTGGGCGCTCGCCGAGTCGCTCGTCCCGGCGCGCGACAACGCCGCCTACATCCAGGGGTTGATGGACCTCGGCGCGACGGTGTGCACCGCGCGCGACCCGCAGTGCGGCCGCTGCCCGGTGCGTGCGACCTGTGGCGCGCGTGCGGAGGAACGGGTGGCCGACCTGCCGGCCCCGCGCCCACGGCAGACCGTTCCGACGCGGCGCACGGCGATGCTCGTGCTGCGCCACCGCGGCGAGGTGATGCTGGAGAAGCGGCCCTCGGTCGGCGTGTGGGGCGGGCTGTGGAGCTTTCCCGAGCTCGGGCGCGGCGAGGACGCGGCGGCCCTGAGCGCGCGCCGCTACGGCTGCGAGACGGGCCGGGTCGAGCGACTCGGCGTGCTGCGGCACGGCTTCACCCATTTCGCGCTGCACATCACGCCGGTCGTGGCGGAGGTGCGGCGCCTCGCTCCGCGCGCCGCGCAGCCGGGCGTCGTCTGGCTCCCGGTCGCCGAGGCGATCGGCGCCGCGGTGCCGGTGCCGGTGCGGAAGCTCCTGCGCGCGCTCGGCGGCTCAGCGGCGGCCGACCAGCCCGCGCTGTTCGAGGAAGCGGTAGAGGATCTCTAGCCGCGAGATCGCGCCGTCGAGCTCGAGCAGCTTCTGCTTCGCGGCGAGCGGGACCGGCAGGATCTCGCACAGGCGGTGGCCGACCCACAGCGCGCTGTCGAGCGCGTGCGGCTCGGCGAACACCGCGGCGCTCTTGTCGGCGATCACCAGCCGCAGGAGGTCGGCGAGCGCGGTGTACTGCTCCGGCAGGTCCGCGTCCTCCTCCTCGTCGATCAGCTCGGCCTTCGCCCGCAGCAGGCCCTGCGGCGCGACCGACACGTCGCGGATGCGAAAGCGCCGGCCGCCGAGCGTGCGCAGGCTGAGAAGCCCGAGCTGCTGCATGTCGCACTCGGTGATCGTCGCCAGGCAGCCGACGAGCTCCGGCGTCGCCGGCGCGCCCACTTCCTTGCCGTTGCGGATCAGGCAGACGCCGAACGGCTGCTCGCGCTTGAGGCACTCGCGCGCCATGTCCATGTAGCGCGCCTCGAACACGCGCAAGGGCAGGAGGCCGCCCGGATAGAGCACGGTGTTGAGCGGGAAGATCGGCAGGCTGTCGAGATCGGGCGGGGACATGGGCGGTGAGTCGTCGGCCGGTCGCGTTCGACCCGGGACCCGGGACC
>Ga0187893_10001844_pt1 | contig 48743 bp, 40 predicted proteins | sample MA1701074metaG_FD_139574 | JGI IMG/M metagenome (GOLD analysis project Ga0187893, IMG submission 139574) | White microbial mat communities from a basaltic lava cave in the Kipuka Kanohina Cave System on the Island of Hawaii, USA - MA170107-4 metaG ... | reverse complement strand
GTATGCCCGTTTTGAAGGTCTTCTCGCCGAAGGACGGATACAGGCGGGGCCGCCCCTCGACCACCTCGCCCTGCGACAAGATCTCGACGTCATGGCCGTTGCTCTGCAGCAATTCGGCAATCAGCTCAATCTTCAGATTCGCCGCCAGAGCGAGGTTCCCCCGGATCGGGCGCGTTTTCATCAGGGCCGGAACCTGATACGAAGCTATGTAGGCGATTCGCATGCTCACATCCTTGGCGCATCGAGGGTTCGCAAATTGTCAGAGCTACAACCTGCCTCGTGCCACCGCAAATCTGTGGCCAAGATCGACGTGGGCGGATACAGGTACCCGACAACGCGTCTGTTGACGGCTGCTAGAGTCTATCTCCCAGTCAACGACAAACGGGCCGAGTCGGACCTATGAGGTCACGAGCACCGGCTTCTAGGGGTAATCACATCGTCGAGGACTATGGCGAAGGCCAACGGACGGTGACCCGGTCGTAAGGGGAAAGCCTTCAGCCGAGCGCGCGCTGTTGATCGGAGAAGGTTGGGATCTGGCACAGCCGCCAGGAATGCCGATCTTGCGCCCACAGGGAGTCCCTCGCCACCGGCGGCGGACTGCGTCTGGTTGCCCCGGACCGCGAGCTCGATCCGCAGCGTCTCGCACCCGAGGGTCATCGCGGCGCCCGACGGCCCACACATCAAATTAACACCCCGAAGCTGGGCCGCCCGCCTCCCGGCCGCCCCGTTCGACCGCCAACGAGTCCCTTTTACCGGACCGTCAGCCCAGTCGGGGCAGACGGGGCACCCGGGCCGCCGCCCGCACCACTGTCGACGATACTCCGCAGGGGATGAGGATAGCTGAATTTTGCATACCCTGGCTTGGCGCCACTGTTGACGAAGATCTCGCGGTTCAGCTGAATGTGGGTGGGCGACGACGTGCTCCACATATAGGCACCCGAACCAGAATTATTCCAAATGTAGATAGGGTCGATGATGTGACTGGTCCCGTTGTGTCCCCACCCCACTTGTCGGTCCTTTGGATACGCTCCCCCCCCCTCCACGATGGAGTCTAACAAGATGGGTGCACCATAACCTCTATAGGGATTGTTCACCACGCAGTCCGCGATGATGCCGTGTCCCGCGCGCGCCCAGAAATAGCGGCCCGCGATATTCCGGAGGTCCGTGGTAGTGTCGAACGTGTTGTTGTAGTACTCGAAATGGCGGCCCCCTAAGGCCGATGTGAAGCCGTGGGTTACTCCACTGGCTCCATCGAGAAGACAATGGCGGAAGACCACTCTGCCCCTGTCGTCTACATCCGGGGATTGGCCGTGGTTGAAGATTGTGCTGTCCTCAAAGTACACGTTTACGAGACCGTTTGTGTCGAGGTTGCCCAGTGTTGATGCGGTTGTCCACGGGCGTGGGGAATTGATCAAGATGCTCGCACCTTCGGGGCAACACTGACCGCCGTGGCCGCCACCCACGCCGACGGACATGCAGTTCCAGAACACACCCCCCTGCGACAGGACCGCCACCGTCGCGATATCAGGCTGGTTGCCGAACCGCTGCTTGACCTCGAAATAACAGTCGTAGATGAGCGGGACTTTGCTCCCACTCCCGTTCAATCGAAGATGGTTGACGTCACCCGTACCCTCGTTGAAGCGAATGCCGCCAAGGCCGCAGTGGAAATCGTTCCCGCTGGTGAATTCAAAGAGCGGCGTGCCCGAGTTATTGACAATGCTGACCGAGCGATTCCCGGTGCCCCCTGGTGTAGGCGCGTAGCTCTGAGCTTGGATGATGATCTGTTTCGATGTCTTTATGCCGCTTGTCCACGTCGCGCTTCCGCTGGGAATGAGGACGCGGTCGCCATTGGCAGCCGCATTAACGGCCGCTTGCACGGCGGACAGCGATGCGTTGGCGGCCACGATATGGGCCCCATAAGCGTGACGCGGACGAGGAAGGATTATCGCCGTCCCCGAGATGGTGAGCGCTGTGCGGATCAAGAATTGTCGACGAGTCATCAGAGGCCTCATTTCACGCTGCCGACCTCATCGTAGAGGCAGAGTCGCTGCATCGGCTGAGTCGCGGTTCCGCACTGTTCTACTCCCTTCGATCCGGGCGGTCGCGGAAGCGTCGCCCGGTGCGGCGGCGGCGGCGGTCCGAGAGACGGGCTTGCGTTTCTCCTCGCGGGCTTCTAACCCTTCCGCCATCGCTAGCCAGCAGCCGACGAATGCATTCTGCGTGCCACCTCGGCCGAGGAGAGATCCAACGCGGCGCGCATAGAAATCAGATGATTGCATGACGGAGGCGGGAGATACAGAACGCTGTCCGAACATTGACTCGACAAATCCTGACAGTTAGGTCAAACACAGTGTCATCTTGGCCCCGGCTGCGATGGTTGGGCGCGCTAGCGAAGCCCACTGCCGCGCTGCCGCCCTTCCCATCCTATCTCTCCGGCTTCTCGAGCCATACGGCGGCCGCTCCATACCGCCCTGGCACCTCGTACCCGAGCGTCAGCCTCGCCAACTCGGGACCGCCAAACGTCACCCAGGCTCTCCCCGCTTGCTCCGCGGACGCCTTCGGCTTCCGACACCGTAAGACCCGATTCCAAAAAAGCTGGACATCCGAGAGCGCCGCGGGAGGGCGATGGCGCCTTGACAGCGCACCATCGACGGACTCTATCGGGTTGGGGGCCGACTCCACGAAGCGCACCTCGTAGTCGCAGTAATCGGATCTACCCAACCACGCCAGGATACTCTCCAACTGATACGTCTTCTCGCGCTCCATCAAGAGCGGGCGCGCTCCGGGGCTGATCAATGGAATCTCGCCTCCCGCCCGCACGACTCCCGTCATCACAATCGTCGCGGCGACCGTGGCTATCACGTACCGGGCCCGGGCAAAGCTCAGTACTTTCTCGGCACCCGCCCAGCCGTGGGCGGTGGCATAGGCTCCCATAATGATGGCAAAGAGCCCGTAGATCGGCGAGCCGATCCCACCGCCCAGCGGGAGAAGTATGGACGTCCCCATCAGACCCAGCAGGCCCCACCGCCGGACGGTCGCAAGCTTCACTGCTCCCACACCAAGCCAGATCAGCAATAGGGGCCACCCCTTGACGAAGAACACCACGCCGAGTCCCGACACGAGCGACAACGTCATCGCCTTTAGGCGGCGCGACCACGGGGCGCCAATCACGGTAACACACGCCAACAACAACGCCAGCACTGATGCGATAGCGTTGACCTCGTTCGTTCGATAGCTCACGAGCAGGCCGGCAATTCTCGTCCCCAGCGGCCTCGTCGCCGTCTCCACGAGAAGCGGCGTCGCTCCCGCCCACCACCGCGGGAGAAGCACAATCGCGCCGGCGATCACAATCAATCCGACCAGAAGTACGCTGATCGCCCAAACGTGGGCCCCCCGCGCACGCCGCCGAAAGCCTTCCAAATAGAATCCCCCGTAGGCTCCCACAAACAAAGCCGTCGCAAACGGGTGCCACACCACCAAGAGCATCGCGCCAGCACCCAGCCACAGCGCCCACCTCTCGAGCGTGCCACGCGCATAAGCCATAAGCACAGCGCCTAACACGAACATCACTGCCACGTAGGCTATTCCGTAGACGTGGAACAGTTGAACGTAGCCGGAGAAAAACACGCCGCCCGTGAGGAACGCACAAACCGCGAATACTCGCGGCTGTGCGGCCGAACGATAGATCAGCCACCACGCACCCACGAACAACCCGTACACCAACAGTTGGAGTCCCGTCTGCCGCCAGACATCGGTGGGGAAGGTATTCACGTCCAGAAGCAGGAAGGCTGACCACGTTGCGACCTGATGAAGTGGGCGGTAAGTCGAGGAGATGAACGACAGCGCCTGAGCAAACTTCTCTTCCCGAACCATCGCCAGCCACCAATAGGTTTCCCGGTGACTCGCAAACGGAACCGCCATCAGAAACCAAACCGAAAACCCCAGCACGGCCACGAGAAAGTAGACCAGTCCGCCGCCCGGCTCTCCCCTGGCACCCGGAGAGCTGCCGGCACCAGCTGCCCCTTCCGCCTTCGCCTCCCCGGACGGCCTCCCGCCGTCACTCTCCAGAAGACGCGCCCGCGCTCCGCCGGCGCTCAAGCCTCCCACCACGTCCAGTTGCGGGCGCCTGCGCTCACCGAGTAACACGATCTCTCGCTTCACCCCGAGGTCCGACCGCCAGCGCCATCTTACCGCGGCCGGCGCCCGTTGCCGGGACGCTTAGCGCCACCAAGAGAAACGCCACCCACATCAGATGGCCCCGGAGGGCCGACTCCGTCACATTGTAAAAAACGAGAATAGTCCAGAGACCCAAACCGAGGGATCCCAGCGCTGAACCCGTTCTCAACCGCCCGCAAATCCGCCCATAGCTACCAATTAGGAACGCGACAACCAGCAGAAGCCCCACCAGACCGAGGTTGAGGTACACTTCCAAGTACCCGTTGTGCGCCTCTCCTATTCCTCCTGACCGGTCCCGCACCCACTGTAACCGCGGGCCGAGCCAGAAACTCTCGTAGCCGGTGCCCAGCACCGGGTTGGTATTCGTGCTCAGAACGACCGCCCAGATCTCGGTCCGTCCCGTGAGGGTGGGATCGCGTCCGACCGCTTCCGCCAACTCGGCGAGGATATCGATTCCCAAGCCAAACTCAAGCAGTGCGTACGTGATAACACCAACTGGAATCGTAACCGTCAGGAGCGCCGGTCGCCGTCTGATAATTTGGCTCTGAGCGAGGGCAATCAGCAGACATCCCAAGGCCAGGCAAACGCGCGAGGTCGCGCTGTCTGCGATGTTGACCAGCCAAAGCGTCATGGCGAAGAGCGCGGCATTCGCGAACAGAGCCCGCCTCATCGGTCTCTCCCGCCGACGGCCCCACCGGATGAGAGTATCCCAGCAGAGATACAGCCCCGAGACCAGACATAGGACTCCCAACATGTTCTTACTCGTCGCGACGCCGGTATAGTACCCTGTACCTGTCCACACGTCGTAGTATCTCGCCGCTTCGGGGAAGTACTTCACCAGTACGATCGATAGTGGCAGCAGGAGAAAACAGAGCCGACGCAGCACCGTCCTCAGCGCCTCAAGTGGTCGCGGATCCGACAGCACGACCAGGATCACGAGGTACGTGCCGAGATCCCGAAACCATCGTTTGAACGCCACGAAAGGGACGTCGGACCACAACACGCTCATGAGAGCAAAGAGCAAGAAGATGCTCAGGGCAAAGTTTTGGCCGACCAGCCTGCGCCACTCGAAAGAGCGAGATACTAAGACGCCAACGGCGAATAGAATCAGAACGATATAGACGACTCGATCGAGCGCATTTCCGTCCTCCACGGCCGCCGCCTGACTGATACCGTCGATCCACTGCGAGGGTAGCCGCGAGGCAACGATAAAGATCCAGATCACGGGCACCCACAGCGCAGCCGAGCTTTCGCCCTCCTCGCCAGGGTCGAACCGGAAAAGGGCGACCACACACACTGCCCAGAGCAATAACGCTAACGCCGGAGGCATCGTCCTGCTCCCCTCGCGACTCGTCCCAGGTGGGCGCTGCTGGAGCGCTGCGCTCGCTCCACCTCGGATCCGGCCAGCACTCGCGGCATCTCACGCTTCACGGGGCGGGCAACTCTGAGCTTGCCGCGCCCTGCCTGCTTACCAAACTCGCGCTGATGTAAGCGTTGACGTCTGATCCCGCTCGCCGCTCTTCATCGCTCTGCCCCGCCACACTCTCGAACCCTCGATGCAGCCACCGGACGCGGCCGACGTCCCACAACATTCTCATGGAGTCGGTGATGAGATTAACCTTCGAGCCGGGCTGGGCGATCCAGTTCACCGGCACCTCGGCAATGGAGAGCCCAAGCCGCCGCGCGATCCAAAGAATCTCCACATCAAACGCAAAGCCGGGTGTCTTCTGCCGCGCAAAGATCTCCCGCACCACCGTCCTGCGAAACATCTTGAAACCACACTGCGTGTCGGCAATGCCGGGGACGGCCAAGACATTTACCAAGAATGCAAACACGCGCCCGACCAGCCGCCGATGGACCGGAGTTCGTACCTCAACCTCTCGTTCGCGTTGAACAACTCGTGATCCAATCGCGAGATCGTAGCCCGCGTCCAGCGCTGCCACTAGCTTGGGGATCTCGTCCAGCGGCGTGGCGCCGTCGGCGTCCATGAACAGGACGAATCGCCCCCCCGCATTCAGCATGCCCATACGCACGGTGGCTCCCTTGCCCATGTGCGGACACGCCAGTACCCGGACGCGCCCATCGCACTCCTCGAACAACCGCCCAAGAGCGAGCGTCGCGTCGCGGCTCCCGTCATCGGCAACGATCACCTCAAAATCCAGCCTCCGCACCGAGCACCATCGAATCGTCTCCAGCATCGTCCGCGGTAGCCGCGTCTGCTCATTGTAAGCAGGGATGACGATGGACAGCTCGACATCCCGCCTCGGCGCCCCTCGGAGCCCGACCGAAGTCTCCATCTCGTCCAGGCGTGACCGCGTCTCCTCGATCACGACCGACGACCCCGACGGCGTCGATCGCCGGCGCACTCCTCCCTTCGGGTCGGCGATCGGGATCCTATGAAACCCGCCGGCCAGGTAAACGGCCGCACCGGCAATGGTCACGAATAGATACTGTCCGGCATGCTGCACAAGTGTCATCGCCAGTGCTGGATACGGCGGAATCCCCGCGCCGATCAGGAAAAAGGACGCCGCCGCCTCGATCGTTCCGATGCCGCCCACCGTGAAGGGTATCAGCGATGCGAAATTCGCTACGACAAGGAACCCCAAGGCTACCGATATCCCCATATCCGCCCACACCGCGCGCCCCACGAAATAGTAGCACCCGACCTCGATACCCCAGATGACCGCGGTCACCACCAGCGCTGCCAGCATGCGCGACGGTCTGGCCAGGGGAGAAAGACCATCCAAAAGGTGAAGCGCCCTCTCCCGGGCGAACTCGGGAAAGTGCCCAGGAAACATCCGGTTCGCCGTCGCGATAATAGCCCTGATCCGCTGGTGGAATCGCAGGCTCAGTACGAGTCCCAATCCAAGGCCGGCGAAAACGACCGAGATCGCCGCGAGAGCCCACCGAAGTCGGTGGTCCACCGGCACCAGAGCGACACCGATCAGGCCAAAGGCAGCCAGTACGAGGCCGTCTAACACCCGCTCCGCGGCAATCGATGCGAGCGCCGTCGTGCGCCCTCTCTCTCGACTGGTCTTCACGGTCGCGCAATGCGCCCGCAGAACTTCCCCCAATCGGGCGGGCAGCACGTTGTTGCCCATAAAGCCAATCAAAATGAGTCGCAGAGAATCCCAATAGCTAAGGCTGCGCTCCCAAATCCGCCACCGTGCCCCGCGGAGTAAATATGCGAGCACCATAAGGATCAAACCCGCGATCAACGGACCCACCTGCGCTTGCCGCACGGCCCGGATGGTACTGTGCACGTCGAAGTGCCACGAGAGAGCGTATAGGATTCCGCCGCTCACAATTAGGGAAATGGTGGTCTGCACGAGTCGCTTCATTTCTGCCTCTTCTACGGTGCGGGGCGTTACCCTCGCGCGATCGATGCCGTCCCGAGCATCTCGACGATTCCCTCCTCCACTCGCCTGAGCGGCCGGGCGCGCAAAATCCCGGCCAGCCTATCCACATCCGCGCACGTGTACCACTGATAGCTCTCCAAGGGGTTAGGCACGTATGTTATCCCCTCCCTATCGATCATCTCAGCAATGTTCCGGTATGGTGTGGCTACGCCGGTTCCCACGTTGTATATCTCGTGGACGCCGCTCTCTAGAAGGTCTAGCGTCACGCGTGCCGCATCGCGGACGTCGATCAAGTCTCGCGCCTGGGTGCCGTCTCCGTACAGGACCAACCGCTCACCCCGCTTCTTGGCCTGTGTCAGCAGCCCGATGATGCTGGCGTAGTTTCCCTTGGCGTTCTCTCCGTGACCATATACATTGAAAAACCGCAGGCCCACAGTGGCCATTCCAAACAGGTCCTGGTAGGACTGCGCGGTCATCTCATTCATCAGTTTGGTCTTGGCGTAGTGATTCCGCTGTTGGCGCACATCGATCACTACGCTCTCCACAAAAGAGCGCTCATACACCGCCGCGCTGGATGCGTACACGAACCTCTGACAACCACCCTGCGCGGCCGCGTCTATCACACTCAAGAACCCATTCACGTTGACGTCATAGCATTCGGCTGGCGTCCGCCTAAACTCAATATTCGAGGTAATCGCGGCCAGGTGGATCACGCACGTCTTGCCCTGCATCACTTCCTTCATCCGCACTTGGTCCCGTGTGTCGGCGACTATGCATTCCACTCCCTCGAGGGGAGCGCACGGGCACCGATCGATCCCGCTCACCCTATAGCCTCTCCTCATGGCCTCCCGCGCGACATGCCGACCAATGAAGCCGCTGACACCGGTCACGACCAGGCTCTCGCTCTTCATAGTCCTCTTACTTCTTACTTTCCCGGTGGTTCCCCTGCCGTTTGCCATATCCTCCCACCCAGCCACGCCCGCTAGCCGTCCGCCCGCGCCGCACCCCACCGCCGGCTCGACCCCTGCGGCCCGCTCAGGCTTTCATACACCTTTACTGTCATCTCACCGACAACATCCCAGGCATGTCGTCGCCTCGTCACCTCGGCTATGTCAGCCCGGCGCCCCGTCTCATCGCGGTACATCTCGCTACGGAAAAAATCCTCCAGCGCCCGTGCCAGATGGCACGGATCACCCTCTCGGAATAGCAGCCCCGTCTTGCCGGGCACCACCGCCTGCCGAAATCCTTCGATGTCGGTCGCTATGACCGGCAGGCCAAACTGATACGCCAACACCAGCACGCCGCTCTGCGATACCTCCCTATACGGCAACACCACCACATCGGCGGCCTTGAAATACACCTCCAACTGCTCGGCAGGAACGTACTCATCCCGCAGCACAACCCGCCTGCCGCCGGGAGCGGCATCGATGGCGTGCCGGATGCGGGCTACGTACTCCTCGCACCCCGCTTCAGTCTTTCCAACTATGAAGAGGCGACACGGCGCCGCCGCGGTCTCGAGCGCCGTGAATGCGGCCAGAAGAGTCTCAATGCCCTTGTAGGGCCTCAGCTTGCCAAAGAACAGGATCGTTCGTTCGCTGTCGCCCACGCCTAGTCGGCCGCGCGCCTCCCGGGTGGTGAGTGAGGTATCAGGCACCTCTTCGTTCGTCCCGAATGGGATGACGCTAACGCGGCACGCTGGAACGCCAAATACTTGCGTCAACTCTCGGCGCAAGTACTGGGCGTGTACAAATATATGCTCGGCCATGCGATACTGCATCCGCAGCGTCAGTCGGTTGAGTGTCGAGTCGCGGCCGTCGCGGCGGCCGGCATTGACATTGTGAGCGGTCAGCACGACTCGCTTTCCGAGCAGCTTATAAAAACCCATCAAGGCCGTCCGGTCGAAGATCTCCAGCCGGTTGTTCCATAAAACGTGAAATACCCGCGGTTCCGCCCTTGCCGCGTACCACAGGATGCGTATATAGTAGCGAGCTAGCCGCATTGCCTTGCGGCTCCAACTCACTTGCTCGGTTTGATCACCGCGCAGATTAAGAAAGCTTACATGTGGGCTGCTGCGAAGGTCGCTGCTCTCCAGTCCATCGCTTGCCACAAAGTCCACTTGGACGCCGCGGGCCACGAGTGCCCGCACGAGACCCAGCGCGTACGGCCGGTCGGTCCCCCCCGTCAGAAGCGAGACCGAGACACCAGTCCGGGCCGTTCCGGTGGTCCTCTTGCCCTCGGTCACACCAATTCCTCGCGACCCCAGCCGCCCCGTTCCACCCGTCTCAAGCCCTTCTCAAGGCCTCTTCCATCCCGACGCCGGCGCCGAAGAGGTCACGTTCCACCAACCAGCACAGCAGGTGTTCGATCGCCAGATGCGTTTCCTGGATATGCTGGGTATCAGTACTGGGAACCGCGATCGCCACATCTGCCATACCCGCCAATTGACCGCCTTCTCCCGTGAGCGCTATGCAGCGCATCCCCTCGCAGCGCGCCCGCCGAACGGCCCGCATGACGTTCCCCGAATTGCCGCTCGTACTGATTCCGATCAGCACGTCTCCCGGCCTCCCCAGCGCCTCCACCTGGCGCTCGAACACGCCGTCGAATCCACAGTCGTTGCTAAACGCCGTCAGAAACGAACTATCCGTGGTCAGCGCGATCGCCGGCAACCCCGGCCGCTCAAAATCCTTGCTCAATCTGCTCACGAACTCCGCCGCCATGTGCTGGCAATCGGCGGCGCTCCCGCCGTTACCACACAGCAACACTTTCGCCCCCGCCCGAAACGCTTGAGCGATCACCTCGGCCGCCGCCAGGATTGCGTCGACCGCCTCCCTGGCCGTCCGTTCCTTGACCTTGGCGCTCGCACCCAGGTACGCTTGCGCCACGCGCCGCCGCTCATCAGCCGACTCTAGTCGTTCCATCCACGCCTCCGTCCACTCGCCTCCCTCTTCCTCACTCCTCTTCCTCACTCCCCGTACCACCTCCGGCGTAGCATGCGGATCCGCGCCGCAATCCGCGGCGGAACGATCCCTCGCCACCCCTTATGCATCCCCCATTCCAGTGCTTGCCTCCCCCTACGGCTGAGGGGCACGTAGTAGCGCGGGATCTTCACACATTGAAAACCACTTCTCCCTTTGAAAGCGGTGAGCGAGTCATTTCCCCAAAAGACATAGATCAAGTACTGGAGACCCTTCGCCTGACAGACCTCAACCGCCTTGGCGATTAGGGCGTTGTTGGTGGCTTTGTCCCGATGTCGCAGGTTTGAGATAATCTGGCCAATTAAACCAAAACGTCCCGCGTTGCCCAGCATCACGAAACCAATCATCTCCCCGCCATAGTAGGCCCCTATCATATACTCCCGCTGGATATAGCGAGAGAACTGCCGCTTCACGGTGTCGAAATCCTTGCCGTAGTGCCAAAATGGTCGTCCCTGGCGTATGGGAGCTTCATTGAAGATATTGGTCATACCACGTATGAAGTCGTCATCGTAGATGGTCTCCCGGACCAGTACTCCCTCTCGCTCCGCCTTTCGAATCATGTTCCGTGTGCCGGATTTGATCTGGTGATTCCACCAACGCTCGTAACTCTCAATAGGCAGGACTGCCAGCTCTTCCCACTCGAAGTTGTACTGATACCGTGGTTGCACGTCAGGCACGCGCTGCCAGAACCGGAAGATATCGGGCCTGAAGTCGGCGCGTTCTATCAAGCTTCTGACCACGGCGTCTGGATCGCCCACGTCGTCATACCACTCATCCTCCAGTTCAACTACCCTGACGGGGCCACGCCCCACTGCGAAGATCTGGCCGTTGATCTCCACGCAGTCGATCTCGGTCGGTTTGCCTTTGATCAGGGTTCCCTTCCTGAAGACCCGCAAAGGCTCTACGACCGCCGAGGGTGTCATGGCTGTCACACAGTCCTCCTTCGCGATCGCGCGCATCAAGCGTGCTTACTCAGCGTTCCGGTGTCAGAGACGACCGTTGGAGCACCTTCTGGGCTAGATGGCCGTGGATCGAGGAGAAGGCGATGCAGAATCTCGAGCGTCAGCATGGCGTGGACGGCCGTCGTATGGTTCCGCTTGCCTTTGATGTGGGCTTCCACTATCTCTTCCACTCGCTTCCCCTCCAGATATGACCGTCCCCGGCTTTGTCGATCCAGAAGCACCTCTCGGACATACGTCGACAGAGCATCGCGATACCAGATGCGGAAATGGGACACTTTGTGGCGCCCGAGAAAGAATCGTTCAACCCGGAGGCGCGACAGACGATGGTCGAGCCGGGCCAGCCACTGGGGCATGCCCATGTCATAGGCGTACTCCGCCCTGAACAGCAGCTCCAGCGTAGCGCGCCCTGCGGCCCCCGATAACGTCCAGGCGTCGCCCATCAGCCCGCGGTCGGTCCGGATGTTCGCCAAGGCGGCGTCCCCATCGGCGAGCAAGCGCAGGCAGGCGTCAGCTGTGGCCAAGATCGAGCGAGGTGCCCGGAAGACGACACGCACGAGGTCGTTGTCAAGATATGGAGAGCGCATCGACAACTGCGTTTCCTCCAGCGCGAGCACTCCATGGTGATGCCAGGGTGCCTGCTTGAAGAGAGCAAAAGTGGCAGGGTGCGCTGCCAGTAGACCGGCGTAGGTCTCCTTTGCCTGGCGGATGAACGGGAGAACCTCGGGGGAGAACAGGCCCGGGGTAGGATCCGTCGCTTTGAAGGCTCGAACTCCTCGGAGGAGCTCTCCCCCATAGTTTCCTGTCATCCGCACGGGCGCGATCTCGCGCGCCTTCTCGTTGATGTAGAGGTCAGGGGAGCGGCTGACATCCACGCACCCGTCGGTCAGATACACCGCCCGCTCGGCGTAGTGCGCAAAGCGGGCCAGGAACTCTGGGCCTACCGGGATCACTTCGTGCGGTTGGTCGCACAGGCGGGCCACCCGCCGCGCGATCAGGACGTCCTGACAGTCGCGGAACATCCCGCCAAACGTGTAACAGGGCAGAGACCCCGCCGCCGCCTTGTGCCACGCCATGATCATCCGCGTGTCGAGCCCGCCCGTAAGGGACATCCCCACCCGCGCTCGCCCTTGAAAGTAGCGAGGCAAATTCTGAGCAAAGACCGCCCGCAATTCTCGGTAGTACGATTCCCGGTCCAGCTCAGACTGACTCTCCCACTCTCGAGGATGGAAGTAGGCCCGTCTCCGTTCCGGGGCTCCGTTGCGGAAAACCCACGCCGAGCCCCCGGGCAACACGTGAATATCCCGGAAGAGCGAGCGATTCTCCAGCACCGAGCCACACGCTACAAATTCGCCGAGACCGCGGGGATCGAGGCTCCTGAGCTCTGGGCGCACGGCAAGGATCGCTTTGGCCTCCGCCGCGAAATGGAACGCGTCCGGCGCCTCGTGATAGTAGACGCGGTGCATGCCGTAGCGGTCGTTGAAGAGAGTGGCCGTGCCGAGTCGCCGGTCGATGAGCAGCCCGTGGAAACGCCCGTTCAAGCCAGCGGGAAACGCCGGATCCTCCTCGCCGAGATGAACGAGATAGGCCCCCTCTGGCTCGTCGACAGGAAGCCCGCGCCGCTGCAGTCGCCGCCGCGTCTCCGGCTCGGGAAACTCCTCCCCGGAGAACACGAGCACGACATCACCGCGCCCATTGCGGAGCGGCATTCCCGCCCCGAAAGAGCCCTTGCGCGCCGCCCATCCCACGTAGACACCGAGATCCTCGTCGATCCAGGTTCCCGTCTCATAGAACGGCTCATGGCAGATGCTATCCACCATCGCCAGCAGCGCGCTCTCTACACGTTCGCGCGGCAATCGCGTCAGGAGACCGACGATCCCAGGCATGTTCAGGCCGATCAGGCGTGACGATGGGCGGAAGCCGCCGTCGCCCTCAGGCCGTGGTCGAGCTGGGCAAAGATTGCATCCATGATCCGCGCCGTGAGCAGGATCTCTCGGTAGGGGATGGGGACGGGCCCGCCGCGCTCGATCGCGCGATAGAAGGACTCGATCAAATACTTCAAGCCCGCCTGCATGTGGAAGTCTCGCCGCAGGAAGGTTTTCAGGTTGGTGGCGAGGTTCCCCAGGTAGTGTTTGGCGAGGATCACCGGCGGCGCGAACTTCTCGGCGTAGCTCTTGAATCGGGCCCCGGGCAGCAGAATCAGGGTCTCGCGGTCCTGATCCAGGACCACGCCGTTCCGGGGGCCGAACAGCCGGAACTCGTGCAGGGCTGGTCGCATCTGGGAGGAGAAGGTAAAGTAGGCTGTGGTCCCCTCCTCGTCGCACATGATGACCCGCAGTTCGTCGACGATCGCCGCTTCACCCATCCGCTTGAGGGGCGGGCTCACGAACCCGTGGGCGAGCACCTGCACGGTCTCGCCCGAGAGAAACTCGGCGATCCGGGCCACGCCATGGCTGATGACATTCTGCAGCAGGCCGCCGGGCAGCTTACGCACCCAGTGCTCCGCATCGCCGAGCAGGGCGCGGGCATAGCGAGGGTCGCCCAGGTCGTACCCGTAGTGGCTCTCCAGATGCACCGGCGTCCCCCCGAGGTAGCCGGTGCCCACCAGCGCGCGCAGCCGCCGGGCCACGTGGCTGAACTGGCCATCGTGTCCCGCCGTCAGCTTGAGTCCCCTCTCCGTGGCCAGCGCCACCAACCTGACCGCGTCCTCCTCGGTGAGGGTGAAGGGCTTCTCGACGTACACGTGACAACCGCTCTCCAGGCTCCGCCGCGCAAGCGAATAGTGGCTGGCGGGGGGCGTGGTGATGTGCACGACATCTGGTCTGGCCTCGCCGAGGAGCTCCTCCACATCAGTGTACCATCCGGCGACGGGAAACCGCTCGTACAGCTGCTGGGCCATGAGCGGTTCGCGATCGCATACGCCGACTATCTGGCAGCCGGGAATGCGCTGTATCTGGGCGGCGTGCCCGTCCGCGATCTTTCCGCAGCCCACGATGCCGACCCTAAGCATGCCGGCGCCGCTCCCGGCAGTCCTGAAAGTACCGGCGCAGTCCCTCCGCCGTCGGCACCGCCGGTGCCCAGCCTACCCGGGCCTTCAGTTTGGCGTTGCTGTAGCGCGCGCCCTTCCAGTACGCGTGCCATCGCCGGCGGTTATAGACGGGGGGTAGTTGTCCCTGCGACCACGCCGAGTACCGTTCCCAGGCGTAGCACAGGACATAGCCGACCAAGGATGGCACGTAGACCGACACCAGCGGCCGGACGCATCGCTTGTACAGGCGCAAGAATTGACGGCTCGTGGGCAGATCGTCGTCCACCACGTTGAAGACTTCGCCTTCGATCCCGCTGCGCAGGCCCGCCAGCGCGATGGCATCGGCGCAGTTGTCCACGTACGTAAAGGGTATGGTGTTGCGCCCGCCCAGATGTAGGAACACGCCGAAGGTCCCCACCCCCACGCGGCCACTGATATCGACCTGGCCAGGGCCATAGACGGCGCCCGGTCGCACGATCACGTAGGGGAGTCGGTGGCGCGCGCCATATTCCCTGACGATTTCCTCCTGCTTCACCTTGGCGAAGCAATAGGCCTCCCCGCGCAAGGCCGGCTGACCTTCCACCGGTCCTCGTTCGTCCAGAACCCGCCCATGAGGATTGCTCCGGTTGCTATACACCGTGAAGGAGCTGACGTGGACGAAGCGGCGCAGACTTGGCCGCCCCGCTGCGGCCTCGAGCAGGTTGCGCGTGGTGACCACGGCATTCATGACGGCATCGGGAAAGGCCTTCTCGCCGCCCCCAGCCACCAGGTGAAACACGACCGCGACATCCTCCATGGCCCGCGCACAATCCTCACGCGACTGCAGATTTCCTGCGACGATCTCGATGCTGGCGCCGGGACGGCGGCTGGCCAGGTCATCCAGGCGAGCCCGTTCACTCGAGGGGCGAACGAGACAGACCAGGTTGCGGAAACCGCGATTGATCAGATTTTCCACCAGCCTTGACCCGATAAACCCGGTAGCGCCCGTGACCAGAATCCGATCGTCAGGCGCAATGATGAACTCCCCTTCCCGTCGCTCGCTCACGTGAGCCTCACACGACCACTCGGGTATCGATGTGATCACTCCACCCGACGTCGATGTAGCGGCGGGGAGTCGACGCGGCCGGCGCCGGGTAGCGCAGCGGCGCGCGGGCCGGATGTACGCGCAGGCGCAGACCGGGTAGACAATCTCCGCTCGTCGCACAGGCCCTCACGCGCAGAGCGCCCGATTCGATCCTGACCTCCTCCACCACCGCCGAGCGGCGCTGGCGAAACCATGCGATCGCGCGGCCCGCCGTGGAGAACCACGGGTCCGCTCCTTTCAGGGCCCCCAGCAGGTCGACGTACGCTCCGCCCCACAGCCGCTCAGGTGCGATGCTCCGATCATGCCAGTTCACGGTCACCGCCCCGCCCGCCCGCTGAGCGTGATCGATGATCGCGCCTATGCGCTTCCGGGCTTCCTCTCGAGGCAGATCGAGATAGCGGGGATAGAACAGCGCCGTGTCCATCACGTGAAGGGGGAGCTCCAGGAGTCGCCGGGCCCCCAGCGGCTTGTAGGCCTGGGTCGTCCCCGCCCGGTAGCCGACAGTGTCGTTGTAGCCCATCGTCGAGTCGTAGTCGAAGCCGCCCTCCTCGAGAGCGGCCGGCGATTGCGCATCGCGGTAAAGCCAGTGCATGCGCACGCCGCCAACGTTGACACCGGCCGCCCCGGCTACCGCGCTCCGCTCCGAAAGGCCGCGGGCGCCGTCACGCCAGGCATCGATGCCATGCACGCCGACCTCTCGGCCGGCAACGGCCAATCGCCGAAGCGGGCCAGAGACGTCGCCCGCTCCGTAACCGGCCGCCCGCGCAGCCGGCGCCCGGCCTCCGTCGGTGCTCCCCGGATCGCCGCCAAAAGGAATGATGAAGAAGGTCGAGACGAGTCCCTTCTCGATGTCGACATACCTGTCGAACTCCTGCCAGAAGTCGCGGGCGAGATGCGCATACACGAAGGGCAGCCGAGCCGCGGCTGCCCAGTTGGTCAGCAGGTCGCCGAGCGATGCCCGACCGCGCCACACGTTGAGAATGGAGCCGACGGTCGCCCGGTACACGAATCCGAACATCGTCCGGTCCCATTTGTGTCGTCGGAGCGAGGCGTGATCGACGTCGTGGGTGAGGCAGGCGATGAATGGATGGCCGGCTGGCACAGGCGGGATCTCTACGAGAGGCCCAGCGTACTCGACGATCACATCTCGGAGGAGATCGATATGCCGTTCCAGGGTGGGGTGGGCAGCCTGCGCAGGAGGTTGACCGACGGTCAGCAGCACTCGAACTTCGTGGAACAGATCGTAACCAATGCGCACCCGTACCTGCTGATCCGTCTTCTGAACGCAGGCGACCGCTCGGCCGGAGGTCTCCTCGATAAGGCCCAGGATGTCCTCGTCCCAAAGGGCTACCGAGCGTCCGTAGATCGGCAGGCGGCCGCCCCGATACATCAGCATGCTGCTCACCGGTGGGGCCTCGAGCGGAGTCTTCGTCCCCGGGCCGGGGGTCATCGACTCAGCACCATAGGTCACGATCAGACCCGTGGCGCTGGGCGGGGCGACGGCGCCGCCGGCACACAGTACCGTCTGGTATCGCCCGTCCGGGCGCCAGAACTCCCAGGGAGTCTTGAACAGCTCGAAGAATTCCCGCACGACTTCGCAGTGGTCGGGTCCGGCCATGACGCCTATCATGATTGACGGTGATCTACCGGCACGCGTGACGGCGCGCGCCTCCTCCCTGGTGTCAGGCCGCCCCGGCCCGGACGACGGAGCGGGCCGGCGCCTGAGAGCGCAGCCACTCCTCGAACACGACGAGGCTGAACAGCAGCTTATGATTGTCGCGTTGCCCGCGGCGATGTTCTTCGAGAAGGTCGCGGACCGCCGCCGGTCTCAGGTACTCGTACATCTTCGATCCCCCATCGAGAAGCAGATCGCTCATCTTGCCGTCCATGGCGTGGCGGAACCAATCGTCGACCACATTCACCGCGAAGCCGCGCTTCGGCCGCCCGAGAATCTCTCGCGACAGGTAGCGACGGCACACCTCGCGATGCAGCCATTTCTGCGATCCGTACCGCACCTTCAGCGCCGCCGGCAGCCGCTCCACATACTCGACGACATCCTTGTCCAGATAGGGGACGCGCAGCTCGAGGCCGTGCGCCATCGACAGCTTGTCCGCGTAGAGGAGAAGCTCATCCGGCAGCGTCGAGCGCACCTCGACGAACTGGAGCCCCCCCAGCTCATCGGTATCCGTCATCAGTTCGGCAAAGTCGGCCCAGCACTGCAGGATGGTGTCGCCGGCATCGGCGTCGAGGAGCCCCTCCCGAAACAGCCTGGCGATACGTTCCCCCGGCACGATGGACAGCACGTGCTGATACCGCCGCATGCGCTCGGGAATGTCGAGGGCATACACCCCTCGCTTCAAGGTCTCGTTGCGGGGCAGGGTTCCGATCCCGGCCGCGATGGAGCCGCGTAGCCACTCTGGCAGTCCGGCCCACCAGGAGCCGTAGCGAAGCCCCAGGTGCCGGCGATAACCCCCAAACAGCTCATCGGGTCCCTGGCCCACCAAGGCCACCTTGACCTCCTGCCGCGCCCGCTGGCAGATCAGGTACATGGGTACCATCGACGAGGCGGCAATGGGCTCCTCCAACGCCGCCACCACTCGGGGGAGGGCCTCCTCGAACATGGCGCGCGTGATGGCCAGGCTCGTGTGGCGAGAACCCAGCGTCGTGGCGGTGACTGCCGCCTCGGCGAGCTCATCGTCGGCGAAGCTGGCTCCGTAACCCACGGTGTAGGTGGGCCACGCTTTCCCGTGGAGATTCATGAGGGCCAGTAACAATCCGGAATCGGCGCCACCGCTCAACAGCAGGCCCACCGGTACATCGCTGATGAGCTGCCGCTTCACCGCCTGTCGGTAGAGCGCCTCGAGCTCTTCCCGAGCCTCCTCCGCCCTCTTCGCGGGGGCAAACGGTACCGGCCTGAATCGATACCATCGGCTGAGCTGGTAGGCACCTCGTTCGAACGTCAGCTTGGTGCCGGGGGCGAGCTTGCGAACATCCCTGAACAGCGTGTACGGCGATGGGGTGTAGCGGTACCGCAGGAAAAGGCTCACCGACGTGGCGTCGGGGTCCGCGGGTCCCGGTCGGACCGCCAGCAGGGGGCGAATCTCCGAGCCGAACCAGACGCGGTCGCCCTCGATCCGGTAGTACAGCAGCTTGATTCCGAACGGGTCTCGAGCCAGCATCAGGCGGCGCCGTCGCGCGTCCCAGATGGCCAGCCCGAACATGCCGTTCAGGCGATTGAGTACGTCGTCTCCCCACTGCTTGTAGCCGTGCACGATGACTTCCGTGTCCGATCGAGTACGGAAGGTATGCCCGTACCCCTGCAGCTCCTGTCTGAGCTCGAGGAAGTTGTAGATCTCTCCGTTGAAGACGACCCATACCGACTGGTCTTCGTCCGACATGGGCTGATGGCCACCAGCCAGGTCGATAATCGATAGGCGACGGAAGCCCAGCCCCAGCGGCCCATCGAGGTAGAGTCCCTGGTCGTCGGGTCCGCGATGAGCAATGGCGCCGGTCATATCCTCGATATCCCGCCGGTCGACGGGCGGCCCGCCCCCGAAGTTGTACTGTCCGCAAATTCCACACATAGTCGTACTCAGTCCGCGCGAGCCGGCTCGGCGGCGCGCGTGGTGGGGTGGCCACTCGACCGGGTGCCGGCCATCGCGCTCCCGTGACCCGATACGGGGGACGCCGCGCGAAGTACACAGCAGAGGCTGCGGAACACCTGGGACTGAGCCCATCGGTGCATGGGCACGTTGTCCCACCCGCGCACCAGCTCACGGCTGCGGAACGACCCGTCCGGCTTTTGCCAGCGGTCCAGCAGATCGCTCATGACCCCGTCCACGCGGGCGTCGAGTCGCGGGAACCGTCCCCGCAGGAGCACCCCCAGATTGATGCATTCGGCATAGTCGTACAGCTCGCGCCGATAAACCGTCAACCGCGGAGCCCGCGCGAAGGGCACCGGCAACCCTTGTCCATCGAACAGCTTCTCCACGTAGTACTCCACCCCGCGGGCCAGCGCTTGCCCGCAGGCGGAGTTGCCGGTGAGCTGCTCGATCTTGGCCAACGCCTTCAGCACGAAGCAGGTATGAAAATGGTCGACGAAATGCCGTGACCCATCGGTGGCGTAGTGCCAGGAGCCGTCCCCATTTTGGGCGTCCAGGACGTAGTTCAGGTTCCGGCGGGCCGCCTCCGCGTACCGAGGCTCCGAGAAATCGACGGCCGCCCTCGTGAGCAGAAAGGCGCGGTAGGCGCTGGCGTTGACGACACCGCAGGGATCGTTTGGGGCCGGAGTGTATCCACAGGAGGCCCGATCAGGGCCCGTCTCTAGCTCCCGATAGGCGGTGTGGGCGTGGTGGGCGATTGACCGCATGACGCAGCCCTGCTTCGGATCCCCGTCGAGTGCCCTGACCTGGGCGAAGGCTTCGTACATGTACGGCAAGCTCGTAATAAGGGGCGTGCCGGCGGGGATGCTCCCCGCTCTCGTTTGCCACGTAAAGGGGTATCCCCAGCAATAGTCGTCGTAGCCAGCCGACCGCGTGCGCTGCAAGATCTCAAGGAAGTGAGTTGCCCTTGCGTAGTGCTTCCCGTCACCCCACACGTCAGCCAGGGTAGCGAACCCCATTGCGTAGTGCGCGTCGGCGATGGGAAATCGCTGGCGCCGCCCGAACAAGCATCGAGTGGAGGGAACGAACGCCTCGCCGAAGATCATGGGGGCCACCGCCAGCGTTCCCAGCCATGGCATCCGGTAGTAGAGGGCCTTGGCACGGCGACCCAGGCCCCCCGCAAAGAAGCTCTGGTGGTCGTAGGACGTCTCGCCGTAAGCCTCAACCCAGGCCGTGAAGCGCCGGAGGGCTCCCTCCACCGCCCTCATCTCGATCACGCCTCGCCCCCGTCCACGCTAGCTCGCTTCAACGCGAAAGCTGTCGACGCGGCGGCCGGCCAGAATAGATCGCAGGATCGCCTGTAACTTTGCCATCTGCTCCCGCCGATGAAACCGCACGAGATCGGCGGAGACCGGACGCTCCGTCCGGCGGAGCAGGGCCCAGCAGTAGCCGAGACCGATGGCCAGCCCACCTACGACGTAGGGTCGCTTGGTGGCCCGAAAGGCCACCCGGAAGAGTTCCCAAAGGGGATGACCGCCGAGGTAGTAGTCCTTCTCTCCGTACGAGAACATGGCGCTCACGGGGTTGCGCTCGGCGGTGCCCAGGTGTCGATGATGAACGTATGATCTCTCGCGGAACGACTCCGTCCGCCAGCCGTGCATGCGGGCGGCAGTGACGGCGATCCAATCCACGCCACCTGCGGCGTGGGGGACGTAGCCACCGATCTCCTCCCAACAGCGCCTGCGGAAAAGCTGGCAGGGTCCCGCCACGTGGCTGTGCCCCTCGAAGCTATCTCGCTCGGAGCTGTAACCGTCCGACAGGAATACCGTCCCCGCCACCCCAAGCCGAGGGTCGTCGGCGAACTTGCCAAGCAGGAAGGCAAGGTAGTCGGACTCGAAAGACACATCGGCATCGAGGTTGCCTACGATCTCATGATGGATGGCCGTGACTTCCTGGTAGCCCGCGTTGAAGGCGTGGACCTTCCCGGCAAAGCTTCGCTCGCGGCGCCGTGGTCGTTGGATGAGCTCGAGCCAGGGGTATCGGGATGCGTAGGGTCTCACCCGATCCGCTGTGGCGTCGGTGGAGCCATCATCGACGATCACCCACTTGGCTGGTAGCACGGTCTGTCGGATCACCGACTCGATCGTCTTCTCGATCAGCCCCTCCTCGTTGCGCGCCGGTGTGACGAGCACGTAGGGCATGAATGATCGCGCGCCGTTCATGCCGCCTTCCCCGTCACCGCGTCTGCTCTCAGCAAATCTCCGGCGAGATGCACCAGAACTCGCCTTTCCACCGGCCACGCATGCGCCCGATACACGTCTTGCCCCCGCCGCACAACCTCGGCGATGAGGTTCGGGTGCGCGACGACGTATTCGAGTTGGCGGGCGAGGTCCACCGCGTCTCCTAGCTCGAAGAACACGAGCGCATTGGGGGGAAAGTAATCCTGGATGCCGGCGGCAGCGGGCGCGATCACCGGCTTGCCCCGCGCCAAATACTCGAAAATTCGCGTGGGGGTATTGATCTCCGTGAACACGTTACGCAAGTTCGGGATGATGCCGACGTCACAATCGTCGATCGCCGCCACCACTTCCTCGAGCCGTCGCGGCCCCCAGTAGCGGACCACCTGACCCAGGCCGCGTGCGTCCACTGTCTCCATCACGTCGCGCAGAAAGGCCGTCTCCAATCCGTAAATTCGGAGCTCCACGTCGGGCACTTGATTACGTAAGCTCGCAATGGCCTCGATCCCAAGCGCCAGCCCGTTCCTCTCCACAAGCGACCCGTGGTACATGACCCGGAACGGTCTCTTGCTTCCCGTGACAGTCGTCGCGCGTGGCGTCGACGGCCGGAAGCCAAAAACCTTCTCGTCCGGAGAATTCATGACAACCGATATCTTCGCCGGGTTGCAGCTCCGGGCGCCGAACAGTCGCTTGCAAGCGATGTTCACAGCGAGAACCCGATCGGCGAGCCTGATACTCCACCGTTCGAGGCACCGGAGAAGCCGCACCCCTGCGGCTTCGGGGTGCAGGTCGAAGATCGTCATCATCAGCTCGGGCATGGGGTCGTGGAGATCGAGAACTACCTTCGCTCCCAGCAGCTTGGGCACCAGTGCGCAGAAAACCAGGATATCGGGCATGTTGTGCACATGGACGAGGGCGTATGCGCGCCTCACTGACCTCCAGGCCAGGAGGCAGAACGCGATTGTGATGAAGGCCCCGTACTGAAACACGTACTCGGAGACCCCGCCCCGGCGACGCTTGAGCGGCACACGGAGAATGTCGATCCCGTTTAGCCTCTCCCTCCTGGGCTGCTGCCGCGAGGCGGCCAGGCAGATGACCTCGACCTTCATCCCCTCTTCAGCAAGCGCTTCAGCGGCCCGCCTCGGTCGTGGATCGTCCGGATAGTAGGAGAACGTGACCATCGCCACTCGCTTGCCAGTGAGCAGCGCGGCCTCCGCCGGGGCAGTCTGAATCAGGCTCGAGCTCTGAGACACAATCGCCATGTGAGGACAGACACCCAGCCTGTTACGCGCTGCTCGCTCGTGGCGTCTCAGGTTGACGCCGCTGAGCTTCCCGGGCAACCTTCTTACAGTTGGACCGTCGAATCGCCTCAAGAATCTCCGAGCGGCCGGCCCGACTCAGGATCTCGATGTTTGGCATGACACAATGCCCGCCAATGATTCCTGAAAAGTACTTGACCGGAGGGAAGAACTTCACCTCATCGTAGAGGGAGGTTACTTCGTCGTAGTCGAGGCCTAAGTTGTCACAGTAACGCTCCACCTCCTGTGCCCAGGCGATCATGAGCCCGAAGTAGGTCGTCTCGGCAAGCTTGGCCAGCTCGCTGGCCTCTGGCGAGGCCAGGACACGAGTGCGCACACCGATCGCTTCGAAGTGTTCGCACGCCTGCTTGCCCGAGGTGGGGTCGAGCGCACCCACAAACTTTGTGTAGTGGCGCATCTCCTCCAGCATTCGTGCGTGTTTACCGCGGACAGGACTGTGCACCACCGGCACTCCGGTGCGCTCGGCAACCACGCGGGTTGTCCCCACCGCCACCGTGCTGTTGATGATGGTCAGCGTCGGATCCAAGCGCTCGATGTAACGCACCGTTTCGCCGATAAAGTCATGGATCTGGAACGGGTAGCACACATGCATGACATCGACCCGCTTCAGATCCTTGTCTACGGGCGCCACGTCGACGCCCACCACCTTGTAACGCTGGGATAGCAGCTCGACCAGGGGTCGTCCTACTTCTCCCAACCCAACTACCGCCACGGTTCCGGTTCCCGGCATGGCAGTCATGCTCGCGCTCCCGACCGCCGCGTCCCCACTGACTGAACGATCTCTTTGACCACCCGGTACTGATCCTCGCTGGAAAGATCGGGGAACATAGGTAAGGACAGCACTTGAGCCGCTGCTTCTTCAGCTACTGGGAAGGATCCTGAGCCAAAGCCCAGCGATTCATACGGCTTGGCAAGGTGAAGGGGAACCGGGTAGTGAATACCCGAACCGATACCCACCGCGGCCAGTTCCTTTTGCAGCCGCTCACGATTCGCGACCTGCACCACATAGAGGTGATAGACCGGCCGCGACCAGAACGGCACGTGAGGCACGACCACTGCCGCCTCGGTGTCCGCAAAGAGTTCGTGGTACCCACGCGCGACCAAGCGCCGCTCATCGTTCCATTTCCCGAGGTGGCACAGCTTGACCGACAGTATGCCGGCCTGGATCGCATCGAGGCGGCCATTGTAGCCTTCCATATCATGGACATACTTCTGCGACTGACCATGGTCGCGCAGCATTTGACATCGCACGGCCACACTCTCGTCAGCGGTGACGACGGCGCCCGCCTCGCCACAAGCTCCCAAGTTCTTTCCAGGGTAGAAGCTGAACGCCGCTGCCCGCCCCATGGACCCCGCCCGCCGCCAACGCCCCTCTCGCTTGGAGAAGTATTCGGCCCCGTGCGCCTGGCACGCATCCTCGATCACGGTCAGGTCGAATTCGTCAGCCAATTCCAGGATCGGATCCATGTCGGCCATCTGTCCATACAGGTGCACGGGTACGACGGCTGTCACCGGTCTGCCTGTGCGCTTGCTCAGTGCCCGTTTCGTGAGCGGGTCGCGGGTGCAGCTCCGTTCGAGGTATGCGCGCAACTTCTCCGGATCCATCGTATAAGTTTGACGGTCGATATCCACGAATTCCGGCTGGGCCCCCGCCTGGGAAATCGCCTCGGCGGTGGCGATGAACGTGAGCGGAACGGTAACGACCACGTCGCCTGATCCGATTCCGGCGGCGATTAACGCCAGCCGCAGTGCATCGGTCCCATTGGCCATCCCGACGCAGTATGGCAACTCACAAAATCGCGCGAAGTCGCGCTCGAACTCGAGCACCATCGGCCCTCCAACGAAGCCAGCGGTATCCACCGCTTTCGTAAAGACCGCGGTTAGCTCCTCCTTGAGTGTGCGATGAACAGTGACGAGATCCAGGAAGGGAATCGTGTTACGCATTCGGGGCCCCCTCTGCGGTCGTGATGTAACGCAAGACTCTGGCGGGATTCCCCACCACGATGGCGTTGGCCGGCACGTGGCGGGTGACCACGCTACCAGCACCGACGATGGCATTCTCGCCGATGGTGACATTAGCCAGAATGGTGGCCCCCGACCCAATCGACGCGCCACTCTTCACCAACGTTGTCTCGACCTTCCAGTCCGCTTCGGTTTGGAGATCGCCGGCGGGCGTCGTCGCGCGAGGGAAGGAGTCGTTGATGAAGGTCACGCCATGACCGATGAACACGTGGTCTTCTACCGTCACGCCCTCGCAAATGAAAGTGTGGCTCGACACCTTACACCGTCGACCAACCTTGGCGTTTTTCTGGATCTCCACGAACGTTCCGATCTTCGTCTCATCGCCAATCTCACATCCATAGAGGTTGATAAACCGGGCCAGCTTGACGTCTTTGCCCAGTTTGACATCCGGAGAAATGCACAGATACTCGCCGGGGCGTTCCGCATTCACGATGGGTCTCCTGCTCAGAGTTTCCTTGTACGGTGCCAGGTCAGGCAGCAGTCACGAGGGTGCAGTCCAGTTGCACCGCCACACTTCGGCGAAGCATGGTGATCGACACGACAAGCAGCCCCTTACTCGGATTGTGTCGTACCAGGACACCCTCCACGTCTAACAAGGGCCCGTGCGTGATCCGGACACGCTGACCTTCACGGAGGTAGGGGTAAGGAGAAACTGGAAACCTTGCCGACAGCGCCTGCTGAATGGCGTTAATCTCGGCCTCGGGGACCACCTCCAGGCGGTCCCACCGCTCGCCTAAGATCGACACGAGCCCGTTCGTTTTGGTGATCTCGATGTAGCTCCCCTTGTCCATTGAGTGGTGAAGGAAAAGGTAGCCGGGGAACATGGGCGGCGTGGCTAGATAGCGGTGGTCACCTCGTCTCGACCAGGTGCCCAGCCTAGGCAGAAATGTCTCGAATCCCTTCGATGCCAAGTGACCTTGCACGAGTTGCTCGCAGTTGCTGCGCGTCCATAGCACATGCCAGCAGAGGCTTCCTGCCCTCTCTGGAATCGTCTCGTTCTCTGGCAAGGCTTCGCCCCCTTCGGGCCGGTCTCCCCGGCCGAATCAACCTGCGCCTACCTCTATCTGGAATCCGGGCTTCCGCTGGCTCTCCCGGAACCCAACCGAAGCCTCCGTCTCTGCTTCGTATGCTGCTGACTTCAGAGGGATTGCTCAGCCACGGGGATGTGGTGAGCAGAAGCCGTGCCACCGTCGTATCCCCCCTAAACTGTCGATTCAGCAGCAGGTGAGGGTTGTGCCCCCGGCAAGTTCCTGCCCGAGAACATGACAAACTTGTCCTAAAATCGCGTTCGGGGGTCGGAAGGCCTGCGCTGTAAGGTCTTAACTTCTCGAAAAACCAGCCCAAGAGGGAGCACACCGGTATTGGCATAGTACCTGCCGTTAGGGGACCTCAGTGAAACGTGAGAGGGTTACGCCGCAGCTTGCTCGTATCGCCCAAAACCACGACGACCAGGTACGTCGCGGCGATGACGACCTCTAGGCAAGGTGTCGCGCCTCTCTCCTTCCAGGCTGAAGCGATGGCCAACAATAGCCAAAAAGGCTCGCGTCGTCTGGCTCGGCCCGACTCAAGCCATGTCGGCGATTCACAGAGCCGGCTCGAAGAAGAGTTGGAACTCTGGTGTAGCCCGCGGATGCGTGAGCTACGTCGAACGATCGAGGTCATATCTCGGGTTGACGTCACTGTGCTGGTCTCTGGCGAGACCGGGACCGGGAAGGATCTCGTGGCGCAGTCCATCCACTATCTGTCACCAAGATGTACGCGCCCCTTCATCAAGGTCAGCTGCGTGGCGCTACCACGAGACCTCCTTGAGAGCGAGTTGTTCGGGCATGAACCGGGCGCCTTCGTGGGCGCGCACGAGCTGCAGATCGGAAAGCTTGAACTCGCGAATAGCGGGACCATCTTCCTCGACGAGATCGGAGGCTTGCATCCAGATCTGCAGGGGAAGCTCCTTCACGTTCTTCAGGACGGACAGTTCTCCCGTGTCGGCGGCCGGTCGACTCTCAAAGTTGACGTACGGATTCTCGCCGCCACCAATCAGGATCTCGAGCGCAGCGTGGCCGCGGGAACCTTTCGGGAGGATCTCTTCTACCGATTAAATGTGATTCACGTCGACGTTCCCCCGCTGCGGGACCGCCCGGAGGAGATTCCAGCGCTCGCCCAGTACTTCGTGCGCCGGAACTGCGAGATCTTTCAGCGCCCAGCGTTCGTCCTGTCGCCCGAGACGCTGCAACGGCTCGCCCAGCATCGCTACGCCGGCAACGTGCGCGAGCTCGAAAACATCATCAAACGCATGGTCGTGCTCGACGATCAACGAGTGGCGGGCAACGCCTTCAGCGGCCCCGCGCAGGCTCGCCCGCCGGCCCTGCAGGGAGCCACGTCTCCCGCTCCCATTTCCCTGAAAGAGGTCGGTCGCCGCGCCGCCCAGGATGCCGAGCGTGCCGCGATTCTCCAGATGCTCGACCGTACACGGTGGAATCGCCTTCGCGCGGCCAAGCTCCTGAATATCAGCTATCGTGCGCTACTTTACAAGATGAAAGATGCTGGTATCGGGCTCGACCAGCCCGCTCGATTGGTTTCGAACGAGCCGCTCAACGCTCACGGCGAGACCGACCCGCAGGCCTCGTTCGAGTAGTCCGAATCGCCGAAAGAGTTCGAGGCCCTGACGCGGTAACAGTAGCTATTCCCGAGACTCACCGACGTGTCGACGAAGCTCATGATACCCATACCCGTCGTGGCGATCTGAGCATACGTCCCGGCGGTGCCTGGCTTACGCTCGATTTTGAAGGTGGCGTCGGGATCTCCACTCCAATTGAGCGTCAGTTCCGGCGTCGTGGCCACCGCCACCGTGACACCCTGGCCCGCCATGCCGCCCTCGCCCGAGCACGTGAGTGAATAACTCGTAGTCGTCAACGGTGTTACCGTCGCTTGACCTGAAAGCGCACGGGCACCACTCCACCCGCCGGAGGCTGTACAACTCGTCGCGTTGGTCGATGACCACTGAAGCACGCTCGATCCCTCGGGGGCGACCGTCGGTGGAGCCGCGGAAAGCGTCACGGTAGGCGCTGGGGGAGGCGGTGGTGACGAGGGCGCTGACACCACCAGAGAGACGGGAACGACAACGTCGGCAAACCCAGCTGCCCTGATGATGAGCGGTGACGAATACGTACCGGCGGCGAGTCCAATAACCGTCGAGGGAGTCAGCGTGGTGGCGGTGCCCGATGAGCACGTCCCGAACGCGCACGCGGGCGTGGCGTTGTAGAATGGCGACTCGTCGAAGGTGGACCACACCCCACCTCCCGGCACCGTCACGGTCACGGACTGAGGGCCGGGAAGCGCACCGCCGATAGTGTAGCTGAAGTTGATGTTAGCCGGGGTGACGGAAATTCCTCCCGATGACGGTGGGCTGGCCGGCACGGACCAACTGAGGCGCGCAACCGCGAGTCCGCTCCGCTCGAAGAACTCCATGCGGATCGTACGCACCCCTGCCGTCAAGGTTCGCGTGGCCGTGTTCGTTGTCGTCGAATGGGTACTCCAGTTATTGATGATTCGCACACCATCAAGCCATAGGCGGACGCCATCGTCCGACACGGTCGTAAACGTGTACGTTCCGGCAGGCAGGGTGAGGGTCCGCGTCCATCGGACTGAAAAGTTGTCCGCGGGAAGGCCCGAGGCGGGCGCGCTCGAGCCCCAATCGAAGTTGATCTCTGAGTCGCAGCGTACCAGCACCGGAGAGCCACTCAGCGTCCTGTTGGAAAAATACTCGCCCTTGAAAGCGGGGCATTCTGGGGCGGCGGATTCCACCAGCCCGAGAAGGAGATGCGGTAACACGGTCAAGCACGCCACCAGAACGACCGCCCGCTTCATCGTCGCCTCCGCGAACTTCGTCACGAGGATGGACCGAACACCGGGCGGTCCTCGGCCCTGCATCGGTGTCAATTGCTCTGGCCCTCGAGTGACCTTGGCGCCGGCGGCTGCAGGAGCTAACCGTGTGCCAAGAGGGACGGGTGCGCTGGAACGTCTAGGATCGCCCATGAAAACGCCAGGTTCGCGATCGTTACCTTCGGATGAGTACTGACTAACGAGTCACAGGAGTGTCAGCATGCCGCGAACGCTCATGACGCGCTGACACTGCCGCGCACAGCCCCGTGCGTAAAGAGCTAGGAGGAGCAAACTTCAAGAGGGGAACTGCCTAGAACTCTCCGGGAACCAAGGATCACCGCGAACCCGGGGCCCGCTGCTAACACCAGCGAGCCGGGTCGTCGGACTCGATTCTGGTGGAGGCCCGGTTGGGTAGAGGGGCCGATCGGGCGTTAGATCTGTCGGCGTTGCTTCACCAGCCGGTCATCATCCGGGGCGGGATCCGTGCGGCGGGCGGACTCGGCGGGTTGGGCTGAGGGGGTCGTCCGGCCCTCACAGGGTTGTGTGCGGGGGTCGTCCTACCGAGTACACGTTAAACCCGATACCATGGAGCCGCTCCGCGTCAACCATGTTACGGCCATCGAAGAAGAAGGCGGGCTTCTCCATGCTGGCGTAGATACGAGCGTAGTCGAGATTCCGATACTCTTCCCAGTCCGTCAACACGGCGATCGCATGGGCACCCTCCGCCGCCGAATAAGGGTCGAGTTCGAAGGCGACCGAGCGGTCGATGTCCACGAGGGCCAGGCGGGCATTGTCCAGGGCCTGAGGGTCAGTCACGCATACGTGAGCGTGCTCGTTCACCAGGTCGCGACAGATCTCGAGCGCGGGCGAATCTCGAATGTCATCCGTGTTCGCTTTGAAAGCGAATCCGAACACGGCAATGCGTTTACCTGCCAACGTGTTGAACATCGCCGTGATCATTCGCCGAACGAACCGGCGCTTTTGATACTGATTCATAGTAACCACTGCATCCCAGTAACGCGCGACCTCCTCAAGGCCATAGTACTCACACAGATAGACCAGGTTCTGGATATCCTTCTGAAAGCACGACCCCCCGAACCCGACCCCGGCCCGTAGGAACAGCGGGCCAATGCGGCTATCTGCTCCCACCGCTCGGCTGACTTCCAGAATATCCGCTTCGGTCTGTTCGCACACGGCGGAAACAGAATTGATGGAACTGATGCGCTGCGCCAAGAAAGCGTTGGCGACGAGCTTCGATAACTCGGACGACCATATATTGGTGGTGAGAATGCGCTCGCGCGGCACCCAGTGAGCATAGACTTCAACCAGTGCCTCCACGGCCGCCCGGCCGGCCTCGGTCTCACGCCCTCCAATGAGTACTCGACCTGGTTCCTCGAGATCGCGCACGGCCGTTCCCTCGGCGAGGAACTCCGGATTGGAGAGAACCTCGAAGCGCGCCTGGCCGTTGCCACTCCGAAAGATGCGCTCCATGGCCTCGGCAGTTCGCACCGGCACCGTGCTCTTCTCAACCACCACCACGTCGCCACGGGCGTGCCGCAGGATCGTGCGCGCTGTCTGCTCCACATGCTGCAGGTCAGCCGCCCGTCCAGCGCCGTGGCCGTAGGTCTTGGTGGGGGTGTTGACGCTGACGAAAATCATCTCAGCGTTGGCGATGGCCGCCTCGACCTCGGTCGTAAAGTGGAGGTTCCGCCCTAAACCCTCCCGAACCACCGCCTCCAGCCCCGGCTCATAGATCGGCGGGGTTCCTGATCGCCAGGCCCCGATACGCTCGGGATTGATGTCGGCGACCACGACCTCGACACCGGGACAATGCTTGGCGATGATCGCCATGGTCGGCCCCCCCACATATCCGGCGCCTATGCACAGAACCCTCTTGATCACACGCTCCTCCCGCGTTCGGCAAAGTCGCGTTCGCGTGCCCTTCCCCACCAGCTCTGCCTAGCCTCTCGATGAAGGTGACGGGTGCACTTCGAATATGGTAGAACGCAACGCGTGAACCGCTTCTCTTGGCGCCTCAGGGCGCTACTGTTATCAACCCTCAGCGTGCTCTCGGTGAGCCCGCCTGCCCACACTCAACCGCTGGACCAGGCACCCACGCCCTTCGAACAGCAGACCCTTCCCCCCGGTCGGGAGCCGGGGATTGCTCCCCTTCAGCAATCTCCCGTCCAGCCGCCTTTCTCGCCCCTCTTCGGTCCGTACACTCCGCCGGCCACCGAGGTACCGGTCACCCAACCGAGCGGTCCCCCGCCCACCATGACGAGGGGGGCCAAGGCACAACTCCCGACCGATCAGCGCGAGCGGCTCCTCTTTACGCCATCCATCCTGGTCGACGAGAGCTACACGGACAATGTCTTCCTCGACAACGATTTCAAACGATCGGACTTCATCACCAGCTTCACGCCCGGGCTGCTTCTCGGCTTTCGGCTGCCGGACTTCGGCGTCCGCTTCGGGTACACGTTCACGTCGGAGATCTACGCGAAGGAGACGCAGCTTACGGACGCGCTCGCCCGCTGGGGCGCCAGCGTGGCCGCCTTCTATGACCCCACGCCACGCCTGAGAATTGACGTAGCCGCCGAGTACTTCGAGGACAACAGTACGACCGCGTCTGGGATCGCCGGCGTGTCGACGGGCCGCACCCAGAGCCGCGGCGCGGGCGCTAGTCCCACCCTCACCTGGCGATATGACCCGGTGACCACGCTCCAACTCCGCGCCGCGTGGTACACGCAGAGCTTTGACCAGGATCAGTTCACCAACGTCCCGCTGAACACTTACGATACGTACACGTTCTCGCCGATCATTGCCCGACGAATTACCCCCAGCCTGACGGGTACTTTTCAGTATCAGTATCTCTTCTCGGACGTCGAGAACGGTCAGAACGTGGAGTACCACCTCCTTCTGCCAGGTGTGATCTATCAGTTTGCTCCCGACTTCACGGTCGGCCTGAACGCCGGACCGCAGATCACCACGCAGGGTCAAACCGGCACCACCTTTGCCGGACAGTTCAATCTCACGAAGACCTTCTCCTGGGGCGCCCTTGGCCTGAACGCCTCGCGTGCAGAGGCTCCTACGGGAGGCATCGGTGGATCGGCCGAAACCAACAGCGTCGGCATGTCGGCTACGGTGACCAATCTTCTTCTGCGTGGCCTGACTGTAAGCCTCAACCCCTACTATACGAACTCGGTGGGCAGCGGGAGTTTGGGCACCACCAATTCGATCAATCTTCAGGTCACCGCAACCTATCCGCTGACGCGCTGGCTGGTCGCCTTCTTGGCCTACAACTACTTCAACCAGCGCACGAGCGGAACCGACCTCAACAATATTGATGCCAATCGTGTCACAGCCGGCGTTCAACTCTTCGATGTCCTTCGCCTTCGCTAACGCTCCGGGAGACGAGCCGCCCTCTCTAGAACAGCTTCGAGGGAACAACCAGGACATCACCCGCCTTCAGCTGGAAATCTTCATTGCTGGCCGGATCACTGAGAATGTCCTTGATGTTGACGCGCTTCTCGACTTTCTTGCTCCCCTCCTGGCGTATCAAGGTCGTGCGGTTGGGGGCAGCGAAGTCGGTGAAGCCCCCCGCCAGCGCCATAACCTTCAGCACAGTCAGCGCCTCGGCCCGTGGATAGGATCCCGGCTTCTTCACCTCACCCATCACGAAGACCGCATTCTGGATCTCGAGCCCCTCCGGAATCGTGAGGGTGTCGCCTGCCTTGAGCATCAGATTCTGCGACAGATCACCCTCTTGGATCAGACTGTCGATGTCAACCGGGGTCCGTGTGGAGCCGCGCACCAGGAAGGCCTTTTTGGGATCGCCACCCGGTGCCATACCGCCCGCGAGAAACAGAGCGTGGAGCACCGGCATCTCCTGCTTGATCGGATACACACCCGGCTTGGCAAACTTACCCAATAGGTAGATCTCAGGACCGCCCGACTCGTTGTTGGCCGTCACCGACTCAGGAACAACGATCGTGTCCCCAGTCTTGAGCGGAAGGTTGTGCTTGAGGTCGCCTTCTTGAATGAGCTTACGCAGATCGACCGCGATCTTTTCGTTGCCCCTGATCACATACGCCGCTGACAGGTCAGCTCCCGGCGCCACGCCGCCAGCAAAGGTTAACGCCTGGAGGAGTGGCGTCCCTGCCTGGATAGGGTGGACGCCCGGCTTGGCCACCCGCCCAACCAGGTAGACACGGTAGCTCTTGATCTCCTTGACCATCACTGACACATTGGGGTTCTTGACGGATGCTGCCAGCTTCTCGGTAAGAATCTCCGTGAGTTGCGGAACGGTTAGCCCCGCCGCTTTCACCTCGCCTGTCAAGGGAAACGAGATCTTCCCATCAGGGCGTACGGCCACGACGAGGTCAAGGTCCTTGTTGCCCCATACCGTGACCTGAAGTACATCATCTATACCGATGACGTAGTCGCCGTCGCTGGCTGCGGATACGCTGCTTGCCACCGCAAGCATAATCGCCACGGTCACCATCTTGTGCGTCAGACATCGAATGAATGGCTTCATGACTGTCCCTCTCTCTTCGCACGCATTGACTTACCGCTACGTCGAAGGGGCCAGAAGCTATGCCGCGCCGACGCAGCTGCTGAATCGGTCGCCGAAACGTATGCCGTGTATGCGGCGTAGTGCCGCCGCGTCTCTCGCTGGGAGAGACCATTCACCACCACACCGACAATGGGGGCATTGACTCTAACCAATCGCCCGGTGGCTCGAACAAGGCTGCGCCGCGAAGTCACGCCCGAGCGGACGACCAGAATCACTCCATCGACCAGCGACGCAAGGGGAAGATCATCCGATACGGCCATGAGAGGGGCAGAATCGAAGAGCACGACGTCCGCTTGCTCCCGGACCCGTGCCAAGAGCATCTTCACTTGTTTGGATCCGAGCAGGGCGCCTGGATTGGGCGGGGTCGCGCCAGCCGGGACAACAGTCAGCCAGTCATCAAGACGGCGCCCAACCTCACCGAGATCCATCTGAGCCGGCCCAAGGATGTCAGACAGCCCGATCTCGTTGGAAAGCTGAAGCGTGCGATGAAGGGCGGGTCGGCGAAGATCGGCATCGATGAGCATAACTCGCCTCCCCATCTCGGCGAGCGCCTCTCCAAGATTCAAGAGCGTGGTCGTTTTCCCTTCCCCGGCACTAGCGCTCGCCACCAAGAAGACTCTGAGCTTGTCTTCGATGTCGCTCAGTTCGAGCGTGGTCGCCACCGCCCTCATTGCCTCGAGCGCGAGCGATCGCGGAGAGGATGTCGCGCGAAAGTTCAGTGGGTTCTTTGTCGGTTCCTTAGTCTCCAGGGTCGGCACAGAACCCAAGATGGGGAGTCCTGTGATACGCGTCACATCCGCTTCGGTCTCGAGCACCTCGAAGATGTACTCAATGGAAGCCGCCACCGCTACCCCAAGCCCCAGCCCCGCCAGCACGACCATCATCAGTGCCTTGGCCAGCGGGCTCGCGCTAGGAGCCGTTGGCGTGCTAGCCAGGTCGATCACCCTGATGTTGCGAATCTGACTCTGCTCGGTCATCCGCGCCTGATTCAGTCGCTCGGAGTAAAGCGCGAAGAGATTGCGCTGGCTCTCGACTGCACGCGAAAGCTGCGTATACTCCTGCTCGCGGCCGCTCGTGAACGAGAGCGCACGCCGGGCGCGATCGCTACGCTGCCTGAGGCTCGCCTCCCTGGCATTCAGGGTGGCTAGCTCGACCTCAAGGTCGGCCATCTGCTTCGACAGCGTGGCTCGCTCAGCCGCCCCGAGGACAACCGTCCCGCCCGGCCGCGGCTCTTGCTGACCTTTGAGCTCCGAGCGAAGCTTGGCCTGAGCCTCCTCGATCTCGGCTTTGGTTGCGGCTACGTGCGGATGCTTGTCGGTGTACTTCTCGTTAAGGGAGGCTAGCTTAGCTTCGAGCTCACCCAGCCGTTCGCGCAACAGCTGGATAGGATCGTTGCCCCCCGGTGTGCGGGCCAAGGGAGGAAGTATCTTTCCCCCCTTCTGGGATTCTCCACGGAGGTACGCGAGGCGGCTGCTCGCGATCTCCTTGGCCACTTGCACTTCGGCCATAGAGTTCTCGAGCTCGGCCAGCTTTGCCATCTCCAGCCGCGCCTGGTCCGAAACCCCTATTCCATCACCGGTGCCGCGCCGGAAATTCCTGAGTGACGCCTCTGCCTCGTTCAGGCTTGCCTTGGTCTGAACGAGCAGGTTCTCGAGCATTTCCCGAACTGCCCTAGCCTGATCACGCGCCTGTGAGCCAGTCCTGGCGAGAAGGACATCCACATAGGTATTGGCCAGCTCCGTCGCTACTCGAGGACTGAATGCTGTTGCCGTCACCGACACGGTACCATCCTTCATGACGGCGAAGCTCATGCGGGTCCGCTGCAGCCGCACCAACAGTTGTTCCTGGGGACTGTCGACCACGACCTGCCGCCCGAGCGCCCGGCGCAGCAGGTTGTAGAGGTGATCCGTGTTTCTTGCCCACCAGCTTTCCTTGAGGAGCTCTTCCCTGCTCTCACGAGGCAGCACATCGATCACCGCTTGCGCGAGGGACCGACTGCGAAGAATGGCCAGATTCAAGGCGATCTCATCGAGCGGCACTAAGCCGCGGAGCAGCGGATTCTCTCCCTTGGCCTCCTCGAAGAACAGCGTGGCCGTTGCTTCGTACAGCTTCGGCGTAGTGGAGTAGACGAGGATCCCCCCGGGGACTATGACCAGCAAGAAGCTCCCGAGAATCACCCACCACCGCTTTCGCAGAACCCGGCGCCCGAACCGGATGTAATCGAAACCAGGCTTGGCTTCTTCCATGTCAGCGCTCTCACTCCTTATCGCGTCCAAGAGGCGGCATTTAGGTCGTGGATGTCCTATTTATGGTCATAGGGTCCATCGCGACAAAAACTTGGGCTGGAAGCCGTGTTCCGAAATTCAAGCTGCCCAATAAGCCGGATCCCCACTCGGCAACCTCCAAGCAAAATCGGCCAATCTGATGCCTACTGGATGCGACTTGTGCAAGACGGTTGCCAGAGGTAATCCCTACCCCGTCGCATGGCGCGGGTTTTGAATCGTTACGATAGGGTGCGCGGCCACACAACCGCGATGGAACTTTTCCAACGCTCTCCCTCGCTCCTCTGAATTGCCGTCGACGGCCTCGCGACCTCTCTCGGATGGAGTAGCAGACGCATTGTGTCGTACTGAAGCACATGCTAGTGTCCCCGCAGATCAACGGCGCACTCACTTTGGAGGTTCGGAATGCTCACCGATCTGGCTCGCGAACGCCGTGTCGCTTTCCAGTTGCTGCGCGCGGGGGCTATCGTCGTTACAGTCGTTCTGCTGGTGCCGCAAGCGGCGCTTGCCCAGTCCACCGCAGGCCTAATCGCTGCCTACGGCTTCGGCGAGGGCATCGGCGTCGTCACAAGCGACGCCACAGGTAACAATCACCAGGCGAATATCACCGGCGCAACCTGGACGACTGGCCGCTTTGGCACCGGCCTATCTTTCGACGGCATTAACGACCTGATCACCATAGCCGACGCGCCCGACTTGGACCTGAGCACAGGCATGACGCTCATGGCTTGGGTCCGCCCTACGGCCCACGGTGCCGGGGTCTGGCGCAACGTGGTAATCAAGGAGGACGCGACCCGCGAGGTTTACAATCTCTATTCCAATACAGATGCGAACGCCCCTTCAGTGTGGGCGGTAGTCGCATCGGCGCCCGATTCCCCGCAAGTTGCGGCGGGGACAAGCCAACTCCCGCTTAATACCTGGAGCCACCTGGCCGCCACCTACGACGGAGTGACACTGCGGCTCTATGTTAACGGCTCCCAAGTGGCCAACCGCCCGCTGGCAGGCGCGTTGAAAGCTTCGACCGGCCCGCTCCGCATCGGCGGTAACAGCCTCTGGGGTGAGTTCTTTCAGGGCATTATCGACGAGGTACGCATTTACAACCGGGCCCTCACCGGCGCCGAGATCGCTACCGATATGGACACCCCGGTCCCGTCCGCTTCCCCCCCTGCGTCCGCAGCGCAGGTCGGGCAGTGGTCAGGGGTCATGTCTTGGCCACTTGTGGCCGTACACATGACGCTCCTCCGGACGGGCGACGTGCTCGTCTGGGACGGCCAAGAGTTTGGCCACGACGCCTATGTCTGGAACCCCATAACAGAGGCGTTCCTGCCAGTCCCCAGCGAGGACAGCAATCTCTTCTGTGCCGGTCATGCCGTGCTCGCCGACGGCCGCGTGGCTGTAGTAGGCGGGCATCTCGGAAGTCATGTGGGCATCAGGGATATCAACTCCTTCGATCCCACGACTGCGACGTGGGGCCCCTTGCCGCCCATGTCCTTCGGCAGATGGTATCCCACTGTGACCGTACTAGCAGACGGCCGACTGCTGACCTTGAGCGGCGACATGGATTGCGAGGGGTGTGTCGCCGAGATCCCAGAGGTCTACGACCCAGTCACGCGCGCCTGGACGTCTCTGCCCGCGGCGCGACTTAGCTTGCCCCTCTATCCCCACATGTTCGTGCTCCCGGACGGTCGCGTACTCAACACCGGCTCCGCTGGCGGGCCTGTTCCCACCCGGATCCTGAACGTCGGGACTCAGACGTGGACGACAGTCGACCCGACCATGCGAGACTCGGGAAGCGCCGTGATGTATCTGCCCGGAAAGGTGCTGAAGTCGGGAACTTCGTCAGTCGTGACCCCAATCGCCGTAGTCGTCACGCCCGACACATTCGTCCTCGATGCGACGCAACCCTCACCGACCTGGCGCCAGACGGCCCCGATGGCCATCCCGCGCACCCAGCACAATCTTACGGTGCTCCCCGACGGTAGCGTTCTCGCGACCGGCGGCAGTCGCCATTACGATGTATTCGACGTTGCCAGCGCGGCGCTGCCGGCTGAGATCTGGTCGCCCGTCACCGAGACGTGGTCCACAATGGCCTCGATGTTTTTCATGCGGCACTATCATTCCTCCGCTCTGCTGCTGGCCGACGGCCGTGTGCTGGTGGCCGGCGGCGGCCGGCCCGGCCTGGATCAGCACACCGCCGAGATCTTCTACCCGCCGTATCTCTTCCGTGGCCCACGGCCCACGATCGCATCGGCACCCTTGAACACCGGCTACGGGGTGGCCTTCATGGTCCAGACGCCGGACGCCCAGCGGATCGCTTCCGTCTCGCTCGTGCGGCCCGGTTCGGTAACCCACTCATTTGACCAGGACCAGCGGTTCGTGCCCCTAACGTTCCAGCGGGTAGGCGCCGACCTGCAGGTGCAGGCGCCCGCCAGCCCTGCGGTGGCGCCACCCGGTTACTATATGTTTTTCATCCTCGATACCAACGGCTCCCCGTCAGTCGCATCGTTCGTGCAACTGACTCAGGCTGCAGCCGACGAGGAGCGACCAACCCCGCCCGGGAACCTGACCGCGCTCGGTTCTGCGGGCTCGGTCCAGCTCAGTTGGCAGGCGTCGAGCGACAACGTGGGGGTCACGGCGTACAACGTTCACCGGGCGACGTCAGCCGGATTCGTGGTGGCGCCTGCTAACCGGATCGCCCAGACCGCCCAGACTACCTACACCGATTCCGAACTAGGGGCAGGAACATACTTCTACCGCGTCACTGCCCAGGACGCCCCGGGCAATGTCAGCGATCCGTCCAACGAGGCGAGTGCGACCATCACGACATCCACCGGTCTGGTTGCCGCTTACGGATTCAACGAGGGATCGGGGTCTGTCTCCGCCGACCGGTCCGGCAAGGGTCACCAGGCGGTCATCACCGGAGCCACCTGGACGACCGCTGGCCGCTTCGGCGCCGGCCTGTCGTTCGACGGTGTCAACGATTGGGTCACCATCGCTGACGCCCCTGATCTCGATTTCACTACCGGGATGACCCTCATGGCCTGGGTCCGCCCCACTGCGGCCGGCTCAGGCGTTTGGCGTAACGTCATCATCAAGGAAGATGGATCACGAGAGGTCTACAACCTCTATTCCAAGTCGAACACAAACGCACCCTCGACCTGGGTTACGCTTACCTCGGGTCCCACGTCTCCTAAGGGGGTTTATGGGCCAGCCCAGGTTCCACTCAACGCTTGGACGCATCTAGCCACGACGTACGACGGAGTGACGCTCCGCCTCTTCGTAAACGGCGCCGAGGTGGCCAATCGCGCGGTCAGCGGCTCCATCAAGGCGTCGGCGGGTGTGCTGCGCATCGGGGGCAACAGCATCTGGGGCGAGTTCTTCAAGGGCGTCATCGACGAGGTCCGCGTCTACAATCGGACCCTGACCAGCGGCCAGATCCAGAGCGATATGGCAACGCCTGTGCCCTGAGACGGTCGGCCGAGGGTGACCGGCCCTCAATCGCAGCGCTTCAGGTGGATCTCGAGCAGCCGCGCCGGTCGCTGACCTTCGTTGCGCGTATCGTGTGGCGTCAAGCCCGGCAGCCAGTACGCTGTCCCCGGGCGGAGCGTCGTGCGCCCCAGCGGGCTTTCCACCGTCAACTCGCCCTCTAGGGCAATGCCCAACTCCGCTTCGAGCCCCTGGTGCCGCCCGGTCCCCGCCCCGGGTGGCAGGGTCACGATCGTCACGCGCACGGAGGCATTGTCGAGAATGACCTGGGGAGCGGGCTGAGCCGGCGCCGGGCCTGGAGCGAGGGCGAGGGCCACAATTGCGAAGAGCAGAAAGGCTGTCGTCATGTCGAGCGTTTCCTCCAAACGCTACCCTTGCGGGCCGGTCTCCACGATGGGCTGGGCGATGATCCATAGGCTCAGACTCGTGTAGCCCACCATGAGCACGAGCATGGGGACTTGACTGCGGATAGCCGCCCGCCGGGCCCGATATCGCCGCAGGGCGATCACGTGGGCGACGTACACCGCGATGATGTGGCCGAGCACGATCGCGATGACGGCCGTGTACCAGGCGAAGCGCGCGCCCACGATGCCGATGTCAGGCCGGTAGCGCGCCGTGCCCAGGAGGTCCCAGCCAAAGCCGAAGGGATCGGAGGCGAGCCGGATCACCAGCTGTCCCTGGATTAGCAGATAGTTAAAGTAGTGGGCTAGGTGGTAGGCGATCGCAATCGGCACCAGCGACAGCACAAAGATGCGCGCCGCCGTGCCCACCGCTAGACTCCCGCCGGCACGGGCCATGGCGGCCGCGAAGAGCGTATAGACGACGGCGAAGGCCACCGCCCACCCCACGAGGCCGAGGGTGCCGACCGCGGTGAGACGCCAGTTTCCGAGCGGCGCCAGCGCCCTCCCGAGCGCTGTCTCCATATAGGCCCAGGCCGGTGTTGCCATGAAGCCGTCGAAGGCGACGGTGGAGAGCACGAGCAACACGAACGCTACCATCGAGGGCGAGACGGCCTGGCCGCCCAGGAGCCCGGCGGCGTAAGGGCGCAGGTTCCACTCGCGGCCGGCCGGCGCGGCGCGGTCGAAGCACTCGCCACAGTTGAGGCAGCCCTCGCCGTCGTTCCCGCACGCTGCTGCGCATCGGCGGCAGGCAGCCGCATCGGTCACCCGGACCTCCATCGGGGAGAACCGCGCGAGAAGCTCAAAGACGGCGGCGAACGGGTCACCGTGGCGGAGCCACGCGCCGCGCCCGAAGAGGAACATCCCCATCCAGGTGATCAGCGAATACGCGATCACCAGGCCCGCCAGCCGGGCTGGGACCGCGCGCCCTAGGTAGATCAGCTCGACCCAAGCGAAAGCGCCAAAGAGAATAATAGCGGGCCACAGGCCGAGTTGGCGCGGATAGGCGACACCGAGGGCCAGCTCACCGCCGCGGAGGCGGCGGACGAGCGCTTCGATCCCGCCGAAGGTCGCCGCCCACGGGTTGACCACCGCCCACAGGTCGCCCCCGAGCGCGGAGACGTACGCGAAGCCGACCCACCAAACGACCCACACCCAGACGGGCGCGAGGTTTCGCGTCGGGTTCTGGTTCCCGATCAACCCCGCGGTCACCACGAGGAGAAAGACACTGACCGACAGTGCCCGTAGCGCGACCCGTAGCCGGCGATCGGCGAGGAGACGGCCGATCCGCCAACGGAGGATGTTCACTCGCACATAGCCCTCCTCCCCCGGGCTCCCGCGCACCAAGAGGCCGATCACCGCGAAGGAAAGGATGATGGCCACGGCGGCGCCGGTGACCCACAGCCAGAGCGGCACCGGAAGGTCGTATCGCTGCCCGAAGCCGTGGGCATCGGCCGGGCGCGAGGTGGTGGCGCCCAGCAAGAGCACGACCCCGCTGGCGCGCCAGACAGGGGCGGCCGGGAAAGTCATCGCACCGTCCGTCAGCGCGGGTGCACTTCGAGGTAGCCGATCGTCCGGTCCCCACCGCCCCCGTGGGCGTGGACCTCGATGGGAAAGCGCCCGGTCGCTCGGGCCGTCAGCCGCATGGAGGCGGGCTTGCCGGGTGTCAGCTTCTGTTCGAGGTCGTAGCCATGGAGATGGATCGTCATAGCTCGGTCGGTCGTCCAGCGAAGCGTGACGTCGTCGCCCTGGTTGACACGAATAACCCGCGGTGACTCGGCAATCTGACCCGCACGGATCGATAGCTCGAACACCCGCGATTCCGCTGCCGCCATTCCCGTGATGAGCAGTACACCGGCGGCCAAAACGGCGTTCGTGAAAAGCCTGCGCCGGCGCACGCTTGGTTCCCGGAACGGCTTAGAATCCACGCAGTTGTTTGATCTTCTCCACCGATCCGCCGAAGGCGGTGGCGAGCATTGGCAGCTCGCTCGGCGGCAGGTACACCGTGGTCGGCACCTCCCAAACCGGACGCAGCATCAATGCTTGCAGGTCTCCCGCCTGGACATAGGCTACCGTATCGCCCTGGAAGCGCAGCTGGCCGATGCGCACAGACCCTCCTCGAAAGCTCACGTCCGTGCTGTCGGCACCTGCGCCTGAGGACGATGCTCCAGTAAGCTTGACGATGTCGGCGACGGCACTCACAAGGGCAGGCACTTCGTCCTCGTCAAGGAAACCAAAGGCCAACCGAAAGGGCTCGGTCCCGCCTGACGGGGCAGGCGCAAGCACGTAGAGAATAATCCGCAGCGCCAGCATCTGACGACTCGGTCGCCCAAGCTCATAGGCTCGCAGAACCTCCACCCGGACCTCACCCGGCCGGGTACCGATCCCTGCGCGGGGGAACGGGGGAAGTTTGAGCGGCCGGGTTGCGATTGTCGCGACCAAATGTGATTCCGTGACACATGGGGAGCACCCGGAGAGGATGAACCGCTCGAATCGCGTCGGCGGCTCATCGTTCCGAGTGCTATGGACGGGATCGCCGTGCCCAGCCCGAGCCGGCCACGCCAACACGACCGCGAGCACGGCGAGAGCCACGACCGTCCTTCTAGGCGCATCGATTGGCACGATTCACCAAGGATACCGCATCATCTGAACGCTTTCTCGGCCAGGCGTCTACCCGAGTTGAATCTCTCGAACGGTCGCCACCACTCGGTCCTCATTGTCGAACACTCAGGCTACAACACTTTGGTCGTGAACTGAGGAGGTACTGACCTCCGGCCCCGTCTTTCATCCCTCTCTGGCCAATGACAACTTGGCCGGGGCCACCGTGGCCGCGTTCGCCGCCAAGCTCCTGGCCGGGCTCTCTTCCCGGTACTCGTACCGGTTCCTCTTCATCCCCGGCACCATTGGCTCCATCACCTGGCTCGCTCGTAACGAGACCACGGTGGATCGGATCAAGGCAGTGCTCGTCCTGGCTTGCCTCGGCGATGAAGGCGCGCCGACCTACAAGAGAAGCCGCAGCGGAAACGCACGCATCGACCAAATCGTGGCCCACATCCTGAAGTCTCGCGGCGGCGCGCCACGCATCGTGGAGTTCTCACCGTACGGCTATGACGAGCGGCAGTATTGCTCACCTGGCTTCGACCTGCCGGTGGGCTGCCTGATGCGGACCCCCAACGGCCAATATTCCGAGTACCACACGTCGGCCGACAACCTCGAGTTGGTTCGCCCCGAATCCTTGGCCGATTCCCTGGCCCTGGTGCTTTCCGTCCTCGACGTGCTCGAGAACGATCGGGCATATCTGAACCTGAATCCCAAGGGCGAGCCCCAACTCGGCAAGCGTGGCCTCTATCGGGCGATGGGGGGCCTTCGCGATGCCGGCTTCGACGAGATGGCCATGCTCTGGGTGCTGAATCTGTCCGATGGCCACCACCGCCTGCTCGACATCGCCGAGCGTTCCGGCTACCCGTTCGATGTTGTCCAGCGAACGGCCACGGTGCTCGTCGAGCATGGGTTACTGGCAGAGCTGAGCGCCAAACAATGAGAAAGGCAGGCTCCCGATTCAGCCGCCCTCGAGCAATCCCTGAGCAATCGAGCGGGCCCGCCGCGCGGTCTCCACCGCCCGTGTCGCATCACCCTCTCCAAACAGTTCCCAGGGTGTCCTGAAACTCGCCTCTTCCCCGTAGTCCGAGCGCACGTGCTGCTCGTACCCGAGTTCGGTGGCGCACTCTCGCAACATCGACATCGCGTTGTCTTGGGCTGGCTCGAACTGGCGGGAAGCTCGCAGGTCGGCGAGTCGCCCCGCAAGGTCGTGCGACCACGGAACGGGTCCGTAGCGTGCGATGACAGCTTTGACGGAGTTCTCCACCGAGAGCTGGGCATTGTCGACCGCCGAGCGCCAGCGCCGGAGCCGCAGATCCTCTTCAGCCTCACCGAGAAAGCCGTCGGCCAGCCGAAGGCGATAGGCGACGTCCCGCTCACTGTCGATGGACGCCGCTCCAGTCGATACGCCAGTGCCCGGCAGGCGGCTCGCGCCAGCGCCAGGCGAATCCGTGGTCGAGACGTCGACGTGTCAGGCCGGCAAGCTCGATGAGCTCCCGGATGCACTTGATCCTGCCTTCCATGTACTGGTGCCGGTCATAAAGAACGACGCCGTCTAGCCCTAAGTCCAAGTAATACGACGGAAAGCTGGCCTCGAACTCGCTCCGGGTCTTGGCAATCAGTGAGATCTTGCCCCAAAGAGCAGCGGGAGTCAGACTTCGGAGGAGCCGTATGCGCTCGCCGAATGCCGTCGGGAGATCATCAGCGACGACGATGAGGTCGAGATCACTCGTCTCTGTCGCCTCGCCGCGCGCCGCGGAACCGAACAGCACGACCCCCCAGAGCGTGCTTGGGAGACCGTGGAGGAGTCCCTCGACCACTGGGCGCAGCTCGAAAAACGCCTGCGTGGTACCCATCGCCTCCTAGGGTACACCGCGCCCACGGCCCCTTGGGCCGTGGGCTGGAAACCTCCCTCGGGGGCTTCCTCGACGAGGAAGATCAATTCCGGCAGACTGGCGCCTTCCGCTCGTGAGCCCATTGCGCCGCGAGGATATCACGCTTGACGAGCTGGTCGCCGGGCTGCTCGAGCGTCGACGACCCTTCCCGAGCAGCCTCGGTCAGTTTCCTCACCGATCCCTCACCGCCCCGCCAGTTTCCTCCCCTGCTCCAGCACCGCGAAAGACCGCGGCGTGCCGGGCATCAGAAACCGATACCCGCTGGTAATCAGCCGCTCGATGTTCTTGGCGTCCGGGTGTGGATGCCCGCACGGTACCCCGTGATCCTGGCAGATCTTGAGAATCCGGTTGATCGCCTCCGCCACCACCGGGTGCTCGTAGTCGCGCGGGTGGCCCAGTTCCTGGCTGAGATCCCCCTCGCCGATGAGCACGACTCCAATGCCCTTCACCTCGTCGAGGATCCGCGGCAGATTCTCGATGGCGCGCACCTCCTCGCACTGGATGATGGCGAGGATCTCTCCCTGCGGGGCCAGCGGCCACACGTCAGCCCGCGCGTAGTATTCCTGTTGTGAGAGCCCCCAGTAGCGGGCGGCGCGAACGGGCGCGTCCCCGCGGATTCCCGGTGGATCGTAGCGCGGCGCCTCTGGCCGCCGCGGGTAGCGGCAGGCGCCGACGGCGTTGCGCGCCTCCTCCACCGTGCTCACATGCGGGAAGATGATGCCGAACACGCCGATGTCCAGCACCTGCTTGGCGATCCACTGATTCATCTCGCCGCCGTTCGGCGGTATACGAACCAGCGGCGCCACCTTCGGCGCGAGCGTTCCCGAGTCCAGGATCTGACGCCGATCCAGCATGTACTGAAGGGCGTCGCGGAGAGCCGGCGTGCTCATGGGCGCGTGTTCCATCTCGAAGGCGACGCCGTCGAAGTTGGAGCCGGCCAGCGCGGTGGCCGTCTCGATGTCCACCGGGGCGAAGCCCACGAAGGCCGTCTGGCCCCCCTCCAGGGCGCGGATCACACCGTTGAGGCGCGGAATGTCTGCCATAGCGACTCTTACCCCCTCAGTTTCATACGGTGATACACGCGCCGCGCATTGTCCTCGAAGATTTTCTGCTTATCCGCCTCGGTGAGCGCGGCCGCATCGATGTAGCGCTTGGTGTCGTCGTAGTGGTGTCCGGTAGTGGGATCGATGCCACGCACGGCGCCCACCATCTCCGAGGCGAACAGGATGTTGTCGGCAGGGATCACCTGCAAGAGCAGGTCGATCCCGGGCTGATGATAGACGCAGGTGTCGAAGAAGACGTTCCTCAATAGATGTTCGGCCAGGGGCGGACGCTTCAGATCCTGGGCGATGCCCCGGTAGCGGCCCCAGTGATACGGCACGGCCCCGCCCCCGTGCGGGATGATGAATCGCAGAGTCGGGAAGTCCTTGAACAGATCGGCGGTGATGAGCTGCATGAAGGCGGTGGTGTCGCCGTTGATGTAATGCCCGCCGGTCGTGTGGAAGTTCGGGTTGCACGATGCGCTCACGTGGATCATGGCCGGCACATCCAGCTCAACCATCTTTTCGTAGAACGGGTACCACCACTTGTCGGTCAGCGGGGGATCCTTCCAGTAGCCCCCCGAAGGGTCGGGGTTCAGGTTACAGCCAACGAAGCCGAGGTCCTTCACGCAACGCGTGAGCTCCTCGATGCAGTTGGCGGGCGGGACTCCCGGCGATTGCGGCAGCTGGCAAACTCCCACGAAATTCTCGGGGTAGAGCGTGCAAGCGCGGTGGATGAGATCGTTGCACACCTGCGCCCAATGCAGACTGGTCGTCGCATCGCCGATGTGGTGGGCCATCCCCGCGGCGCGAGGCGAGAAGATGGTGACGTCGGTCCCGCGCTCGCGCTGCAGCTTGAGCTGCGCATTTTCCAGCGACTCGCGGATCTGATCGTCGCTGATGTGGAGCGTCCCCTTGGGGCGCGCGTGGGGCGGGTTCGAGAGGGCAGCGATCTGTTGCTGACGAAAGGCCTCCAGCTCCTTAGGGGCCGTCGTGTAGTGGCCGTGACAGTCGATGATCATGGCATCCTCGGTGCGTGGTTGAAGACTCTACTCCAGATCGAGCGTGCCGGCGGCGAAGATCTCCTCGGGCTTCACGAGGCGGGGCAGGATCTTCTGATCGTGGGCAAAGCGGATCACCGCCTCCAGCGCCGCCCGGTTGAGGCCCACGCCGTTCGGCAGCGGATCGTCCCCCACGATCCGGCGGCGATCGGCCAGCGTGCGAGCATCGGGGGATAGCTCGCCCCCCGCCGCCAGCTGAGCCATGAAAAGCTCCTTGGCGTCCTTGAAGGCCCGGAACAAGCGCGGCGCCAGGGTCGTATCGGCCTCCATGAGCGAATCCTTGACCACCACGGTGTGGTTGATGGGATAGATACCCCTCCTGAGATACCAGGACGCTTCCGCCTCGGCGGCATTGGCGATGAGCGGCCTCACGTCGGGGGAGTCGACCTTGCCTGCGCCGATGGCCGCCGCCAGCTCGCCGCTGGCCAGCATCTGCCCAAAGTTGGCGCCCGCCTGGTACACGACGTTAGGCGGATACGCCTTCTGGTACTCCTGGACGTGTTCCTCGTCGTTCACCACCCAGGTGATCCGGCTGAGATCCACGCCGTACTCGGTGGCCAGGATCCCGCGCGCCCACACACCGGTGGTCACGGTGTAGGCGCGCACGCCCACCCGCTTGCCTTCCAGATCCTTCGGCGATGCTACGCCGGCCTTCAGGTTGTACACGATCGGCGCGTGGTGGAACTGGCGCATGACGAAGACGGGCAGCGCCGTGAAGGGCTTGCCGAAGGCCCTGGCCGTGAGATACGTGGTGATCGCCATCTCGCAAACGTCGAACTCGAGACTCCGGCACATGCGGCGGAACGCTCCCGTGATCGGGCTGACCTCGACGTGCTCCAGCTGGAGGCCGGGGATGGTCACCCGGCCGTCCTTCAGTCCCTGCGTGTGCGGATAGGTCGCGACGGCGGTCTTCAAGCTCATAGGCACCGATGACTCCTGGCGTCGTCGGATTGGGTCGGCGTGCATTACTCAAGCACTGCTCACGCGCCAGCGCAAGTGACAGGCCGGAGAATTCTGCGTCGTGATGGCGCTGTGCGATCAGCTCAATGGCCGATGCTCCCAGGGTACGAGGTCGCCAGAGTCGAGCAGCTCAACCACGCGATGACGCGGAGGGTTATGGAGTATGGCCTGCACTTTCTCGATCCACAGCGTCACGCGCTCGAGGATGGGCCGACTCTGTCGAACGCGAGAGATGACTATGATCGTTCGGTTGCCAGCCGGGAGATCGGCAAACTCCGCATCGTGGGTGAAGAACAGCAGTTCCTCCGAGCGCAGCCGCCGGCGAATGTCCTCATCAGGAGATCCGCGCTGGCCCAGCATGATGACATGCTCGACGTCGACGCCTGCCGCGCGCAGGCGATGGTAGAGGGGAAGCGGGAAGTTCTCGTCGAGAAGGACCTTCACGAAGCCCGCCGGACGGCGGGCGGCAAATGGGCAGCTATGTGAGCGGCGAACGCCAGGGCATCGAAAACCTGCTGACGCGAGAGCTGGTGCGCGTCTTCGATCGCCTCAATGGTCTCGCCTGCGGCTAGTTCCCCCAGGACAGTGCCCACGTCGATGCGTGTCCCCGTCAGGCACGGCTTACCGAACCGAATGGCCGGATCCATCGAGATACCGGGAAAGATCTCCATCGTGATCGCTCCAGCAATAGTTGAGTCGTCAGTCCCCACCGGCATGTCCATTCTCTCACGTCGCCGGCTCTGATGATTTGGGGCCAGCGACTCCGGCGCGGCGGCGAGGTGCGGCCACCGAGGCTCGGAGGTCGGTGTCACACGTTCGGGATCGGCCAGCGTGATGGCCCCGTTCGAATCGAATGGGCGATGGAGGAATCGTTTCCGATCATTACGCGACGTGCCAAAGCCCACGGATCGATACGCTGGCCGGCTCACCTCACCTCGCCCCGCCGCGAGGCGTCTCCTGGTCGCGTAATGCATACTGCGATGTATGGTCGAGCGCATGGTCCGCAAACAGATCTATCTTGCGCCGCGCCAGGACCGGCTGCTCAAGGCGCGTGCCAGCCAACTCGGGGTGACGGAGGCCGAGCTGATTCGGCAGGGTCTCGATCAGGTGCTCACGGCACCCGCGGTTCCTCGCGAGCCCAGGATGGAAGCATGGGACGAGCTGATGCGATTCTTCCGTCGACGACTACGCATGAACCAGCCTCGGACTGGCCGTACCTGGACTCGCGACGATCTCTACGACCGGCCGCGCCCTCGTTGATAGCAATATCGTGGTGTACGCGACCGATCTCGCCGACCGGCAGAAACAACGCCAAGCGATCGACACATTGGACGCGCTCGCGGATGGGCCGTGGCCTCCTATCGACCCAGGTCCTCGGGGAGTTCTTCCGCGTCGTCACCGAGCGTATTCGCCAACCCCTGAGCCGGACCGAAGCGCGTCACGGCTGGCCGGCCTGCTCCAGTCCTGACCAGTGCTGTCGATCACGCCGCCGATAATTCTCGAGGCGGCGCGCGGCGCAGCACCCTTCAGCTGGCCTACTGGGATGCCCAACTCTGGGCCACTGCGCGTCTCAATCAGGTCAATGTCATCCTGACCGAGGATTTCCAGGATGGTCTGGTGCTGGACGGGGTGCGATTCGCGAACCCGTTTGCCCTTCGACCTTGTTACGCGCTCGGATAGATTTTACCGCTCTGACACAGAATGTGTAACGCAAACAGTGTTCATGCGGCCTGCCGCTGACGATGCTCGGCAGTGGCCTTCTGCACCTTGAGGAGGAGGTACTCGTGGTCGCGGTAGCCGCGCCCGCGCC
>Ga0187893_10001843_pt1 | contig 48842 bp, 52 predicted proteins | sample MA1701074metaG_FD_139574 | JGI IMG/M metagenome (GOLD analysis project Ga0187893, IMG submission 139574) | White microbial mat communities from a basaltic lava cave in the Kipuka Kanohina Cave System on the Island of Hawaii, USA - MA170107-4 metaG ... | reverse complement strand
GGACGTGGTTACCACCGATACCTGCATCAACTACCAGACCGTCTACCAGCCGCACCTGGGCGAGCACGTCGCCTGGGGCGACACCGGCACCGTGATCTACGCCAACTCCGTGTTCGGTGCGCGTTCCAATTTCGAATCCGGCCCCGCGGCGCTCGCCGCGGCACTGACGGGGCGCACGCCGGAATACGGTTTCCACCTGCCGGAGAACCGCAGGGGCGGCTTCACGGTGGAGCTCAAGGCGGCGCTCGACGATCTCGCCGACTGGGGCGCCGTTGGCAAGCTGGTGGGCGAAATGCACCAGAGCTACTACGCGGTGCCGGTGTTCCACGGCTATCGCCGCACGCCTACCGCCGACGAACTAAAGCACCTGGGCGCTGCTCTCGCCAGCTACGGCTCGATGGGAATGTTCCATTTCGTCGGCGTCACGCCGGAAGCGCCTTCGATCGAGGCGGCGATGGGCGGGATTCCTGCTCGTGAAATGCTTGTCATCGACGAAAAAGACATCGACACATCCTTCGCCGGCTACAAACTCGGCGGTGGCGATGCGCGGCTCGTGGTTTTTTCCGGCCCGCAGCAATCGCTGTTCGAGATGATGTACCTCGCGTCCCTGTTCAAGGGCAGAAAGCTCAACCCCGGTACGACCTGCGTCGTCACCACCAATTCCGCGGTCCTAAAGCAGTCTCGCGACCTTGGCTACGCGAAGACCCTGGAAGACGCGGGCATCACGATCCTGGAAGGCGTCTGCTTCTACATCCTGCAGAACCTGTCGCCGATGCGCGTCGCCAACCGCTGGACCAACATGGTCTCCAACTCGGCGAAAATCGTGAACATCATCGGCGCGCACCGCTTCAACACCATCCTGCGGCGCACGCCAGATTGCGTCGAGATCGCCTGCTCAGGGGTCTTGCGTTGAGTGTCATAACCGTGACGCGTGCCTACGGCCAGGTGGTTGAGGGAGAGGCGGTCATATCGGAGGAAGGCTTCTCGCCGCGCTACGACCTCGACCGCTGGACCGGCATGATCACCAAACCGGGCCACCAGCTCGAAGGCACCAGCATCGTGGACAAGATCTGCTTCTTCCCTACTGCGAAGGGCGGCATCGCCGCCGGCTGGGCGTTCTACGACATCAAGTGGAAGAAGATCGCACCCAGGGCCTTCGTCTTCGGCGTCACCAACCCGGTGATGGTGCAGGGCGCTGTGTTCGCAGGAATTCCGATCACGGAGGGCTGGGAGCCGCATCCGGGCGCGGTGGTGAAGACCGGCGACTGGGTGCGCGTCGATCCCGCGCGCAAGCGCATCGAAGTACTCGGACAGAAGAAAGCGACATGAGCGCGATCTGGAAGCGCCCGATCAGCGTCGAATCGCTGACCGCCGTCCATGTGAATACGACGGTGGCCCACCTGGGCATCGAGTTTCTCGAGGTCGGCGACGATTTTATTCGCGCCCGGGCGCCGGTCGACGCGCGCACGCGCCAGCCCATGGGGATACTCCACGGCGGCATCTCCGTCCTGCTCGCCGAGATGCTTGGGTCCTGCGGCGCGGCCTGCGCATCGCCTCCCGGTCATCGCGCGGTCGGTCTGGAGATCAACGCCAATCACCTGCGCAGCGTCGCCGAAGGCTGGGTCAGCGGGATTGCACGCCCGATTCATGTCGGGCGCTCCACGCACGTCTGGCACATCGACCTGACGAACGAAAAGGGGCAGCTCACCTGCGTCTCGCGCATCACGATGGCAATCCTTTCCCAGGGGTAACGCAGGCTGCCCGCAATGAACCCCGGGGTTGCATGGCTGGCGGCAGTTCTTGCGATGGCTCTGGCGGCGTGCGCCCCTGCGCCGGTCCGCACCGGCCAGGCGGGCGAATGGATGCCGTCAGCGAACTTCGACGAGCGCCGGCCCGGCTTCGTCGTTATCCACCATACATCGAGCGATTCGACGGCCCGCGCTATCCGCATCCTGACCGATGCTTCGAGCAAGGTGAGCGCGCATTACGTGATCGGCCGCGAAGGCCGCCTGTTCCAGCTGGTCGACGAGCGCGCACGCGCCTGGCATGCGGGAGATTCCCGGTGGGGCGGCAATGCGGACCTCAATTCGTCTTCCATCGGCATCGAGCTGGTCAACACCGGCGAGGAGCCGTTTGCCGAACCGCAAATCACGACTTTGCTTTCGCTATTGTCCGAGCTGCGGGAGCGCTACAGGATTCCCGCCGCAAATTATCTGGGTCATGGCGACATTGCACCGGGCAGGAAAGCCGACCCGAGCCGCTATTTTCCGTGGCAGCGCCTGGCGGAGAAGGGGTTCGGGCTGTGGTGCGAGGCGCCAGCGACGCCAGCACCGCCCGGGTTGGATTCGATCTTCGCGCTGCAGGCGTTCGGCTACGACGTATCGGATTCTGCTGCCGCAGCTGCGGCGTTCCGCCGCCATTTCAGAGGCGAAGAACGCGGCAGCGCCCCTCTGGATGAGGCGGAGCGCGCGATGCTTGCCTGCCTGGTGGAACTGAAGCGGCGCTGATAAATCGTGAAGTTGATCAAAGAGTTGCGGGCTACGGTCGAACTGCTCGAAAAGATTGCCGGTGATTGGCGCCTGCTCGACGAATTGCCCGCGGCGGAACGGCGGCGCCTGCACGAGGCGGTGGCGCGCCTGTACAACCCGGACCCGGTATTGCGCCGCAGGCGGATGAAGGCCGAAGAGCGCGCGCGCAAGGCCGACGGCACGCGGCGGGAAGAAGCGGTGCTGCACAGAACGGGCATCCGGGAGCTCCGCCGCAAACCCGTTTTCACGACGCCGAATTTTTATCCGCCGAAGGAAATCGCGCCGGAGCGCCAGGATCCGGGCGCGTCGCAGCACTGCTATGTCTGCAAGCAGAAATACACGCAAATACATCATTTCTACGACCAGTTGTGCCCGCCTTGCGCTGAGTTTAATTTCAGGAAACGCACGGAACTCGCCGACCTGCGCGGGCGGGTGGCGCTGCTGACCGGCGGGCGCGTGAAAATCGGCTATCAAGCCGGCCTCAAACTGCTGCGCGCGGGTGCACGGCTGATCGTGACGACGCGCTTTCCGCGCGATTCGGCGGCACGCTATGCACGCGAGCCCGATTTTGCCGCCTGGGGCGGCCGGCTGGAAATTTTCGGCCTGGACCTGCGCCACACGCCTAGCGTGGAGGCGTTCTGCCGGCGGCTGCTGGAGACGCACGCGCGCCTTGACTTCATCGTCAACAACGCCTGCCAGACCGTGCGCCGTCCGCCGGAGTTCTATGCCCACATGATGGAAGGCGAAAGAATCGCGCTTTCGGATTCACAAGTAAGACTTGTTTCTGAAATTCCAAGTGCACCCGAACTTTCACAGGTGAAGCTGCTGCCCGGGGAGTTCACGGTGCAGAAGCATCTTTTCCCGGAGGGCCGGCTCGACCAGGACCTGCAGCAAGTCGACCTGCGCGGCCGCAATTCGTGGCGCTTGCAGCTCGCGGATGTGTCGGCGGTGGAGCTGCTCGAAGTGCAGCTCGTCAACGCGGTGGCGCCGTTCATCCTCAACGCGCGACTCAAGCCGCTGCTGCTGCGCTCGCCGGAGCGCGACAAGCACATCGTGAATGTCTCGGCCGTGGAAGGGCAGTTCTACCGCAACTTCAAGACCACCCGTCATCCGCATACCAACATGGCCAAGGCAGCGCTAAACATGATGACCCGCACCTCGGCGACCGACTACCACCACGACGGCATCCATATGAACAGCATCGACACCGGGTGGGTGACCGACGAGGACCCGGTGGAGCTCGCGGCGCGCAAGACCGCCGAGCACCGCTTCCATCCGCCACTGGATATCGTCGACGGCGCCGCGCGCATCGTCGATCCCATCATCGCAGGCTTCAATACCGGCGAGCATGTCTGGGGGAAATTCCTCAAGGATTACCAGCCTACCGACTGGTAGCCAAAGGGGCGCTCAGGACGCCCTGTTCCTTGCCAATCAGGGAGGCGGCCCGTCCGCGCCATACAGCAGGCGCGCGCGCTGGTCGCTTGGCGATGCGCGGCTGGCGCTGATTTCGAGCACGGCTGCAGGCGTATTGCGTTCGGCTCTCGCGCGTTGCGCGCGCAGCGCTGCGATGCGCCTGTCGAGCTTGTCGACCGCGCCGGTCATTTTTCGCGCCGCGAGCGTATTGCGCATCTTCACCAGATCCTCGATCTTTCCTGTCGCCTCGTCCGCCGGCCCCTGCGCGGGCATTGTGGCCGCGGATTCCACCGGCTGCGAGCGCACCGGTTCGGGCCAGTGCGATTTAGGCAGGTTCGCCCGGGCGACAAATTCGTCCGGTGCAGCGACCAGGCGCGCAATGGCAAGGCGCTGATACTTGAACGCCCATTCAACGGCGCCTTCGCCCCGGTCGTTTTTCAGGCTGCGGTCGGCGCCGCGCGCAAGCAACCGCCTGACCACCTGCTCGTGGCCTTCGTAGACGGCCATCATGAGCGCGCTGGAGCCGTTCGTGCTGCGCGCGTTGATGTTCGCCCCCAGGTCCAGCAGCAGGATCGCGACCCTGTCGTGTCCCGCGAAGGCGGCATAGTGCAGCGGGCTCCACTGCATCGGCGCACTGTCGATCCGGGCGCCCTTCGCCACCAGCCACTTGACGGCATTGACATGCCCGCGCCAGGCAGCGTGCATCAGCGCGCGTTCGCCCAGGGCATTGGCCTTGTTCACGTCCGCGCCGCGCGAGACGAGGAGTTCCATCATCGGCAGGTCGCCGCGCCAGGCGCCGATCATCAGGCCGGTGCCGATGCGATCGGCCAGGTAGTCTGGAGGCAGACCGGCGTCGAGCCACTTGCGCAGCTGAGCGATGTCGCCCGATTCAAGGCTGCTGCCGAAGGTTGCAGGATCCGGCTGCGTCCATGCCTTGCCCGCCGACAGCAACAGCAGCGCGCACAGGAGCGTCCTGCTGATAAAGTGTCGTAACGCCGTTCGGTCCTTCAGCCGTCCCCGATGAAACACGCGCCTTCCTTCCTGGGCCGCTCCCTGGCACTTTCCCTCGCATTGCACGCCGCCGTAATCGCTGCCGTTGCGCAGACCCTGTCGCCGGCTCCAGGGAGCGTGCTGCCGGCAAGCGCCGAGTTGAGGGTGTGGTTGCGCGAACTGCCCGTCAAGCTCGAGCCGCCGGCACCGGCGCAGCCACCGCTGCGTCTGCCCGAGCACTCCTCGCGTCATGCTAGCGCAGGCCCGGCCGTAATTACAAAAGCGGTGCCTGCAGTGCGGCTCGGCGGCGCAGCGGCGTCTGTCGTGGCAGAGCAACTGCAGCGCGAACTGCCGTATCCGCCCGAAGCGATCGAGCGCGGATTGCAGGGCGAGGCGCTGGTGCTGCTGTTTCTCGACGCCGCGGGCAACGCGATTGCCGCCAGAATCGAAGCGAGCAGCGGACACAGCCTGCTGGATGATGCGGCCTTGCGTGCGGCGCGCTCGCTGCGCGCGCTCCCCGGCAGCGCACCGCGCGAGGTCCTGCTGCCGGTGCGATTCCAGCTGCGCTGAACCGGATTACTTTTTCTTCCCGGCGGCCGAGCCGAAGTCGAGGTCATGGATGCCTTCGAGCTCATCCTTGTGGGTGGCGCGAAGCTCGTCGAATTCCTTCGCCACTTTCATGAACGCGGCCACCACCGACGGATCGAACTGTTTGCCGGATTCGGCGGCGATCTTCTTCGCCGCCTCCATCGACGAGACCGGGCTGCGGTGGCGCTGCGTCGAGGTCATGGCCTCGAAGGCGTCGGCCAGCGCCATGATGCGCCCCGGCACCGGGATCGCGTTGCCCTGCAGCTTGTTCGGATAGCCGGTGCCGTCCCAGCGCTCGTGGTGGGTGAGGGCCATGACGCGCGCCTGCTCGAGCATCGGATCCTTGTGCTCGCCGATGATGCCGGCGCCGATTTCCGGGTGCTTGCGCATTTCCGCCCATTCCGTGTCGTTCAGCTTGTCGCTCTTGGTCAGGACATGCTCCGACACGCCCATCTTGCCGATGTCGTAGAGCGGCGCGGCAGCCGACAGGATCTCCACCACCTTGCTCTTCAGGCCGAGGCCCTGCGACAGCAGTTCGACGTAGCCGCTCACGCGCAGCACGCGATTGGTGAGGCCGCCTTCGCGGAATTCCATGGCGCGCGCAAGGCGCTGGATCAGTTCCAGGCGCGTGTTGTAGAGCTCTTCGGTGCGCTGCTGGATCTGCTCCTCGAGCGCGCGCCGCTGGTCCACCAGCGCGAGCTGGGTGCGCACGCGCAGCATCGTGATCGGCGCGCTGATGGGCTTGGTGATGTAATCCACCGCGCCTGCGAGCAGTCCTTTCGCCTGATCCTTGGGATCGTTGCGCGCCGTGATGAAGATGATCGGAATGTGCGCGAGCGCCGGATTGGCCTTGAGCCGCGCGCAGACTTCGTAGCCGTCCAGATCCGGCATTTCCACGTCGAGCAGGATCAGGTCGGGCAGGGGCTCGGTGTCGGCCCCGGTGAGCGTCTCGTCGCTGTCGACCGCGTAGCGCACCTCGTACTTGGACTTGAGCATGACGCCGAACAGGTTGCGGATGTCCTCGGAGTCGTCTGCAACGAGGATCAGCGGCCGGTTGCTCATGGTGGCCGCGATTATAGGCGCTTGCGCAGTTCGGTCTTTAACACCTTCCCGTAGTTGTTCTTCGGCAAGCCGTCGACGAAGCGGTAGTCCCTGGGCCGCTTGAAGCGCGCGATGTTCTCCAGGCAAAGCGCGTCCAGCTCCTGCGGCGCGATTTTCGCGTTCGAAGACGGAACAATGAACGCAACAACTTCCTCGCCCCATTCGGGATGCGGCCGCCCGACGACCGAGCATTCGGCGACCGCAGGGTGGCGCAGCAGCACTTCCTCGATCTCGCGCGGGTAGATATTGGAGCCTCCCGAGATGATCATGTCCTTGGAGCGGTCGAGGATCGTCAGGAAACCCTGCTCGTCCATGCGACCGATGTCACCGGTGTGCAGCCACCCCCCGCGCAGCGCCTGTGCGGTGGCATCGGGGTTTTCCCAGTACCCCGCCATGACGCAATCCGAGCGCGTCACGATCTCGCCTGACGCCAATACCTTCACTTCGACGCCGGTGCGCGCGCAGCCGCAGGTTTCCAGCCTTTCCTTCCTTGCGTGTAAATCCTGCGGCAAGCCGGTGATTGTCATGGGGCTCTCGCCTTGCCCGAATAGCTGATACAGGCGCGGTCCGAAGAGGTCGATTGCGCGCAGGCTGTCGGCGACATACATTGGCGCGCCGCCATAGGTGATCGTCTTCAGTCCTGAGGGCGTGCGTGCCGCGGGGCTCGCGAGCAGGCGCACGAGCATGGTCGGCGCTGCGAAGAAGGATGCGTTCGGCCAGCGCTCGAGCAAATCGAAGATCTCCGGCGCATCGAATCCGCCGCTCGCGGGAATCACGTTTACGGCGCCTGCAGCGAAGTGCGGCAGGCCGTACAAGCCGGAGCCGTGCGACAGCGGTGCTGGATGCAGGATGGCGTCCTGCGGCCCGAGCTTGTCGATGTCCGAGAAGTAAGCCTGCGTCGCGAACAGCAGGTTGCGATGCGTAAGCATCGCTCCCTTTGGTACGCCCGTTGTGCCGCTGGTGTAGAAAAGCCAGGCAAGATCGTCGGGGGCGGTTGCAACTGGCTCGCGCGGTTCGCCATCGAGACCGGCAAACTCCTTTGCATCGAAAAAGCAGGCCTTCGCGCCGCAATTGCCGACGATGTACTCGAATTCCTTCGCATGCAGCTTGGCATTCATCGGCACCGCGGCGAGGCCCGCGTGCCAGCAGGCGAACAGCAGTTCCCAGTACTCCGGGCAATTTTTCATCGCCAGCGCCACGCGATCGCCCGGTTTTAGATTGAATTTTGATCTCATCCCGGAAGCAAGCCGTGAAACTCGACGGGACAAACTTCCGTACGAGTACAAAACCTTTTCACCCACTGCGATCGCCGGCTGGTCGGGAAGCCGCCGCGCGCTGTTCAGGAGAAGGTGAACGATGTTCACGACAACCCGAAAAACGCTTTCGCGTTGCGCGTCGTCTCGGCGGCGAGCTGTTCGGGCGGTTTGCCTGCGGCGCGCGCCACCGCGCGCAGGATATGCGGCAGGTGGGCGGGTTCGTTCCTGCGCGCCCTGGGCTGCGGACGCATGTCGCGCGGCGTGAGGTAGGGCGAATCCGTTTCGAGCATCAGCCGGTCGGCCGGAATGTCGCGCACCAACTCCGCGAGATGCGTGCCGCGGCGCTCATCGCAGATCCAGCCCGTGATGCCGATGTACAGGCCCAGGTCGAGATAGGCATGCAGTTCCGCCTTGTCGCCGGTGAAGCAGTGGGCAACCGCGGACGGGAGGGTCTTGAATCGCTTTAGTACGTCAACGATCTTTTCCTTCGCATCCCTGGAATGCAGAAACAAGGGCATTTTGAGTTCACAAGCCAATTCAACTTGCGCGGCGAACCACTTTTCCTGGTCGGCCTGCGGCGCGTAGTTGCGGTTGAAGTCGAGGCCGCATTCGCCGATCGCCACCACCTGGGGATGCTGCGCGAGAACGCGCAGCGCCGGAATGGTCGAAGCATCGCACTCGCTGGCATGGTGCGGGTGCACGCCGGCGGTTGCGCGCAGCGCCTGCGGGTACTCGTTGGCGGCCTTCAGCGCATGCAGGCTTTCGGCTACCGAGGTACCCGTAACGACGATCGTACCGACCCCCGCTGCGCGGGCTCGCGCCAGCACTTCCGGCAGGTCGCCGTGGAACGCCGGATGGGTAAGATTCGCACCGATATCAACAAGTTGCATCGCGGCGCGGAGTATACTCGCGCGCCATGCCGAGTCCGGATGCCGCGCTCGAAATCAGGACCGTCGCGAACGACCCGGTGCCGTACCGGGTGCGCGCAAGTGGTGCCTGGACCTTCAGCGGCCTGAAGGAACGGCGCGACCAGCTCGCGCACAACCTCGCGGAGGTGAGAAAGCAGCCTGCCGAACGTGTCGCCTGGGATCTCTCCGGCATGTCCGAACTGGATGACGCCGGCGCCGTCTGGCTCGCGCAGGCCTTGCGCAATGCGCAGCATGTGGAAGTGGCGCCGCGCCACCGCGAAATACTCAAGCAGGTGGGCGAGGGCATGCGCGTGCCGCGGGAAGCTGCCGGTTTCGACCCGCTTGCCGGCGTGGTCTGGATCGGACAGACGAGCGGGTACGCGCTGGTCCACCTGCGCGACGGCATCGCGCTGCTGGGGCAGCTTGCGTTCGACATCGCCGCGACGCTGCGCCGGCCGCGCGAGTTTCCGCTGCGCGAATTCTCCGCCGGCATCTTCCGCGCAGGGGTTACGGCGCTGCCGGTGACGATGCTGGTCGGTTTCCTGGTCGGCATCGTGCTCACCTACCTGTCGGCGCTGCAGCTCAAGCGCTACGGCGCCGACCTGCTGGTCATCAACATCGTTGGCGTCGGCGTGCTGCGCGAACTGGGGCCGATGCTCGCCTCGATCATTTCGGCGGGGCGGTCCGGCTCGGCGATCACCGCGCAGCTGGGCGTGATGCGCGTCACCGAGGAAGTCGAGGCGCTCTCGGTGATGGGGATCTCCGTCACCACGCGCCTCGTGCTGCCGCGCGTGCTCGCGCTGTCGCTCGCGCTGCCGCTGGTTTCGTTCTGCACCGATATCGCCGCGCTCGCGGGCGCGATGCTGGTGACCAAATTCACGCTCGGCATCACGCCCGGGGCCTTCATCCAGGCGCTGCCGCAGGCGGTCGACGTGGTGAATTTCTGGATCGGCATCGGCAAATCGGTGGCGTTCGGCTTCGCCGTCGCCTTCGTCGCCTGCCACTACGGCTTGCGCGTGTTGCCGAACACCGACAGCCTGGCCGTGGGCGTAACGCGCTCCGTCGTGGCGTCCATCACCTGCGTGATCATTCTCGACGCGATATTCGCCGTCATGCTGCGCAACCTGGGCTGACCGTGTTCGACGGCGAATACGTCATCGAGATCAAGGGCCTGGTCAATACGGTGGGCGCGAGTACGATCCTGCATCGCGACCTCGACTTGCAGGTGCGACGCAACGAGGTGATGTCCCTGGTGGGCGGTTCCGGGAGCGGCAAAACGCAGCTCGTGCGCGTGATCCTCGGCCTGAAGCGGCCCAAGGCGGGTGTGGTCCGCGTCTTCGGCGTCTCCTGGGAGGATTCGAGTGCGAAAAAGGTACGCGATGCGCGCCGGCGCATGGGCATGCTGTTCCAGAATGGCGCGCTGTATTCCGCGCTCAGCGTTTACGACAACGTCGCCTTTCCGCTGCGTGAGCGCGGGGGACTGTCGGAAGAGGAGATTCGCGGCATCGTGCATACCAAGCTCGCGCAGGTTGAGCTTGGCCCGAGCCACGGCGGGCTGCTGCCGGCAAACCTGTCTGGGGGCATGGTGAAGCGTGTGTCGCTGGCGCGGGCGCTTGCGCTTTCGCCCGACCTGCTGATTCTCGACGAGCCCACCGCAGGGCTCGACCCTGACCGCTCGGAGGGCTTCGTGCGGCTGATCAAGCGTCTGCGCGAGGACCACCGCTTCGCCGTGGTCATGGTGACGCACGATCTCGATACGCTGTTCGACCTGACCGACCGCGTCGCGGTGCTCGCGGACCAGCATATAATCGCCTGCGATACGCTTGCATCGGTCCGGGAGCTGGACCACAAATTCGTGCAGAACTTCTTCGGAGGAGACCGGGGCCGCCGCGCGCTGGAGCACGGCTGAGAAAACCCGGCTGAAAGCATGGAGCACCGCCAGTAATGGAAAGCAGGGCCTATGCGCTGATCACGGGACTCTTCGTTCTGGGCCTCGCCGGCTGCATCGTGCTCTGGGCGCAATGGCTGGCGAAGACGCCGATTGCGCGCAGCGCCTACCGCGTCGTCTCCACCGGGCCGGTGTCGGGCCTGAACCCCGAAGCGCAGGTGCGCTACCGCGGCATGGGCGTGGGGCGGGTCACCACGATTGCGCTGGATCCGAAGGACGCGCGCAGAATCCTCATCAGCGTCGAGGTCGACAACAACATCCCGGTGACGCGGGGCACCTACGCGCAACTCGGCATGGAAGGCATTACCGGCATCGCCTACGTGCACCTGCTCGACGACTACAAGGACATGCAACTGGCGGCGAAGGCCGCGGACGACGTCGCCGAACTGCCGCTGCGGCCCGCGTTCTTCGACACCCTCTCGGACAGCGCCGAGGGTGCCGTGAAAGACGCGCGCGAGTTGATGGCGAGCCTGAACGCCCTGCTTACGCCCGACAACCGCAAGAAAATCGCGACCACACTCGCGTCGCTGGAACGCATTTCGGCCAATCTCGAGGCTGCGTCGGCGCGCATACCAGTCACCATTGCCCGCGCCGATGCCTGGCTCTCGGAGGATAACCGGCGCCTGGCGAGCGGCACGCTGGAACGCGTCAACGAGACCGTCAGGGCGCTGCCCGAGCTCACGCGCGAAACGCAGCAACTAGTGAAGGATGCGCGCGAGCTGGTCGGCCAGGTCGGTACGCTGTCGCATGAAGCCAACAGCGCGACCGGCGCGGTGCGCGACGACACGCTGCCTCGCCTCAACGCGCTCGCCGAATCGGTAGAGCGGGGCGCGCAGCGCGTCGGGCGCCTCGCGCTGCAGCTCGACCGCGAACCGCAGAGCGCGATCTTCGGCCGCAAGCCCGGCAGGCCCGGGCCCGGCGAACCGGGATTCCAATGATGCAGCGTGCGTTCTGGGTTTTATTCTTCATTTCGCTCCTGAATGGTTGCGGCGGCGCCGCGCCGGCGGAACCCAGGACGTTCGATCTCGGCCTCGCAGCCCCGGGCGCCTCGCTTCCGGCGGTGCGCATCTCCACGGTCAGGGCGGTGACGCCATTCGAGGGCACCGACATGCAATACCGGCTCGCCTACCGCAACGCGGCCGAAATTGCCGTATTCGCGAGCAGCCGCTGGGCGGCGTCGCCCGCCGAGCTATTGCGCAAGCAGTTGCTGCGGGCGGCGCACGACAAGCAGGGCAAGTGCGTGCTGGACGTCGAAATCCAGGAATTCACACAGGTGTTTTCCACCAAGGAAACCAGCGACGCGCGCATCGAACTGCGCCTTTGGCTGAGCGCCACCGGCGCGCGCGCGACGGGTGTCGCAACTCGCGGCTGGAGCGTCGTGGAGCCCAATGCAGGCCCGGATGCAGTCTCGGGCGCCGCGGCTTTTGCACGGGCCGCGGATCGCGCGATCGGCGAATTGAGCCGCTGGATCGCCGCGCAACCCGACTGTCGTTAGAGTTTTTTCAAACGGTATAGCAGCTCAAGTGCCGCGCGCGGCGTGAGTTCGTCCGGGTTGATGCCCTGCAGGGTTTCGCGCAGAGCGTCGTTTTCCGGTTCTTCCTGTTTTTTATCATTCAAGAATAGATCATTCTGGCCGTCGCGCTGGAGGCGCTGCGTCTCCAGCGTCTCCAGATATTTTCTCGCCTGGCGAATCACCGCTTTCGGCACGCCGGCGAGCGCGGCCACCTGCAGGCCATAGCTGCGGTCGGCGGGGCCTTCCTCCACCGCGTGCAGGAACACGATGCTGTCCTTGTGCTCGACCGCGTCGAGGTGGATGTTGGCCGCGGTCTTGTACTCGAGGGCGAGGCGCGTCAACTCGAAATAATGGGTGGCGAACAGCGTCAGCGATTTGTTCTTCTCCAGCACGAACTTGCCGATCGCCCAGGCCAGCGCGAGGCCGTCGAAGGTGGAAGTGCCGCGGCCGATTTCGTCCATCAGCACGAGGCTGGAAGCCGTGGCGTTGTGCAGGATGTTGGCGCTCTCGGTCATTTCGACCATGAAAGTGGAGCGGCCGCCGGCGAGGTCGTCGGAGGCGCCGACGCGGGTGTAGATCTGGTCGAGCGGTCCGATGCGCGCGGTTTTTGCAGGAACATAGCAGCCGGTGTGCGCCATGAGCGCGATCAGCGCCACCTGGCGCATGTAGGTGGACTTGCCGCCCATGTTCGGGCCGGTGATGAGGAGCAGCTGGCGGGCGGGCGAGAGCCGGCAGTCGTTGGCGATGAAGGGATCGACGCGGGCCTCGACTACGGGATGCCTGCCCGCCGTTATTTCAATTGAAATCTCGTTCGTGAAAACGGGGCGGCAGTAGCTTCTTTGGATCGAAATTGAAGAAAAACAAGTCAAAACATCCAGTTGAGCAAGCGCACCGGCAATCTGCTGCAGGGTCCTGATATGGGGTCTCAACGCCTCCAGCAGGGCTTCGTACAGGGTCTTCTCCAGCGCGAGCGCGCGGTCGCGCGCCGAGAGCGCCTTGTCTTCGAAAACCTTCAATTCCGGCGTGATGTAGCGCTCGGCATGCTTCAGCGTCTGGCGTCGCCGGTAGTCCTCGGGCACCTTCTGCGCCTGCGCGTTCGTGACCTCGATGTAGTAGCCGTGGACGTGGTTGTAGGCGACTTTGAGATTGGGGATTCCGGTTCTATCTCTTTCCTTCTTCTCCAGGGCAATCAAAAACGCGCCCGCGTTCGATTGCAGGCCGCGCAGTTCGTCAAGTTCGGCCGAATGGCCGTCGGCGATCACGCCGCCGTCGCGCAACATCGCCGCAGGCTCCGGAGCAATTGCCCTTACCAGCATGTCCTGAACCTCAAGCGGGGTTTTCAGGTCGAGAATCAATTTCTCCAGCAGCACCGCTGCCGCCGGAACCAGGCCCCCGAGCGTCTCAAGCAATCCCAGGCTATCCCGCAGTCCGGAAAGATCGCGCGGCCGGACGTTCTTCAGCGCGATGCGCGAAGCGATGCGCTCAACGTCGGCGAACTTTCGCAGCGCCGTCTTGATTTGTTCGGGTTGATTCAAGAGAACTTCAACTGCATCGTTCCTTTCGATCAGGACTGCCTGATCCCGCAGGGGATGGTGCAGCCAGTGGCGCAGCAACCGGCTGCCCATCCCGGTAGCGCATTCGTCCAGCAGCGAGAACAGTGTGGGTTCGGGTTCGCCGCGCAGCGTCTCGGTGATCTCAAGGTTGCGCCGCGTGGCGGCGTCCATGCGCAGGTATTCGCCCGCGCGCTCGGCGCGCACTGCGCTGACATGCGAGAGCGCCTGGCCCTGGGTCTTCTTCGCGTAGTCGAGCAGCGCGCCGCAGGCCGCGATCGCCGGCTCGAGGTCGTCGCAGCCGTAGCCGGCGAGCGTGGCCGCGCCCAGCTGCTCGAGGAGCTTCTTGCGTCCGGACTCGAACTCGAAATGCCAGGCCGGCAGCCGCGTCACTGTATAGCCCGGCAGCTCGAGGCCGTCGGCGGCGAGAATTTCGGCCGGCGCGATGCGGCGCAGTTCGTTGCCGAGCGCCTGCGGTGCTACTTCGGCGACCCGAAGCTCGCCGCTGGCAAGCGAGAGCCAAGCAAGACCGATCGAGGATTTGTCCTCCATGACGGACAACAGCACATTTTCCGCCTTCTCATCCAGCAACGCCGGATCGGTCAGGGTGCCCGGCGTGACGATGCGCGTGATCTCGCGCTCCACCGGGCCCTTTGCCGTGGCGACGTCGCCGACCTGCTCGCAGATCGCCACCGACTCGCCCAATTTCACCAGCTTGGCGAGGTACTGCTCGACCGAATGCGCCGGCACGCCCGCCATCTTCACCGGCGCGCCCGCTGACTGGCCGCGCGCGGTGAGCGTCAGATCGAGCAGGCGCGAGCCCTTCTCGGCATCGTCGTAGAACAACTCGTAGAAATCCCCCATCCGGTAAAACATCAGGATGTCCGGATGCTGTGCCTTCAAGCGAAAATACTGTTGCATCATCGGCGTGTGCATGGCCTCGCATCTTCAGGTATTGACTGCCATCGGCGCAAGAAGGCAAGCTCCGCTTCCTCCGATTCGTTCAACTTGAAAGGCATCATGAAATCCCTGCTTGCTGTGTTTCTTGCATTTGCTTTCTCGCTCGCCGGTGCCGCCGACCTCGTCAAGACCGATTCCGTGCTCGGCAAGGGCAAGGAAGCGGTCGCCGGCAGAACCGTCGACGTCCATTACACCGGCTGGCTGTACGAGGCCGCAGCGCCAAAGCAGCGCGGCAAGCAGTTCGACAGCTCGGTAGGCCGCGGTCCGTTTTCCTTTCCGTTGGGTGCGGGGAGGGTCATCAAGGGCTGGGACGAAGGCGTCGCCGGCATGAAAGTGGGTGGCAAGCGCACGTTGGTGATCCCGCCCGAGCTCGGTTACGGCAAGCGCGGCGCGGGTGGCGTCATTCCGCCGGATGCGACGCTCGTGTTCGACGTCGAGCTGCTCGACGTCAAGTAGGACAGAACTCTCTGATTAAGCAGGTTTTTCCATCCTGGCCGCCGGCGGCGGGGCGCGCCGCGTTAAGCTACTGTCGGGATTCCACTACAAGAACCATGTCGAACTACGCGTCAACCGCTTCGGTTCCAGCGCCGGCCAACGGCCGCAGCCTCAGCATCGAGCAGGAGGAGCTGCGCGGCATCGCGCGCACCGTGGCCGAGATCCACTGGCTGCTCATCATTCTGGTGCTGGTCTATGTGATCTACGCCGAAACCGACAAGGTATCCGAGGCAGCGGTGTTGTCGGCGCTGTTCTTCTACACCGCGTTCGTCATGGCTTTCCGCTACGCCAACTTCTACAAGCACGAATCACGCTGGAAGGTGGCGCTGGAAACCTGGGCCATGATCGGGTTCATCACCTGGGTGTGCTACTACACCGGCGCTCTTGCGAGCCCGCTCCTCAATACCTACCTGCTGCCTGTCATCACTTCGGCGCTGACGCTGGGCAAGGTCACGACGTTGATCGAGGTGGCGCTGATTGCCGCCTGCCAGGTGTTTCTCGGCGGCAGCTTCTCGATGAGCATGCTGCTCTCGCTCGCCTTCCTCGGCGGCTTCGCCGCGCAGATCGCGCCGGTGATCCTCGTTGCCTATATCGTCACCATGTTTTCCGTCGACATTCGTTACGGCCTGAACCGCGCCAAGCTTCTGTCGGAGACCGACGAGCTGACGGGGCTGCTGAACATGCGCGGATTCTCCATCGCCGCCAACCGCCTGTTCGGACAGGCACTGCGCTACAACCGCCCCGCGACCGTGCTGATGATCGATTCGGATAACCTGAAGGCGGTGAACGACGCGCACGGGCACGAGGCCGGCAACCGCCTGTTGCGGCAACTGACGCGGCTGGTGCAGGCGGAACTGCGCTACACGGACGTGCTGGCGCGTTACGGCGGCGACGAGTTCATCGTGCTGCTGCCTGAAACGCCGCCCGCGGGCGCGCTCGAAGTCGCCGGCCGGATCCGCGACGCGGTCGCTGGCGCGCCGCTCGATCTGGAGGGCGAGGCGATCGCCTGCACCGCGAGCATCGGCGTCGCCAGTTATCCGGCGGACGGCACCACGATGGACGCGGTGGTCGCGCGCGCGGACCGCGCCATGTACCACGCCAAGCAGGCCGGACGCAACCGCGTGGTGCAGTTCCGCGCCGACGAGGGCGCGCAGAAGTAGCCGGCCTTACTGCAAGGCGGCGAGCAGCTGCTGGAACACCTTTGGAGTCGCGGCAGCGATCTCGCTGCCTTCGAGATAATCCGCCTCGCCGGAGAGATCGCCCACGAGGCCGCCGGCTTCCTGGACCAGCAGCGCGCCGGCGGCGACGTCCCAGGGCGCAAGGCCCAGTTCCCAGAATCCGTCCAGGCGCCCTGCGGCGACGTAAGCGAGGTCCAGAGCGGCCGAGCCGGTACGGCGCAGGCCGGAGGCGCTCTGCATCATTTCTCTAAGCTGTCTGCAGTACAGATCGAGGCGCGGCAACTCCCGGTAGGGAAATCCGGTCCCCACCAGGGCGTCCTTCAGATTCGCGCACTTGGTGACGCGGATGCGCCGGTCGTCGAGAAATGCGCCGCGGCCCTTGGATGCGGTGAAGAGTTCGTTCTTCGCCGGGTCGTAGATCACGCCCTGTTCCATGGCGCCGCGGTGCTGCAGACCGATCGAGACACAGTATTGCGGCAGGCCATGGATGTAGTTCATGGTGCCGTCGAGCGGATCGATGATCCAGCGGTAATCCGCTTTTTTCCCCTGTCCGATGCTCTTCGCGTCGAGAGCGCCCGATTCCTCGCCGAGGACGGCGTGATCCGGATACGCCTGGCGGATGATGTCGATGATCGCGGCTTCGGCCGCCCTGTCGACCTGCGTCACGAAATCGTTGGCCTGCTTGGAACGGATCTCCAGCCTGGTGCGGTCGAGCGCAGCACGGTTGATGATGCTGCCGGCGCGCCTGGCCGCCTTGATTGCGATGTTCAGCATCGGATGCATGGGGCGCGTATTCTAGTACGGTGACACGAGTCTCGGCGCACTTGTCCCCGCATCCCTCCCGCGTTCGAATCGTCCTGTGCCGTCCCAGCCACCCCGGCAATATCGGCGCCGCAGCGCGCGCGATGAAGACCATGGGCGTGGGCGACCTGCGTCTGGTCGCGCCGGAGAAGTTTCCGGCGCCGGAAGCGCGCTGGATGGCGACCAATGCGATCGATGTGCTCGACAGTTCGAAGCTGCATCGCTGCCTGACTGAGGCGATCTCCGATTGCACTGCCGCGTTTGCGCTCTCGGCGCGGCCGCGCGAATGGTCGACGCAGGTGCTCGATGTGCGCGCGGCGGCTGCGCGCGCGATGGCGCTGGAGGGCGACGTGGCGTTCGTGTTCGGCAACGAGCAGGCCGGACTCACGAACGACGAAATGCTCGCGTGCCAGTATCTGGTGCACATTCCGGCGCATCCGGATTTCACTTCCCTAAACCTTGCCCAGGCTGTGCAGGTGGTTGCCTATGAATTGTTCATGGTTTCAACCTCAACGCCCTTTCAAATGAGGATGGAAAAGCCCGCGACCGTGGCGGACCTGGAAGGCCTGTATGGGCACCTAGAGCAGGCTGCCGTGCAAAGTAAATTCTTCGACCCCGCCTCCAACTCGAAGCTGCGCACGCGCTTCCGGCGCCTGTTTTCGCGCGTACCGGACATGGAGCGGGAGGAGGTCAATATCTTGCGCGGGCTCCTGAACGCCTTGCAGAAGCCAAAGTCCAAATAGTTGATCGTTTTACTCAGGCACTCTAAAATACCGTTCATGTTCAGGCGCGTACGTGAAGATATGGCGAGCGTGTTCGAGCGCGATCCGGCGGCGCGCTCGATTCTGGAAGTGCTCACCTGCTACCCCGGCCTGCACGCGGTGTGGATCCACCGCCTGGCGCACGGATTCTGGCTGCTCGGACTGTCGTGGCTCGGCAGGCTGACATCCAACCTGGGGCGCTTGCTCACAGGCATCGAAATTCACCCGGCAGCGCACATTGGGCGGCGCGTGTTCATCGATCACGGCATGGGCGTGGTGGTCGGCGAGACCGCCGAAATCGGCGATGACTGCACCATCTACCAGGGCGTAACGCTGGGCGGCACGTCGTTGTATCGCGGCACCAAGCGTCACCCCACTTTGGGCAAAGGCGTGGTGGTGGGCGCAGGCGCGAAGGTGCTCGGCGGGTTTACGGTCGGAGACGGCGCGCATATCGGCTCGAACGCAGTGGTGGTCAAGGAGGTGCCTGCTGGCGCCACGGTCGTCGGCATTCCGGGCCGCATCGTGGAAGAGGGCGCGAAGGAAAAGGACAAAGCCCGTTTCGCCGCCTACGGCGTGGTGCCGAATCAGGAGGATCCCTACGCCAAGACCTTGCAGTCCCTGGTGGACCATGCGCAGGATCTGGAGCAGAGCGTTTCCGCACTCAGCGAGAAAATGCGGCGTCTGGAGCTGGCTGCGGAACGTGCTAAGTCTGATCCGTTGAGAGTAATCAAGTAATTGATATTTAACGATTTATATACTTGATTATTTTGATCGGGATTGGTATACTTGACTAACTTAATCAGGTATAGAGCGGCGCAACCATGAGACTCACGACCAAAGGCAGATTTGCGGTTACCGCGATGGTGGATCTTTCGATGCGCCAGACGCGCGGCCCGGTGACGCTCGCCGCGATCAGCGAGCGCCAGCACATTTCGCTGTCCTATCTCGAACAGCTGTTCGGCAAGCTGCGGCGCGCCAAGCTGGTGACCAGCGTGCGCGGGCCGGGCGGCGGCTATTGCCTGGCGCGGCCTACCGGCGGCATATCGGTGGCGCAGATCATCACCGCGGTGGACGAGCCGATCGACGCGACCCAGTGCGGCGGCAAGGAGAACTGCATCGACGACCGGCGCTGCGTGACCCACGACCTCTGGGCGACGCTGAACGAGAAAATGAACGACTACCTGAGCTCGGTTTCCCTCGCCGACGTGGTATCGCACGGGCAGGGCAAGCAGGTGCAGGTGATCAAGGATTTCAGGGGCAGGGAAAACCAGGCTGCGAAAGCGACGCAGGCCAGCGCCGACAAGGTGGCCGCGTAATGAAGTTTCCGATCTACCTCGACTATTCCGCGACCACGCCGGTCGATCCGCGCGTGGCGCAGACGATGATTCCGTTCCTTACCGAGCACTACGGCAACCCGGCGAGCCGCTCGCATGCCTTCGGCTGGAAGACCGAGGAAGCGGTCGAGGGGGCGCGCGAACAGGTCGCGGCGCTGGTGCGCTGCGACGCGAAGGACCTCGTCTGGACTTCGGGCGCAACCGAATCCATCAACCTGGCCCTAAAGGGCGCTGCGGAGTTTTACAAGACGAAGGGCAAGCACATCGTCACGGTGAAAACCGAGCACAAGGCGACGCTGGATTCGGTGCGCGAGCTCGAGCGCCGCGGCTTCGAGGCCACCTATCTCGACGTCGGGCCTGACGGCCTGCTTGATCTGAACCGGGTCGAAAGCGCGCTGCGCAAGGACACGATCCTGGTGTCGGTGATGATGGTGAACAACGAGATCGGCGTCATCCAGGACATCGCGGCGATCGGCGAACTGTGCCGCAAGCGCGCAATCCTGTTCCACGTCGATGCGGCCCAGGCCACCGGCAAGTGCGACATCGACCTGCAGACGCTCAAAGTGGACCTGATGTCCTTTTCCGCGCACAAGACCTACGGCCCGAAGGGTGTCGGCGCGCTGTACGTGCGTCGCAAGCCCCGCGTGCGGCTCGAGGCGCAGATGCACGGCGGCGGCCACGAGCGCGGCTTCCGCTCCGGCACGCTGGCGACGCACCAGATCGCGGGCATGGGCGAGGCCTTCCGCCTGGCAAAGCTCGAAATGGCTGCTGAAAGCGAGCGCGTCAGGGCGATGCGCGACAAGCTGCTCTCCGGCATGCAGCGGATGGAAGAGGTGTTCGTCAACGGCGACCTGGTGCACCGCGTGCCGCACAACCTGAATTTGAGCTTCAACTTCGTCGAGGGCGAATCGCTGATCATGGCGGTGAAGGACATCGCGGTGTCCTCCGGCTCGGCCTGCACTTCGGCTTCGCTGGAACCGTCCTACGTGCTGCGCGCGCTGGGGCGTTCGGACGAACTGGCGCACAGCTCGATCCGCTTCACGCTCGGCCGCTTCACGACGCAGGAAGAAGTTGACTACACGGTCAGCCATCTCAGAACCAAGGTTGAGAGGCTACGCGATCTCTCGCCGCTGTGGGAAATGCACAAGGACGGCATCGATCTTTCCACGGTGCAATGGGCCGCACACTGAACGAAGTAAACCGGAGCTGGCAAAATGGCATACAGCGAAAAAGTACTGGACCACTACGAGAATCCGAGGAACGTCGGCTCCTTTGACAAGGGCGACGACTCGGTGGGCACCGGCATGGTCGGCGCGCCCGCCTGCGGCGACGTGATGAAGCTGCAGATCAAGGTGGGCAAGGACGGCATCATTGAGGACGCGCGCTTCAAGACCTATGGCTGCGGCTCGGCGATCGCCTCGTCGTCGCTCGTCACCGAATGGGTCAAGGGAAGAAGGCTCGATGAGGCAGCGAGCATCAAGAACACGCAGATCGCCGCGGAGTTGTCGCTGCCGCCGGTGAAAATCCACTGCTCGATCCTGGCCGAGGACGCGATCAAGGCCGCGGTCGAGGACTACAAGAAGAAGCACCAGTAACCATGGCAGTTACGCTTACCGAGAAGGCCGCAAGCCACGTCCAGACCTTCCTTGCCAAGCGCGGCAAGGGCGTCGCGTTGCGCCTCGGCGTGCGGACCACCGGCTGCTCCGGTATGGCTTACAAGCTCGAATACGCCGACGCCGTCTCGCCGGAAGACCTGCAGTTCGAGAGCCACGGCGTCAAGGTGGTGATCGACCCGAAGAGCCTGCCTTACCTGGACGGTACCCAGCTCGACTTTGCGCGAGAGGGTTTGAACGAAGGCTTCAAGTTCAACAACCCAAATGTCAAAGACGAGTGCGGTTGCGGCGAGAGCTTTAACGTCTAACCACTTCGAGCTGTTCGGACTCGCTCCAGCGTTTGCGCTGGACGTCGCTCGTCTCGATGCCGCCTACCGCGACATCCAGTCCAAAGTGCACCCCGACCGCCATGCGCATGCCGGCGACGCCGAGCGGCGCGCCTCGATGCAGATGACCACGCAGGTAAACGAGGCTTACCGTGCGCTGAAAAGTCCCGTCCTGCGGGCGAAATATCTGCTCGAACTGAATGGCGTGGACGTGGGATTCGAGACGAATACCTCCATGCCCGCGGATTTCCTGATGGAGCAGATGGAGATACGGGAACGCCTGGATGACGCGCGCAGCGTGGATGCTCTGAGGTTGCTCGAAGCGAGTCTTTCGAAAATGCGGCGGGATGTCGAAGCGCAGATTGCCCAGGCCGTCGACGGCAGGAATGACTTCAGGGGCGCTTCGGATCCGGTCAGAAAGCTCATGTTCCTGGAGCGCTTCGGCGAGGAAATCGACGCCGCCTACGAGACGCTGGAATCCTGATGGCGTTGTTCCAAATTTCCGAGCCGGGGCAGTCGCCCGAGCCGCACCAGCAGCGGCTCGCAGTCGGCATCGACCTGGGTACGACCAACTCGCTCGTCGCCACGGTGCGCAGCGGCGCCGCCACGGTGCTGCCCGATGCGCAGGGCCGCTCGCTGCTGCCGTCAATCGTGCGCTATCTGCCCGATGGCAGGGTCGAATCCGGCTACGCCGCGCAGGCGAGCCAGGCGGCAGATCCGAAGAACAGCATCGCCTCGGTCAAGCGCTACATGGGGCGCGGGCTGAAGGACGTGGCGCACGCCGAGAACGCGCCCTACGACTTCGTCGACGCGCCCGGCATGGTGCAGCTCAGAACGGTCGCGGGCGTGAAAAGCCCGGTCGAGGTCTCCGCCGAAATTCTCAAGGTGCTGCGTTCGCGGGGCGAAAAATCCCTCAACGGCGGCCTGACGGGAGCCGTGATAACGGTACCGGCCTACTTCGACGACGCGCAACGCCAGGCAACCAAGGACGCGGCGAAGCTCGCCGGCCTAAATGTGCTGCGGCTGCTGAACGAGCCCACCGCGGCGGCGATCGCCTACGGGCTGGAGAATTCGGCCGAAGGCACCTATGCGGTGTTCGATCTGGGCGGAGGCACCTTTGACATCTCCATCCTGAGGCTTTCGCGTGGCGTATTCGAGGTGATTGCGACCAACGGCGACGCGGCCCTGGGCGGCGACGACTGGGACCAGCGCGTGTTCTGCTGGATCGTCGAGGAGGCGAAGCTCGCGCCGCTTGCGCCGCGCGACATGCGTTCGCTGCTCGTGAAGGCGCGCGAGGCGAAGGAATACCTGACCGGCCACGGCGAGGCGCACGTCAGCGCCAGGCTGAACTCCGGCGAATTCGTCGATGTGAGGCTCGATACTGAAACTTTCAGCCGCATCACGCAGCACCTGGTCGACAAGACCCTCGGACCTGCGCGCAAGGCGCTGCGCGACGCGGGCCTGGCGGTGGAGGAGGTGAAGGGCGTGGTGATGGTGGGCGGCGCGACGCGCATGCCGCAGATCCAGCGCGCCGCGGCGGAGTTTTTCCGCCGCGACCCGCTCAACAACCTCGACCCGGACAAGGTGGTGGCGCTGGGCGCTGCAATGCAGGCCAACGTGCTCGCGGGCAACAAGCCGCAGGGCGAGGACTGGCTGCTGCTCGACGTGATTCCGCTCTCGCTCGGGATCGAAACCATGGGCGGCCTCGCCGAACGCATCGTGCCGAGAAATACGACCATCCCCTGCGCCAAGGCGCAGGAATTCACCACCTTCAAGGACGGCCAGACCGGAATGAGCTTCCACGTCGTGCAGGGCGAGCGCGAACTTGTGAGCGATTGCCGCTCGCTCGCGCGCTTCGAGCTGAAGGGGATTCCGCCGATGGTGGCCGGCGCCGGGCGCGTGCGCGTGTCCTTCCAGGTGGATGCCGACGGCCTGCTTTCAGTGTCGGCGCAGGAAAAGACCACCGGTGCCGAGGCATCGGTGAGCGTCAAGCCGTCCTACGGCCTGGGCGACGCCGACATCGAGCGCATGCTGCGCGATTCCTTCGACCACGCGAAGGAAGACATGCATGCGCGCGCGCTGCACGAGCATCGCGTGGATGCGCAACGACTCATCGACGCGACGCGCAGCGGGCTGGCAGTGGATGGTTCGCTCCTGAATTCCGTAGAATTGAAGGACATAGAAGAAAAGATCAAGACCCTTGAAACCAGACTCGCCACCCTCGATCCGCGCGCCATCAAGATCGCGAGCGACGCGCTAAACCGCGCCACCGAGGAATTCGCGGCGCGTCGCATGAACGCGAGCGTGCGCAGCGCGCTGGCCGGAAAACGCATCGCGAGCTTCGATGCCTAGGCTATCCATCCTGCCGCACGCGACGCTGTGTCCGGACGGGGCCGAATTCGAGGCGCCTGGCGGCGAAACTCTCTGCAACCTGCTGCTCGCGCGGGGCATCGAGATAGAGCACGCCTGCGAGAAGTCCTGTGCCTGCACCACCTGCCACGTGGTGCTGCGCGAAGGCTTCGACTCGCTCGACCCGGCCGAGGAGAAGGAAGAGGACCTGCTCGACAAGGCCTGGGGGCTCGAAGCGACCTCGCGTCTCGCCTGCCAGGCGCGCCTGCGGGACGCGGACCTGGTGATCGAGATTCCCAGGTACACCATCAACTACGAGCGCGAGGGGGGCGGAAAGAAGGAAGAGACCCGGTCATGAAGTGGACGGACTCGCGCGACATTGCCCTCTTGTTGCTGGAACGATTTCCCGATCAGGACCCGAAGGCCGTGAACTTCGTCGACCTGCGCAACTGGGTGCTGGCGCTGCCCGAATTCGGCGACGACCCGAAACGCAGCGGCGAGCGGATTCTCGAAGCGATCCAGATGGCCTGGATCGAGGAAGCCGAGTAGGGACTAGGCGGGCGCTGCCGGCGCGGCCTTTTCCACTTCGGCAATCAGGTGCTCGGGGAACACCACCTCGCGCAGCAGCCGCGTGACGAAGTAGCTCTTGCCGGTGCCGCCCATCAGCGATCCTGAATGGCGCTCCAGGCGGAAGCTGCGCGCCATCGCGGCAAGCACCCGGTCGATCGGATTGCCTTCCTGGGTGCCGCTGGTGAAATAGACGCCGCGCAGCTGCAAGGGGCGGTGGTTGACCTGGGTGCCGAAGGCGAGCGCAAGGAATTCGCCCACCAGCGGCCCGACGCCGTGGAATTGCTGCGGAAAGCGGTAAATCGCGGCGCGCCGCTGCAGGTCGGGTTCCTCGTGCAGGCGCGCCATCATCTCGTCGCCGAGGCGCTGCTCCAGCGCAGCGAAGTCCTTCGCGTAGGGCTGCGCGATCAGCGCCGGGTCGATGCCGTCGTCGAAGGTCGTGCCCCACACCTGCGTTCGCGCCGTCTGTTCGTAGTCGCCGAAAAACTCGGTGAAACCCGCCAGCAGGTCCATCTTCGTCACCAGCACATAGACCGGAAAGCGCTGGTTGAGCGCCGCGTACATCTCCGACAGGCGCATGCGCACGTGGGCCGCGAACCTCGCGCGCTCCTTTTTGCCCCACAGCATCAGGTCGAGCACGCTCACCGCCACCAGCGCGCCGTTCAGCGGCCGTTCCGGGCGGAACTCCTTGAGCAGGGTGAGAAAGCCGTGCCAGGCCGCGGCATCGGCCTTGCGATCGCTCTCCTGCGTCGTGTAGCGGCCCGCGGTGTCGAGCAGCACCGCATCATGGGCAAACCACCAGTCGCAGTTCCGCGTGCCGCCCACGCCCGGGACGGAGGCGCCGGTCTGCGCGGTGTAGAGGGGGAAGCGCAGGCCTGAATTGAGCAGCAGGGTGGTTTTGCCGGAGCCCGGCGCCCCGATCAACGCATACCAGGGCAATTCCTCCACCGCGCGCGGCCTGCCGTCGGGACTGGGGAAGCGCGCGTCCTCCAGGTCGGAAACAGCCTGCTTGAAGCGTGCCTGGATCGTCGCCAGTTCCGTCGCCACGCGCTCGTCGGCGCTCTTGTCGGCCTGGCCATCGGCGGCAATCTGTTCGAGCAGGCTCATGGCGCCGGCCTCAGAACGAAAGTCACACGGCGATTCTTCGCGCGGTTCGCTTCGGTGTCGTTCGGGGCCAGCGGTTCGGATGCGCCTCTGCCCTCGGCCGTCAGCCGCTTGGGGTCGCCCAGTTTCGACGCCATGATCTGAGCAACCTCGTGCGCGCGCGCCGCGGAGAGTTCCTGGTTGGACGTAAAACGCTGGGTTGGCGACGCATCGGCGTGGCCGGTAACGACGATCAGCCCCCGCGTCTGGTCGAGCGCCGCCGCGATTTTCTGCAGCAGCGGCTGCAATTCCGCCACCGGCTTCGCGCCGCCCGCGGCGAACTGGCGCTCGTGGCGCAATGCGATCGCGAGGCCAGCGCCATCCTGCTTCAGCGTTATCGGATCACCGTCGAGCGCCTTAGCCAGCACTGCGCTGGCACCAGGAGCCTCGGCCGCGACCTTGGGCGCTGCGGGTGCTGTCGTCTGCGCCGCCTTGGCCTTTGCCTTGGGCTTGGCGGCGAAGGTGGATCTTGATTCGTCCTCGAGCAACCGCATCGCAAGCAGGTAGAAGACGAACATCGCGCCGACGACGCCTGCGAGCACGCTGTACACCGCGCGCCGCGGCACGCGCGACAGGAAGGACCGCCTGACGGGCGGCAGCGTGGTCTCCGCGTCCATGCCTGCCGCCTGCTGCGCGGAGAGCTGCGCCGAGATCTTGGCCGCCATCTGCAACGCGGGCGCCGCGGCCGCTTCCACGGTGGCGCTGCGCCAGCGCGCCGAAAGTTCTTCCGGACGCGGCCGGCGCCGCGCGATGATCTCGTACAGGCCGCCGCGCAGCTGGCTGAGCGCCTGGCGGCCGCCCTCGGCGTTGCGATAGCGGCCCTCGAAGCCGAGCGCGAGGCACACGTCGTAGAACTCGAGCAGGTCGGCGTTGTCTTCGCTTGGGCTGCTCTGGGCGGCGATCGCATCGAGCCGCTTGTAAAAACCTTCGCCGCCGCCGGACTCGCCGCAAACCTCCTTCAGCAGCCCGTTCTCGAGCCACGCTCCGCCCCAGGGCGTGGCGGCAGCGGACTCGTCGAGCAGGGCGCAAAGCGCATACACCGCGCTTGCCGCCGAGGTTTCGGGGATATCCGCGGACATCGCGCTGGTCTGCAGCGACTCGATCTGGTCGCGCAGGCTGGCACGCAGCGCCGCAGGATCCGAATGCTTGAGCGCGAGGCGGATCTGCGGCACCGCACCGAGGATCGGGTTGGCCATCGCGACAAGCGCATTGAGCCCGCCGAGGGACGCAAGATTCGCCTGGATGGTCTCCGGCAGCGATTTCGGCGCGAACGGGTTCCTGCGCAACCGCGCGGAGCTCATGTTGCGAACCGTCGATTCCGGATCAAGCTGCGCCCGCTCGGCCGGATTCAACGTGGCCTCGGGGTCGAACTTCGTACGCAGGTCGGTGGCGTCGGGATCCGGTTGGGGCTTCGCAGCCGGCCCGGTGAACGTGGCTTCCGGATCGAGCGCGCGCAGCGGCTGGGATACCGTCGCGTCCGGGTCGAGCGCCGACGCGGGCTGCGCAACCGTCGCCTCCGGATCGAACTTCTTGGATTCCTCAGCCATCTTGTTGTGGTGCATCCCCGGTCTGGCTTACCTGCAGGTCGTCATTTTAGGGCTGGAACAGCCCCGCAGCGAATCCGATTTTGCTCTGCGCCGCCTTCATGCGTGCGCTGGGCGGCGGGGTTGCGCCCCACAGGTCGCTGTGGCCAGGCGGATAGGCCCAGTCCCTGGGTTCGCGCACGCGATAGCTTTCGTCCACTCTTTCCACTTCGGCGGTGTATTCGATGACGACATCATCGGGGCCGACGAAGTGGCGCGGCGTGTTCAGCACGACATGCGTGATTTTCACGGGACGGTCAGGCAACACGGCGGCGTCGGCATGGCGCGCGTCGCCGGCGATCACGCGCAGCACCCGCTTCTCCGGGCCCATGAACGCAAAGCCGTAACCGCCGCCGGGCTCGCCTATCGCGCGAGGCGCCTGCAGCTGCGCGGCGCCCGCCTGCTTCAGGCGCGCGTGCAACTGGTCCACGGCGGCGCGGCTCGAGGCAGCGAGGTTGATGCAGAGCAGTTGCGCTGTGCTGCGCGGATGCAGCGCGAGGACGTGGTGGTAGGCGCCGGTGCCGCGCAGGTACACGGACCCGTTGCGCTCGGCGGCGATCGACAGCCGCCATACCTCGGTGAAGAAACGCGCCCGGGCCGCAACGTCGGGAACCCCGAGGTCGACGCCCCGAAGACCTGTGACCATCCCGGCTGGCATGGCCGAATTCTATTCCCGAATCCAATCGCTGTATCCTTGTCGGAGCATGGACAAGCTGGCCGCCTACTACGCCTTGCGCGCCGCCGAGTACGAGCGCATTTACGCCAGGCCCGAACGCCAGGCGGAGCTTGCGGTGGTCAAGGCGCGCCTGCGCAAAATGTTCGCCGGGCGCAAGGTGCTGGAACTGGCCTGCGGCACGGGTTACTGGACCGAAGTCATCGCGCCAGGCGCCGCTTACGTCACTGCCGTCGACATCAACGAGGAAGTGCTGCGGATCGCCAGAAGCAAGAGCTACGCGGAGTATCGGGTCAGTTTCGTGCAGGGCGATTGCTATGCGCCTCCCGATACGGACCGCAGTCACGACGCGTTGTTTGCGGGGTTCTGGTGGTCCCACGTGCTGCTGTCAGGTCTGGATAACTTCATAGGAAATGCAACCCGGTCTGTTGCGCCCGGTGCGTTGATTGCATTTCTCGACAACAGCTACGTCGAAGGCACGAGCACTGCAATTTCGCGGCGCGACGAGGAGGGCAACAGCTACCAACTGCGCACGCTGGAGGATGGCAGCCGGCACGAAGTGCTGAAGAATTTTCCCGCCGAAGGTGAATTGATCCAGCGTGCTTCGAAGCACGGCTGGGGGGCGAACGTCGAATTGTTCCAGCACTACTGGCTGCTGACCTGGTGGGCGCCGAAATGACGGCCGCGGCGTGAGCGGGCCGCTTGTGGTGCGCGGGCCGCGCGAACCGGCGTTCCCGCTGGTGCTCGACTCGCCGCATTCAGGGCATGATTTCCCGGGCGATTTCGGCGCCGCCGTGAGCGAGGCGCAATTGCGCGAAGGCGAAGATTGCTTCGTCGACGCGCTTTACGCCGGCGGGCCGGACATGGGCGTGCCGCTGCTCGCTGCGCTGTGGCCGCGCACCTACCTGGATCCGAATCGCCACGCCGGCGACATCGATCTCGAGCTGCTGCAGGGACCCTGGCGCGGGGAATACCGCCCGAGCGGCAAGGCAAAGCTCGGCAAGGCTCTGATCTGGCGCACGCTCGAAGACGGCCGGCCGATTTATGCGCGCAAGCTTTCTGCGGAGACGATACAAGAACGAATTGATGCTTTTCATTCTCCGTACCACGAAGAACTCAATACCCTTTTGAAGAAACCCTATTCTCGCTTCGGCCGCGTTTACCACATCAATTGCCACTCGATGCGCGCCGTGGCGGGCAAGCAGAGCGACGACGGCGAGGGCAGCGCGCGGGCGGATTTCGTGCTCGGCGACCGCGACGGCACGAGCTGCGATCCTTCGTTCACCGAATTCGTGCGCAAGACGCTCGCGGCAATGGGCTACCAGGTCAAGGTGAACGATTCCTACAAGGGCGTGGAGCTGGTGCGCGCCTATTCCGACCCGAAGGCAGGCCGCCACAGCATGCAGATCGAGATAAACAAGCGGCTTTACATGGACGAAGCGAGCTTGCGCAAGACCGCGGGTTTTGCGCTGTTGCAGAAAAATCTTTCCGCCCTGATGCGAGAAATAAAAACTTGCATATGAAAAAGCACTGCGCCATCGAAATTTCCCCGCCCGACATCTCCGGCTACCGTAACGGCAACACCGGCGTCGACTATGTGCATGTGCTCGACTCGGGCAAGCCCGGGCCGAACGTCATGGTGCAGGCGCTGACACACGGCAATGAGTATTGTGGTGCGATTGCTTTGGATTTGTTATTCAAGCTTGGAATAAAACCAAGACAGGGAAAACTGATCCTTGCCTTCGCGAACGTGGCCGCCTTCGAGCGCTTCGATTTCGACGATCCGGACCGCTCGCGCTACGTCGACGAGGACTACAACCGCGTCTGGGACGACGACGTGCTGCTGGGCGCGCGCGATTCGGCCGAATTGCGCCGCGCGCGCGAGCTGCGGCCTTTCGTCGACGCCGCCGATTTCCTGCTCGACCTGCATTCGATGCACGAACCCTGCCGGCCGATCATGGTCTGCGCCGTGCCCGGAAAAGGCGGCGACAAGAGCGTCGCGCTGTCGCGCCGGATCGGCGTCCCGGGCGACCTGTTGCTCGATACCGGCCATCCGATGGGCCTGCGCATGATCGAGCGCGGCGCCTTCGGCGATCCGGCGAGCCCGAAGAGCGCAGTGCTGATCGAATGCGGGCAGCACTGGGAGAAAAGCGCGGCCGACGTGGCGCAGGACACCCTGTTCCGCTTTCTTGCCGCCGCCGGCGCGGTAAATGCATCAATTTGTAAATCCCACGCACGCCTGGCGCCGCCTGCGGTACAAAGGGTCGTGCGCGTCACCGAGCCCGTCGTGGCAAAGACCAGGGACCTGAGGTTCCCGAGGCCGTTCAAAGGCCTGGAAGTGATACCGAAGGCAGGCACACTGGTCGCCACCGACGGCGACACGACCTGGCGCACACCCTATGACGACTGCGTCCTGGTGATGCCGTCGCTCGCGCACGTGCAACCGGGAGCGACCGTGCTGCGTTTGGGCAGGTATGACTGACATGCGCGGCTTTGCACTTATTCTCTTGATGGGCCTTCCCTTGGCGGCGGCTGCGCAGATTTACCGCTGGGTCGACGCGAATGGCCGCGTCAACTTTTCCAACACGGCGCCGCCCAAGGGCGTGCAGGCCACGGTGGTCGATCCCAGCACGAGAGAGGGCCCGCCTTCGCCCGATAGCACCGATTGCTACACCATCCGCTGCCAGGGCGAACGGATGGAGGAGCGCCAGCGCAGGCGGGAGGCGGAGGACGCCCGCGTGCGCGAGCAGCGCTCGGCACTGTCGCCGAAACCGCCCCGCGGCCTCGATTTCCGCGCCTACGTCAGCATCCAGCGCGGCATCACTGAAGGCGAGCTGCTCGGCATCGCCGGCGAGCCCGACCTCAAGGCCGACCAGGGCGTGGCGATCGCCGCGCCGGAGTATGTCCAGGGCACACGCAACACCGTCGTTCGCGCGCGTAGCGGGCTGGTGATGAAGACTTATACCTACCTGCCGACGCCGGCGGATCCGTTCATCACCACCATCACGCTGGTCGGAGGCCGGGTTTCGGAGATCGAAAGAGTTCGCAAGTTCTAGCTTTTGGCGCGGTACAGCCGCAATCTGATAGGCTGCGCGCCCCATGCCGCAAGAAACCAGGGAAAAACCGAAGCGCGCCGTCGTCGCGGCGGTGCAGCTCTCGAACGTCAGCGACGTCGAATTCGAAGCCTCGCTGACCGAACTGCGCCAGCTCGCGAAGACGCTGGGCTTCGAGGCCGTCGGCAGCTTCACGCAGAAGCGCGCGAAGTTCGACCAGACCGCGTACTTCGGCACCGGCAAGCGGGAGGAGTTGCGCATGCTTGCCGAGGACGCCGATGTCATCCTCGTCGACCATGAAATCGCCCCGTCGCAGGCGCGCAACCTCGAGAAGGAGACTGGTTGCGAGGTGATGGACCGCACGATGGTGATCCTCGAGATCTTCCACCGCCACGCGCGCTCGCGCGCGGCGCGCGCGCAGGTCGAGATCGCGCGGCTCGGGTACATGGCGCCGCGCATGCGCGAGGCGGCAAAGCTCAAGGGATCGCAGGGCAGGGGCCGCAGCGGGGTTGGCGGCCGTGGCGCGGGCGAATCGCGCACCGAGCTCGACCGGCGCAAGATCCGCGACCGCATCTCCGAGCTGGAAAGGGAGCTCGCCGCAATGGGCACCGAGCGCAAGACGCAGCGCGCCCGGCGCGAGGAACGCCCGGGCCTCGCGCGCGTAGCGCTCGTGGGCTATACCAACGCGGGCAAATCCACGCTCATGCGGGCGCTCACGGGCAGCGAGGCCCTGGTCGCCGACAAGCTGTTCGCCACGCTCGACACCACCGTGCGCGCGCTCTACCCGGAAAGCGTTCCGCGCGTGCTGGTGAGCGACACGGTCGGCTTCATCAAGAACCTGCCGCACGCGCTTGTGGCCTCGTTCAAGTCGACGCTCGACGAAGCGCTCGAGGCCTCGCTGCTGCTCCACGTCGTGGATGCGAGCGACCCCGGTTACGAGCGGCAGCTCGCGGTGACCGAGGAAGTGCTCGACGAAATCGGCGCCAAGCGCGTGCCGCGCCTCATCGTCTTCAACAAGATCGACCGCGGTGGCAGCGAGGAGGAACTGCGCGCCGCGCTGCTTGTGATCTATCCGAAGAGCATCGTCATGAGCGCGCGCAGGGAGGGCGATGTCGGCAGGCTGCGCGATGCGATCGTGGCGCACTTCCAGCGCGACCTCGTCGAGGCGGAACTGTTCCTGCCATGGTCGGCGCAGAAGCTGCGCGCAGAGATATTCGCGAAGTTCGACGTGATCGAGGAGCGCGCGCGGAACGACGGCACGTCCATTCGCGTTCGCGGCGAGCCCGAAGCCGTCAATCAGCTGCGCAAGCAGCTTGGCGGCAGAAAGGGCTAGAGGGCTATTTGCGCAGCTTGCCCCAGAGCTCGTCGAGGCGCGAGTATCGGCCGCAGCCTGTCGCGTAAAACTTGTAGCGCACCGGATTCTTCTTGTAGTAGTCCTGGTGGTAGTCCTCGGCGGGCCAGAACTGCGAGGCCTTGACGATCGGCGTGATGATCGGCTGCTTGAAGGCCTTCAGCTTGTCGTATTTTGCCTTCGACGCCTCGGCGAGGCGCTTCTGCTCCTCGTCGTGCCAGTAGATGCCGGGGCGGTACTGCGAGCCGCCGTCGCAGAACTGGCGGTCGATCACGGTCGGGTCGTGGTTTAGCCAGAACACGTCCAGCAGCTTCTCGTAGCTGATCTTGGCCGGGTCGAATTTCACTTCCACCGCCTCGGTGTGGCCGGTGGTGCCCGCGGAGACCGTTTCGTAGCTCGGGTTCTTCGTGCGGCCGTCGATGTAGCCCGATACGGCGGACACCACGCCGGGCACTTTCTCCATGGCCTCCTCCAGACACCAGAAGCAGCCCGCGGCAAAAGTCGCGGTGGAAACGGTCTGGCCGCCGGCCGTGGCCGCGGTGCACATGCCGAGAAAGAAAATCAGATGCCGGATCATGGGGCAGGTTCCTCCAATGCCGGTAAGTCGTATGGGCGGAAGAAACCTTACTCGATCTTGGCCTTGGTGCGCAGGTCGCGCACCAGTCCCTGGATCTTCTGCTCGGCCAGGCGCTGCTGGATCTGCTGCCGGACCTGGTTCAGCGGCGGGAAGCTCACCGCGCGCACGTCGTCGAGCTGGATGACGTGAAAACCGAAGCGGGTGCGCACCGGCGCATCGGTCATCTTGCCTTTCTCCAGCTTCACCATGGCGTCGGAGAAAGCCTTGTCGAAGTTGCTCGGCACGTTCCAGTCGAGGTCGCCGCCCTTGGGCCGCGTGCCCTCGTCGAGCGAGCGCTTCTGCGCGATTTCCTCGAACTTGCTGCCTTTCTTCAGGTCGCCGAGCACGGTTCTCGCGTCCTCCTCGCTCGCCACCAGGATGTGGCGCGCCTTGTACTCGCGGTCGCCGGTCTGGGCCCGGGCGCGGTCGTATTCCTTCTGCACGTCGGCGTCGGACACCGGATTGACGCGCAGGTGTTCCGCGATCACGGAATTGGCGATGATTTCCAGGCGATTGAGCTCGATCTGCTGCTGCACGTCGGCCTTCTTCGCCAGCCCGCTGCGATTGGCTTCCTGCACCAGCAATTCGTTGTTGACGAGCAGTTCACGCACCTGTGCGCGCAGCTGGTCGCTGTCCTGCGCGCCGCGCGCCGTCTGCAGGCGCACGAAGGTGTCGGCGCGCTGGCGCGGGATCACCACGCCGTTCACGGTGGCGACCGGACCGCCGGCAGCGGGCTTGGCGGGTTCCTTGGTGGGCAATTGCGCCAGCACCGGGCCGCCGGCAAGCAGCAGCGCCAGAGCAACAATCCGCTTTGTCATGCGCATCCTTTCGAAGTCAGGCTGTCATTATGCGTCAATTTCGCCCGGCGACTTGGCGCTGATCGACAATGCATGGATCGGATGCCGCATCAGATCGCCGAGCGCCTCGTAGATCATGCGATGCCGCGCCACCGTGGGCTTGCCTTCGAACGCGGCTGACACGATGGTGAGCTTCCAGTGCGTGTTGCCGCCCGGCGCCGCGCCGGCGTGCCCGGCGTGCATGGCGCTCTCGTCGAGCAGTTCCAGCCGCGATGGCGCGAGCGCGCCGAGCTGCCGGCGGATGTCTTCCGCCACCGTCACGGTTTGCTCTCTTCCTGGATATGGCGCGCGAGAAACAGCGCCTGGGCGGCGACAAACAGCAGCATCAGCCCGGTGCCGCCGATCAGCTTGAACTTGACCCAGGTCGGTTCCTCGAAGTTGAAGGCAACGTAGAGGTTGGCGCAGCCCATGAGAATGAAAAAAGCCACCCAGCTCCAGTTCAGGCGCGCCCAGACCGGCTCGGGCAGGCGGATTTCCTTCGCCAGCATGGCGCGGATCAGGTTCTTGCGGAACATCGTCGCCGAGACCGCGAGCGCGCCAGCGAAGATCCAGTAGAGCACCGTGGGCTTCCACATGATGAAGCGCTTGTCCTGCAGGAAGAGGGTCAGGCCGCCGAACACCACGATCAGGGCGAGGCTGACCCAGAGGACGGGCTCGATGCGCTTCTTGCGCAGACGCAGCCAGGCGACCTGCGCGATGGTGGCGAGGATCGCGGCGACGGTGGCCGTATAGATGTCGCTTACCCAGTAAACCGCGAAAAAGCACAAGACCGGGAACAGGTCGAAGAGGAATTTCATGCTGACAGTATTATTACCCATGGGAGTATCATTCGATCTGCAGGGAGGGGCGAGCTTGCGCCATAGAGGCAGGAGTTATGTTTATGTATTGGCGGCGGCGGCGCTGCTGCTGGCGGCGCAATCGGCGTACGCCCAGCAGCCGGCGCAGGAAAAGCCGCCCTCCGCCGAATCCGCGGAATCGCTGCCGGAACGTTTTTTCGGCGGCCTGCGCGACATCCTGCGCTCGATCTTCAACCCTGGTGACGGGTCTCTGCCGACGCCGCAGGAGACGCCGCAGGTTCAGCCCGCGCCCCAACCTGCTGCGAAGCAAGCGGCACCGCAGCCCGCCCAGCCGGACCAGGCGGGTCCGACAGTCACCGCGACGCCGAACGCAAACGCCGCTCCGCTCAGCCTGCATTCCGCGATCGCGAAGGGCGACTACGCCAACGCGCTGAAGATGATCGAGCAGGGTACTGACATCGAGAGCAAGGACCCCGGGGCGGGCGCTTCGGCGCTGCACTACGCGGTGATGAAGGGCGAAATGCCGCTGGTGGGGCTGCTGGTGCAGCGCGGCGCCGATGTAAACAGCCGCACCAAGAGCGGCACCTCGCCGCTGCACACGGCGGTGCTCTATGGCCGCTTCGAAGTCGCCGAGTACCTCCTCGACAAGGGCTCGGAAGTGAATGCGAAGAGCGCGAGCGGCGCGACGCCGATGTCGCTTGCGACCGCGGCAGGTTACGCGCGGATCGCGAAAATGCTAAGGGCGCGCGGCGCCAACTAGCGGGCTCCGGGCCGCGACCGGTCCCACAGGTTCGGCAGCGTGGTGTTGTGATAACCCGAGATGAATTCCTCCGGCGCGCCGCTGGCCGGATCGTAGACATGGCGGCGAACCGCGCCGATATTGGCGCCGTAGACGTGGATGCTGACCGCGGTTTCCGTCCCCGGGTTCGACACTACGTGAATGTCGCCGATGCGTGGCGAGACGCGGTCGACATCGCCCGGTTTCGACTCGTGTGAATTGATTTTCTTCACCGCCGCGGAAAATTCTTCGCACTGTTCCACGCCGCGCATCACGCCTACCAGGCCCCAGACCGTGTGGTTGTGGATCGGGGTGCGATGCCCCGGCATCCAGACGAAGCTGACGATGGAAAAGCGCTCCAGCGGATCGCAGTACAAGAGGTATTGCCGGTACGACGCCTTCGACGGCGCGGCAAATTCCTCCGGCAGCCAGTCGTCGTGCATGACGAGGGAGCGCAGCAGCTTTTCGCCTTCGTCCAGCATGCGCGGCTCGTCTGCGCCATGGCGCTCGATCAGGCCGGTCATGCCGACGACAAAATCGCGCAGGCGTGCGATCCCCGTCATTCACCCTCCGATGGCGCGCGCGACCGCGGCGCAGGCCTCGATGCTGCGCGCATGCGTATCGCGCATGCCGCCGAGGGTGGCGCGGATCTCCGGGTCGTCGATGCGTGGCATGGCCTGGTCGAATTCTCTCACCGCCCAGCCCAGCCCGCGCAACAGGAATTCGACGCGCTGGCGGCGGCCCTCTACCGCGACCGCCTTGGCGTAGAACTCCCCGGTGGCGTGGCTGTAGGGACTGCCGCCGCGCTCCAGCAGCTTGCCTATCAAGGCGCAGTTATGCGCCTCGTCGGCCTGGACCCGGCGCAGAAGCTTCCAGGCATTCGAATTTCTCGGAAAAGCGTCGAGAAACACCACCAGCGCTTTCGCCCCGGCGCGCTCGGCCGCCAGCATGCGGTTGAGGAAATCGCCCAGCTGCGCCGGCGTGAAGCGCTCAGTGGAGCTTGACGTACTCATGCTCCAGGGGCAGGTTGTTGATGCCGCGGTCGGGCGGCGCGACCCAGCCGGCGATCCTGCCGGGGTCCACGACCCGTTGCATAAGGGAGTGTACGAAGGCCCGGTCCGCGGTGGAGGGAATCCAGCGGTCCAGGTTTTTATCGTAGTCAGGCTTTTCAATCAGTTCGCCTTCAGGACTCACACGTTGACCCGCCCAGGTACCGATGGAGCGGCGAAAGCGCGTCGAGGGCAGCCTGAGCGTGAGGCCGGGGTGGCCGGCGCGCTCGATGGCGCGGTTCCAGCGCTTCAGGCCGATCTCGCAGTCCTTCAGGTATGAATCGCGCATGACTTCGTTTAGTGCATTCAACATCGGCACGTTGTCGGTGCTCTTCGGCGTCGTCAATGAAAACGTCTTTTCCCGCAGTACGTGATCGTCGTAAGTCGACTCATCCGGCCTGCCCTTCAGCCCGTTGGCGAAATTTGCCGCGGAGTTGGACGAGATTTCGTTGCCGAAAAGGTCGAGCGACGAGGAACACCAGAAGTTGAGGTACTTTTGCAGCAGCGGCAGCTCCACCGCGCCGTGCGCGCGAATGCGGGAGGCATCGTCGGTGCCGAGCTCCTTCATGACTTCCAGCGTGCGCTTGACGACCCGCCCGAGGCCCGTCTCCCCGACGAACATGTGATGCGCCTCCTCGGTGAGCATGAAACGGCAGGTGCGCGAGAGAGTGTCGAAGCCCGACTCGGCGAGGCTCTTCAGCTGGTACTTGCCGTCGCGGTCGGTGAAGTAGGTAAAGCAGAAAAGCGAGAGCCAGTCGCCGATCGGCTCGTTGAAGGTGGAGAGGATGCGCGGCTTGTCGGCGTCGCCCGAATGCCGCGCCAGCAGTTCCTCGGCTTCCTCCCGGCCGTCGCGGCCGAAATAGGCGTGCAGCAGGTAGACCATGGCCCAGAGGTGGCGGCCTTCCTCGACGTTGATCTGGAACAGGTTGCGCAAATCGTAAAGTGAAGGGCAGGTATGGCCAAGCAAGCGCTGCTGCTCGACCGACGCGGGCTCGGTGTCGCCCTGCGTCACGATGAGGCGGCGCAGCGTCGAGCGGTACTCGCCCGGCACCTGCTGCCACACGGGCTGGCCCATGGCGTCGCCAAAGCCGATCTTGCGCTCGGCCACCGGGTCGGCAAGAAAAATGCCCCAGCGGTAATCGGGCATTTTCACCGCGCCGTATTGCGCCCAGCCGCCGGCATCCACCGAAACCGCCGTGCGCAGGTACACGTCGTAGCCCTGGAAATCGGTCGGCCCCATGCCGCGCCACCAGTCGAGGAACCTCGGCTGCCAGTGCTCGAGTGCGCGCTGCAGCGTGCGGTCGGTCGTCAGGTTGACGTTGTTGGGAATTTTTTCGGAGTAGTTGATGCCGCTCATGGTCAGACCCGTTCCCAGTTGAATTTCGCCTTCGAGCCGGTGCCGTAAACCTTGAGCGCGCCCTGGTCGCCGACCGCGTTGGGGCGGATGAAGATCCAGTTCTGCCATGCCGACAGGCGCCCGAACACCCGCGTCAGCATGTTCTCGCGGCCGCTGAAGCGCAGCGACGCTTCCATGCCGGTGAGCGCGTCGGGCGAGAGGGCGACGCGTTCCTCGATGGCGATGCGCACCTCCTCTTCCCAGTCGATGTCATCGGGTGTCGAGGTTACAAGCCCCAACTTTCCGGCTTTTTGCGCATCGAGCATTTCACCGGCAGGCAATTCCGGAACCTCCCCGCAAAAGTGAGCTGAAATTCTCGATTCGCCGTTCACCATCGGGTAGCTGCCGAAGTTGAGCGGCGAGAGGGCAATGGCGGGCGCGTTTTCCTCGGCGTGCAGCATGTAGCTGCGGTCGGCGGCGTAGAGCAGTTCGGCGAGCGTGCCAGCGAAGCAGGATCCCGGCTCCACCACCGCGAAGATCGAGCGCGAGGAAACGTCCAGCCGCGCGAAACTGCGGCGGAGGTAACCGACGGTTTCCCGAACGAACCAGTCCCTCGAGTTCTTTTCGAGAATGGAGTCCAGCTCGAGCACGTCCTGGACATTGCCCCGCGTTTTCAGTATCCACAGGCCGACGTCAAGGTGGTTGTGGCGCAGGTCGAGGATCGCCTCGTCCAGCTCGCGCGCGAGCTGGAGCGGGTACCAGGAATCATTCCGCTGAATCTGAATCCGGTCCTTCGTCGGGCCCTTTACCGTGATCTGCGCAGTACGGGCTGCCGGATCGACCTTCACTTCGATCAAAGACTTTTTCAGTACGCCCAGAACAATTCCCGTTCCACCCGGCCGGTCCGATTGCTTCGCCAGCTCCAGTGCGCGGTTCTTGACGAACTCCGCAAACTGCTGCGGCTTGGCGGTGTGGTCGACGAGACGCCATTCCTTGGCGCGGTCGGCGCGTACGCCTTCGGCGGTGGTGCAGAACACGTCCGCCAGATCTCGTCTGACCTTTCTTTTATCGACAATTCTTGTCAACCCGCCTGTCCCCGGCAACACCCCCAGCAATGGCACTTCGGGCAGGCTCACGGTGCTGGAGCGGTCGTCGATCATCGCGATCTCGTCGCAGGCGAGCGCGAGTTCGTAGCCGCCGCCGGCGGTGGTGCCGTTGAGCGCGGCGAGGAACTTCAGTCCCGAGTGCAGGCTGGAATCCTCCAGGCCGTTGCGTGTCTCGTTGGTGAACTTGCAGAAGTTCACCTTCCAGGCGTGGCTGGAAAGGCCGAGCATGTAGATGTTGGCCCCCGAACAGAACATGCGGGTCTTGCCGCTGGTGATGACGACCGATTTCACCTCCGGATGCTCGAAGCGGATGCGGTTCAGCGCGTCGTGCAGCTCGATGTCGACGCCCAGGTCGTAGGAATTGAGCTTGAGCTTGTAGCCCGGCGCGATCCCCTTGTCCTCGTCGATGTCGAGCGCGAGCGTCGCCACCGCGCCGTCGAACGACAGCTTCCAGTGGTTATAGTTGTCGGGTTGGGTGTCGAAACGGATCATGGATTCAGCCTGCTTTTGAGTTCATCCAGCGACGATTTCAGGGAGCGGCCGGACGTCTCGAGCGTCACTTCCGCTTGCGAGTAGAGGCGGTCGCGGTCGGCGAGCAGCTTGCGTATTTCGTCCAATGCGGCGGAACGACCCTTGAAAGGGCGCATGTCGCCTTGTGCGATGACGCGGTTCATGTGCTCTTCGGGCTTCGCCTTGAGCCAGACGCTGTGGCAGTTGTCGAGCAAAAGCCGGTAGGTATCCGGGTCGGTGACGAGGCTGCCGCCGGCAGCGATTACCGCGGCTTCGTGCGTGCGAAGGACCCGCTCGAGGGCGCGCCGCTCGAAGCGGCGATAGGCCTCCTGGCCGTACATGGCAAAGACCTCGCCCAACCTGGCGCCTGCTTCGCGCTCGACCTCGCTATCCAATTCCACGAACGGGACGCCAAGAGCGGCGGCGAACTTGGCGCCCAGCGTGGACTTACCCGCGCCGCGCAAGCCGAGCAGGGCAATGCGGCGCCGCGCCGGATCCTGCTCCGGGGTCTCGCGCGCAAGGCTTTCTACCGTCACATCCATCGCCTGCGCCAGTTTGCGCAGCAGAAGCACGGAAATATTTCCCTGTCCGGCCTCGAGCTGCGCCAGATAGCGCTCCGATACTCCCGAGGCGGCGGCGAGCGCCTTGCGCGTCACGCCCTGGGCGCTGCGCCAGGCGCGCACGCGCTGGCCGAGCTGGGCCAGGTAGGCCGATTCCTGCTGTGCGGGTGAGAGCGGAGCGTTCATGTAGTATATTGCTTGACGCTGATTCTATGCTGCATTATATTAGATGTCAATGAAACTGCATCTCCTGGTCGGCACCATGACCGGTACCGCGCAGCTCGTCGCCCAAGAGCTCGAGTTGGTCTGGGACGACGGCGAACTGCAGGTCGAGACGCTGCTGATGGACAAGCTCGACAGCACGGTCTTCGCGCGCGATGGGATTTTCCTCATAGTCACCTCCACTTACGGCCAGGGCGACGTGCCCGACAACGCCAAGGCCTTGTATGAGGATCTGATCGCGAAGCGGCCGGATCTGTCGCGTGTCCGTTACGGCGTCTTCGGCCTGGGCGACCGCACATATGCCGAAACCTTCAATTTCGGCGGCAAGCGCTTCGACGAGATCCTCACCGGACTGGGCGCGCAGCGCATCGGCGAGCGCGTGCAGCATGACGCCTCCTCCGGCGTGCTGCCCGAGGAGATGGCGCAGGAGTGGGGCGCGACCTGGCTCGCGCTGGCGAAGGAAAATCAGGGACAGACCACGTTTTCCGATTGATGGAAAACGTGGTCTGTCCCTAAGTACAATTCAAGCTGTGGAAATCCCGCGCGCCCTGGACGTTCCCCGAGAATACAACGCGGCCGAAGATCTGGTTGGCGGCAACCTGAAGGCCGGTCGCGCCGGCAAGCTCGCTTTCATCGACGATGCGGGCCAGTGCACGTTCGGCGAACTCGCCGAGCGGGTGAACCGCTTCGGCAACCACCTCCTGTCTCTGGGCCTGAAGATGGAAGACCGCATCCTCATCGCGATGCACGATTCCATCGACTGGCCGGTGGCCTTCCTCGGCGCGATCAAGGCCGGCATCGTGCCGGTGGCCGTCAACACGCTCCTGACGGCGAAGGATTACGAATACATGCTCTCCGACAGCCGCGCCACGGCGCTGCTGGTGTCCGAGCCCCTGAGGCCGCAGTTCGAGCCTTTCATTTCGACGCTGCCGTTTTTGAAGCATGTCCTGATTCCGCCATTTGCCAGTCTGCTTTCAGAATCCAGTCCGGATCTGAAGGCAGCACCGACGACCAGCGATGACCCATGCTTCTGGCTGTATTCATCGGGCTCGACCGGCATGCCGAAGGGCACCGTGCACGTGCACTCCAGCATGCGGCTCACCGCCGAGCTCTATGCCAAAGGCGTACTCGGGCTGAAGGAATCCGACGTGGTGTTTTCGGCGGCGAAATTCTTTTTCGCCTACGGGCTGGGAAATTCGCTTTCGTTCCCGCTCGCCGTGGGCGCGACCGCCGTGCTGATGGCCGAGCGGCCCACGCCGGATGCGGTGTTCAAGCGTCTCGCCGAAAGGAAGCCGAGCTTCTTCTACGGTGTGCCGACGCTGTATGCAGGAATGCTCGCTTCTCCTGCTTTCCCCGCGGGAAATTCCCTGAACCTGCGAATCTGTGTTTCTGCCGGTGAAGCTCTGCCGCCGCAGATCGCGAAGAATTTCAAGGACAAGACGGGGATCGACATCCTGGATGGCATCGGTTCGACCGAGATGCTGCACATCTTCCTCTCCAACCGGCCGGGCGACTTCCGCTACAGCACCACCGGTAAGCCCGTTCCGGGCTATGAACTCAGACTGGTGGACGAGAAGGGCGCGGACGTCAAGCAGGGCGAGCTGGGCGAACTGCTGATCAAGGGCCCGACGGCGGCGAACCTGTACTGGAACAATCGCGCCAAGAGCCGCAATACCTTCGTCGGCGAGTGGACGCGCAGCGGCGACAAATACACCCAGGACGCGGACGGCTTCTATGCCTACGGCGGCCGCACCGACGACATGCTCAAGGTTTCCGGCATCTGGGTTTCGCCCGCCGAGGTCGAAGCGGCTCTGGTGTCGCACGAATGCGTGCTCGAAGCGGCGGTGGTCGGCAAGGAGGACGAGCAGAAGCTCGTGAAGCCGAAGGCCTACGTGGTGCTGAAACCCGGCAAGCAGGCGAGCGTCGAAGACCTGCAGAACTACGTGAAGGCCAGACTCGCGCCCTACAAATACCCGCGCTGGATCGAATTCGCGAGCGAACTGCCCAAGACCGCGACCGGCAAGATCCAGCGCTTCAAGCTGCGCGCTTGAAATTCTCCATCGTGGTGCCGGCGTTCAATGAAGAACGCCTGCTCGCGGGCACGCTGGAGGGCGTCAAGTCGGCGGCGCAGGCGCTCGCCGGCGATTGGGAACTCATCGTCTGCGACAACAATTCGACCGACCGCACGGCGGAAATCGCGCGCGCGGCCGGCGCGCGCGTGGTGTTCGAGCCGCACAACCAGATCTCCCGCGCGCGCAACAGCGGCGCCGCGGCCGCTGCGGGCGAGTGGCTGGTGTTCGTCGATGCCGATTCCGTGCCGAGCGCGGAACTCTTCGGCGACCTCAAGGCGGCCATCGACGCCGGCGATTGCCTGGCGGGGGGCAGCACCATTGCGCCGGAGGGCTCCTTCGCGTTCCGCACCTCGATTCGAGGCTGGAACCTGTTCAGCCGGCTGACCCGCTGGGCGGCCGGCGCCTTCATTTTCTGCAGGCGGGAAGAATTTGCCGGCATCGGCGGATTCAGCGAGGAGTTGTACGCCTCGGAGGAACTCGACCTGTTCCGGCGCTTAAAGCGCCTCGCGCGCAGCCGCAGCATGTCGATCCGGATCCTGCATCGTCACCCGCTGCGTACCAGCGACCGCAAGCTCCATCTCTATGGCCGGGTCGAGCTGCTGCGCATCATCGGCCGGTTCGTCCTGCATCCGCGCCGCAGCCTTCGCACCCCCGCCGACTGCCAGCCCTGGTACGACGGGCGGCGCTAGCCGCTCCTTCAGCTCATTAGTGATAGCTACTTGCGAATTCAGTAGTGAAATTCCGCGAACACCAGGCGGTTCTCCTTCAGCGGCCAGGAGCGGACCACGATGCGCTCGCCGTCGAAGATCGCCGTCACGCTGCGCACGGTGGCTTCGTTCAGGAGTAGTTTCGCCGCCGAGACGCCGGCGACGCCCGCGGGTACCCCGGGCGGCGGGCTCACGCCGTCCAGGCTCATGTCGTCGCGGCCCACGCCGTAGTAGCCGCGCGGCCGGTTCATGGTGATCACGCTGCCGGCATTCTTGTCTGCCTCCGCAATGCGAGCCGGGCGCATGTGGATGATGCTGGAAGAACGCGGGAAAGGAGAGCGGTAGATGTGTGTCACCGCGAAGCCCGGCGCGCTGACCACGAATTCGTAGCTCACGTTGGGTTTCGCATTGAACGGGCCCCAGTGGCCATTTGCGTCTACGGTTTTCGCGTGCACCGCCTTGCCGATGCGTTCGCCGGTTTGCGACGCGGTCTCGAAGATTTGGAGCGACGCACCCGGCAGCGGCAGGTTACTCTGGCTGGCGCCACGGAAACCCGTGATCCGGCCATCGAGCACGATCGCGGCTTCGGGCGCGATGCTGGTGCGGGCGGGCGGTGTTCCCGCGATGAAGCGAAACGCCTGGGCGAAGGCCTCGGGGTGGTAGGAGACCTCGCGGTGGTCGCGCCCGGCGAGCACCACGTTCTGCGCGCCTTTGAGCGCCGGCCCATCGTAGGTGACATCGGTCTGCATTTTCGGCTGTCCGATCCAGCGTCCGTCCGGCTGCGCGAATTTGTCGTAGTTGTCCGAGCGCAGGGTCATGAAGGCTACGCCCGGCGTTACCTCCAGCCCTTCGGGCCCCTGCGGACTGTTCAGGGCGGCGAGGAAAGGGCCCTTGCCGTTGAATTCGCTGCCGGGCGCGAAGTCGCCTGCCCAGACGCCGTGGTTTGGCGTGCCTCCCAGGACGGCGTGCGAAACTGTCGCCGCGCCGCCGCCGTTGCGGATGTAGTTGCGAATCGCATTGCCGCCGCGCGAGTTGCCGAACAGCACCACTTTTTCGGCGCCGGTGAGCTTGCGCACGCGCTCGACCTCGGCCGCGAGCTGCTGCATGCTTTCCGCCGCGCTGCTGCGGCCCTCCTGCGGCTTGCTGTCGTCGTCGCGCGCAAGCGGGTAGGGCATGTCGAGCGCGAACAGGCGCTCGCGCGGCCAGCCGTTCGATTCGAAGCGCCAGGCCGCCGCGTGCCAGAGCGCCGCGGTGTCGCCGTTGCCATGGACGAAGATGATCGGCGGATGCGGTAGCCGCGGCGCATCGCCGGCACATCCGGCAAGCAGCACCGCCAGAAAAAAGCCCAGGAAGGTACGTCGGGTCAGAATCATGGCGTCCTTTCGTTCAGTGCCGGATACAGACTTTGCCGAAGTGCGCGCCGCTCTTGAGGTAGGCCATGGCTTCCTTCAGCTGCTCGAACTGGAACACTTTATCGGTCACCGGCTGCAATTTGTGCTGGTCGATGGCGCGCAGCATGGCTTCGAAGCCGTCGCGGTTGCCCACCGTGATCCCCTGCAGCCGCACCTGGCGCGTGACCACGAGGCCCAGCGGCGCCGAGAGCATGCCGCCCGAGAGTACGCCGATCATCGACAGCATGCCGCCGGGACGGATGCAGCGCAGCGACTGCGGCAGCGTCTTCTCGCCGCCCAATTCCAGGATGTGGTCGTAGCCGCGCCCGGCCGTAAGCTCACGGGTCGCTTTGTACCATTCGGGTGTCGCGCGGTAGTTGATCGCCGCGTCGGCTCCAAGCTTCTTTGCGCGAGCGATTTTCTCGTCGCTGGAGGAGATCACAGTGACCTGCGCGCCGCGCAGCTTGGCGAACTGCAGCGCGAAGAGCGCCACGCCGCCGGTGCCCTGCACGAGCACGCGTGAGCCCGGTCCCAGGTTGTCGTGGGTGACGATCGCGCTCCACGCGGTGAGCGCAGCGCACGGCAGGGAAGCGGCCTGCTCGTCGCTGAGGTGCGCCGGAACCTTCGATACACCTTCCTCCGGCAGGACCATGTACTCGGCCATGGTGCCGTCCACCGGCCCGCCGAGGGAGCGCGCGAGGCGCTCCGGGGTCGGCTCGCCGCTGAGCCAGGCCTGCGCGAAGAGCGGACAGACCCGCTCGCCCGGCCTTGCGCGCGTGACGCCCGCACCGGCCTCGAGGACCTCGCCGACGCCATCCGAAATCGGGATCAGGGGCAGCGTTCCGGTATGCGAGCCGTAGCCGCGCATCGGCACCACGAGGTCGCGGTAGTTTAGCGAAGCGGCCTTCATCCGGAGCAGCACCTGTCCGGGGCCGGGCCTGGGGTCGGGACGGGCCGCGAGCCTCAGGTGCGCCATGCTCCAGTCGTCCTGGATCTGGAATACCTTCATGCGGACATTGTAGTAAAGTAGCGATTGTTTGGGGTCCAAACAATCGCCATGAACGCTGTTCCCGATCGGGTACACCTGAGGTACGTCGTCAACGGCGAGGAGACGCCTGTCTCCTTCGCGCCGTACAAGACGCTGCTCGAGGTGCTGCGCGAAGACCTAAACCTTACCGGCACCAAGCACGGCTGCGAGCTGGGCGAGTGCGGCGCCTGCGCCGTGCTGGTGGACGGCGTGCCGCAACTCTCCTGCCTGACCCTCGCGCTGGAATGCGCCGATCGGCGCATCGAGACCATCGAAGGCCTCGCGCGCGGCGCCGAGCTGCACCCGCTGCAGGCGGCGTTTACCGATTTCGGCGGCTCACAGTGCGGCTATTGCACGCCCGGCGTGATCATGACCGCCAAGGCGCTGCTTGACAGGAATCCGAATCCGAGCAAACAGGAGATAAGGGAAGCGACAGCAGGGAATCTCTGCCGCTGCACCGGCTATCTGCAGATCACCGAAGCCGTCGAGAACGCCGCGCAGGCGCTCCGCGCGGAGCGCAAATGAACAAGAAACGCTTCGAGGTGGTCGGCCGCGCCCGGCGGCGCGTCGACGGGCGCGCCAAGGTGACCGGGGCGCTGCGCTTCGCCGACGACCTCTCTTTGCCGCGCATGCTGCATTGCAAGCTCTTGCGCTCGCCGCACCCGCATGCGCTGGTCGAATCGATCGACACCGCGAAGGCCGAGAAGCGCCCGGGCGTGCATCTGGTGCTGACGCGCAAGGATTTCCCGGTTCCTTTCGGCATCATGCCCGTGTCGCTCGATGAGCATCCGCTTACCGACCACGCGCGTCATGTCGGCGATCCTGTTGCCGCCGTTATTGCAGTGGACGAGCAGACGGCGAATGCGGCCTTGGAATTTCTTCAGGTTCGTTTTTCTCCGTTGAAGACGATTTCAGATCCGGTAGAGGCATTGCAGAACCCTGAACCCAGAATTCATGACTACGGGGAACAGGGGAATATCCACCGCAACCTGTCCTATGAGTTCGGCGATGTCGACGAGGCGCTGGCGAAGTCGGACCACGTCTTCGAAGACCTTTTCTTCTACCAGGGCAACACGCATCTGCCGATGGAAGAGCAGGCGACGCTCGCCACGGTCGACGGCGACGGCAAGCTGCTGGTCAGCACGAGCACGCAGAACCCGCACTACCTGCACCGGCAGCTCGCGCGCGTCCTGCAGATGCCCGCATCGAAAATCCGCGTCATCGCCACGCCCAACGGCGGCGGCTTCGGCGGCAAATGCGACCCGGCCAACCACGAGATGGTAGTGGCGAAGGCCGCGCTGATGCTTGGCCGACCGGTGAAGATCTGCCTGACGCGCGAGGAAGTGTTTTACCAGCACCGCGGCCGCCACCCGGTCCTCATGAAGCTGCGCACCGGCGTGACGAAGGAGGGCAAGCTCACCGGGATGCATCTGCAAACGCTGCTCGACGGCGGCGGCTATGGCTCGCATGGGCCGGCGAGCACCTTCTATACCGGCGTGCTTACCCCCGTGACCTACGAGCTGCCGCGCTTCAAGTTCGAGGCCTGCCGCACCTTCACCAACAAGCCGGCCTGCGGCCCCAAGCGCGGCCACGGCACGCCGCAACCGCGCTTTGGCCAGGAAGTGCAGCTCGACAAGATCGCCGAGAAGCTGAAGCTCGACCCAGCAGAACTGCGCCTGGGCATGGTCAACAAACCCGATTCCCTCACCGCAAACTGGCTCAGGATCGGAAGCATCGGGCTTGCGCAATGCATCCGCGAAGTCGTCGCCAGATCGGATTGGAAAAACAGGTATCGGAAACTTCAATACGGAAAGGGCCTGGGTCTCGCATGCAGCTCGTACATGTGCGGGGCGGGGCTGCCGATCTACTGGAACAAGCTGCCGCAGTCGGGAGTGCAGTTGCTGGTCGATCGCAGCGGCCAGGTCACCGTGTACTGCGGCGCTACCGAGATCGGCCAGGGCTCGGACGACGTGCTGGCGACGATCGTCGCCGAAGTCCTCGGCATCGACACCGACATCGTGCGCTGCGTCACCGGCGACACCGGCATCACGCCGGTGGACCTCGGGTCCTATTCGAGCCGCGTTACCGTGATGATGGGCAACGCCGCCATGCAGGCCGCCGAAAAGCTGAGGCTGCAGCTCGCCGACGCGGCCGCCGAACAACTCGAGGTACGGCCCGCCGGCCTCGTCTTTTCGGGCGGAATGCTGCTTGATCCCGGCAGTGGACGTTCGATGGATTTCATCGAGGCGATCCAGTTTGCGGAGGCGAAGTTCGGCACGCTGGGCTCGGTCGGCTCGTACTCGCCGCCCAATCCGCCCGGCAGCTACAAGGGCGCGGGCGTCGGGCCGTCGGTGGCCTACAGCTACACCGCCTGCGTGGTCGAGGCCGAAGTCGATGCAAAGACGGGATGGATTGGGGTGCCGAAGATCTGGATCGCGCACGACATCGGCCGCACGCTCAACCCGGTGCTTGCCACGGGCCAGGTGATCGGCAGCGTGTACATGGGGCTGTCGGAAGCGCTCATGGAGGAGCAGGCATTCCGGCGCCTGCCGGAGAAGCTGTCGCAGGCGCTCGTGCACCGCATGCCTTCGATGCTGGAGTACAAGAGCCTCACCGCGCTCGACATGCCGGAGGTGGACGTCGCGCTGGTCGAAGACCCGGACCCGAACTGCCCGTTCGGCGCGAAGGAGGTCGGCCAGGGGCCGCTCCTGCCCGTGATGCCCGCGCTCGCCAACGCGATCTACGACGCAGTGGGCGTGCGCATCGACGAGATTCCCGTCACGCCGGACAAGGTGTTGAAGGCACTGGAACTCAAAGCCAAAGGCCTTGCTCCCAGGGTAGGCCCGGACCATTTCCCTTCGGTTCCGTATCCGAAGCCGATCTGCGTCGACACGCCCGCGGAAGGCGGCGACGGCAAGGGATCAAGGCGCAAGGAGAAGCCGCGTGCTGCGTCTGCCGTGGTTTGACTACCGCGCGCCGCGCTCGGTCGCGGAGGCGGCGAAGATCCTCGCAGGCGAAGGCCCGGCGGCCATGCTCGTTGCGGGCGGCACTGACCTGCTGCCCAACATGAAGCGGCGCCACCAGACACCGAAGATACTGGTGTCGCTGAGAGGGATTTCCGCTCTCAGGAAACTGAACGGCAGCTTCGGCGCCGGCCTCACCCTGACGGAAATCGTTCGCAACGAAAGGACACCCACCGCGTTGCGCCAAGCCGCCGCGCAGGTGGCGACGCCGCACATACGTAACGTGGGCACGCTTGGCGGCAACCTGTGCCTTGACACGCGCTGTACCTACTACAACCAGAACTACGAATGGCGCCAGGCGATCGACTTCTGTCTGAAGAAGGACGGCGACATCTGCTGGGTCGCCACCGCGAGCAAGCGCTGCGTCGCGGTTTCCTCGACCGACACCGCGCCTGCGCTCATTGCATTGAACGCCTCGGTTGTTCTCGAAGGTCCGGCGGGAGCGCGTGAAATTCCAATCGAGAACCTCTACAAGAATGACGGGATCGACTATCTTTCCCGCAAGCCCGACGAGATCCTGACCGAGGTGAAGATTCCCGGCGGCTGGAGGAGCACCTACTGGAAACTGCGCCGGCGCGGCTCCTTCGACTTCCCGATCCTGGGCGTTGCCGTCGCCTTGAGGTTCTCGGGCGATGTGATCGAGGAGGCGAGGGTTGCTTTGGGTGCTGCGGCTTCCAGGCCTTTCCTGGTTGAAAAGGCTTCAGAGTTTTTAAGAAATAAGGCACTGACTGACGAAGTCATCGCAGAAGCGTCGGCCCTGATCGCGAATCGCGCCAAGCCGATGGACAACACCGACATGGACCTCTACT